>JACCDS011200771.1_pt1 | contig 25048 bp, 18 predicted proteins | sample 7446441 | NCBI WGS metagenome assembly JACCDS01 (sample SAMN15323445, study PRJNA562643) | freshwater metagenome | isolation source: river surface water | place: USA:Blue River Watershed | collected 2017-08-17 | reverse complement strand
GTGCTGCATGATGTCTCACTGGAAAAGGCCGAACAGGGCAAACAATTCAGCGCCAAACTGCTGGCCAAACGGGTGAAACAGGGCAAAACCAGTGAAGCGGCAGCAGCGGCCACACTGGAAAAAATCACTCCCAGTGCCGATTTGGCAAACATGGCCGATTGCGAACTGGTAATTGAAGCGGTATTTGAAAAGCGCGATTTGAAAGCAGGCGTCACAGCCCAGGTGGCGCAATACCTGGGGCCGGATGCGGTGCTGGCCAGCAATACCTCAACCCTGCCGATTTCGACGCTCGCCGGCGCCTTTCCTGATCCCACACGCTTTATCGGGCTGCACTTCTTTTCCCCGGTCGATAAAATGAAGCTGGTGGAAATCATTAAGGGTCGTGATACCTCCCCGGCCACACTGGCGCGCGCCTTTGATTATGTATTGCAACTGGGCAAATACCCAATTGTGGTCAACGATGCGCGCGGCTTTTTCACCAGCCGGGTGTTTGCCGGGTTTATCAGTGAAGGCATGGCCTGCTTACAGGAAGGCTTGCCAGCCGCCCTGATTGAAAATGCGGCACTGGCGACCGGCATGCCGGTTGGGCCGTTGGCAGTGCAGGACGAAGTCAGCCTGTCGCTGTCGCTGTCGGTGTATCGCCAGACTGCCGACGATCTGGCGGCAGAAGGCAAGGTGGTACCAGATAGCCCGGGTTTTAAGGTAGTGCAAACCATGATCGAACAAAATAGGGCTGGCAAAGCCGCCGGAGCCGGGTTTTATGATTACCCGGCAGATGGTAAAAAGCGGCTGTGGCCGGGGTTGGTCGGCTTGTTTGGTGGCACGGCGCCCCATGTACCGTATCAGGATGTGCAAGACCGGCTGTTATACATCCAGAGTATTGAAACCTTGCGCTGCCTGGATGAAGGTGTGCTCGAATCGGTACGGGATGCGAATATCGGTTCGATCTTTGGTTTTGGTTTCCCGCCCTGGAGCGGCGGTGCCGTGCAATTTGTGCATCATGTCGGGCTTGATCAATTTGAAGCACGCGCGCTGGCACTGGAGCAGACCTATGGCGAACGTTTTGCATTGCCGCAACAGTGGCGCAATCTGCTCGGATAAACCGGACAGCGATACCCGCCCCTGCTACGTGCAAAAACAGCCATTTGCATACGACAAACACCACACATGGTGCGGGTTTCGCTAATCAAAAACAAAAATTGCCCGGCACTGGTCGTGCGGGGCAACAAAATTGGCACGCGCTCTACAGAAAATTCGTTTTTTCCTGCGGCACGGGCGATTTTGATGATACATTTCATTGCAGAATCAGATCAAAGGCAGCAGGGTTGCAAAGGCAGCCCGGCCAGCCCTGACAGCAGGAAGGAAAGCCGCCAGCTTGGCGGGTGAACGCCGTTTGCCACGGCCCCACCTTTTAACCAGGTTTGAATGATGAGTACCACCCCCGATGTCAATCGCGAACTGGAAAGCTTGCTCGAAGCAGCCGGGGATGTGGTCATTCGTTTCAGCCATTCGGCTGACATCCTGTATGCCAGCAACCGCACTTGTCAATTATTAAACAGCACCAATAACGAGCTGTATGGCGTGCCATTTGTGAAATTGCTGGCTGATGCCGACCACCATGCGTTTGAAATCACGGTTGCCAACACACTGGAGCACAAGTCGCCGCAGCGGGTTGAAGTCCGGGTCACCACCCAGAGTGCGCCGGTCTGGATTGAATTACAAATTTCACCCTACCAAAACCGGCGCAATGTGCTTGAATTATTGGCCGTTGGGCGCGACATTTCGGCGCACCGGGTAACAGAAGAACAACTGCGCCACATGGCGACCCACGATTCGCTGACTGGATTACCGAACCGGCTGCTGCTCTCGGACCGGTTGCGCATGACGATTGCCCGTTCGCGCCGCACCGGTCAGGGGTTTTCGGTGGCGATGCTCGATTTGGATGGCTTTAAAAAGGTCAATGACGTGCTCGGCCATCCGGTCGGTGATGAATTGCTGCGCATGGCTACCGGGCGGCTGCTCAAGGCGTTGCGTGACTCTGATACCCTGGCCCGGGTTGGTGGCGATGAATTTGTGGCCATTTTACCCGGCACCGTTACCTCGGCCGAAATCAAAATTGTCAGTGGCCGCCTGATTTCCACCATGCAAAGCCCGTTTGAAGTCAATGGCCACACGATCTACATCGGGGCCTCGGTCGGGGTGGCGGTGTATCCGGAACATGGCGATGACGAAATCAAATTGCTGGCCCATGCCGATACCGCCATGTACCGCGCCAAGGAAACCGGCAAGGCGCGCTGTGTCGTGTATAGCCCACAACAAGCCAGCCCGCCGGAACATGACATTACGCTTGAAGCGGCGATGTTCCACGCCGTGCGCGAAGGCGAGTTTTTACTGTACTACCAGCCAATTGTCGATGCCAACTCGCGCCAGATTCAGGGCTTTGAAACCCTGATGCGCTGGATGCATCCGAATCTGGGCATGGTGCCGCCGGTGCATTTCATTCCGATTGCCGAAAGCAATGGCCTGATTAACCTGCTCGGAGCCTGGGCACTGAAATCGGCTTGCGTACAGTTAAAAAGCTTTCAGGAAATGGCGAAACGGCGCCTGTATATCTCGGTCAATGTCAGTCCGCGCCAGTTTCGCAATGACCAGTTTTTGGACGTGCTCGACGATGCCTTAAGTTATTCGGGCCTCGAAGGCGAACAATTATTGCTCGAGATTACCGAAGGCACCCTCATGATTGACCCGTTGCATGCCGAAACCGTCTTAACCAAAATGACCGCGCGCAATGCCAGAATTGCGATTGATGATTTTGGTACCGGGTATTCGTCACTCGCGTATTTGAAACGGTTCCCGATTTCAGTATTGAAAGTGGACCGGGCGTTTATTAAAGACTTGCCTGATTCGCAAAAAGATGCTGCAATCTGCAATGCGGTGCTGGACTTGGCCAAACACCTGGATTTGTCGGTGGTGGCCGAAGGCGTGGAAACCGAACACCAGATGCAGTATATGGCTGAACGTGGTTGTAAATATGTACAAGGATATCTGACCGGCAAACCCATGCCGCCACATGTCGCCATGGAAGCGCTGAAAGAAAAAACTTATGCCGCAATCCTTACCTCAATCATCAAGCCAGGTGCCCAATGACAGGCAATGAGGCGATCAACCCGGAGAAGACGCTTGGCCTGTTGTGGGAGCGTGTCAGGCAGCAAGGCGATCTGCCGGGCTTCGCACGCGCCATCACTTCGATTCTGGGCGCAATGCGTGGAGAAGATGATCAGGGTTTCAACATGACCCAAACCGTACTGTCCGATCCGGCATTAACCCAAAAAGTCTTGCGACTGGCTAACAGTGCCATGTATTCAGCCTTTGGCCAGGCCATTGGCACTGTGTCCAAGGCGGTCATTGTGCTCGGCACGGAAACCATCGGCCATTTGGCACTGGGCCTGAAACTGATTGACGAACTCTCGGCAGCGTCGCCGAAAACCTCGTCGGCCCATCTGGAAATGGAAAAGGCGGTACTGGCCGGACATGTGGCGCGGCAGGTGGCCACCTCGGCCAACTATCGCGATGCCGAAGAGGCCGTGGTTTGTTCGATGCTGCATACACTGGGCCGGATGATGGTGGTGTTTTATCTGCCCGACCGCTGGAGCGTGGTGCAGGAAAACCTGTCGCACCAACCACAGCCGGTGGATGAAAATACCGGGGCGATTCCGATTCTGGGCCTGTCACTCGAAGAAATTGGCCGCGCCACCGCCCAGCGCTGGGGCCTGCCCAAAGCGCTGGTCGATAGCATGGTCGATCTGCCACCCACCCCACCTACCCGTGGCGATACGGTGCAGGATGGCCGCTGGCTGGCCGCCCTGTCCACCCTGTCGGCGCGCTGCGCCACTGCCCTGTGCGAAGACGAGGCGACCGGTCAAGCCAATATCGCCGAACTGGTGGCAGGCTACTCGGCCATGCTCGGGATCTCGCATGATGCGGTATTGCAGGCCGTGGAAGGCGCGAAACTGGCGTCAGCTAGCGACCTGACGGCGGTACACATGGCCAAGCGCGCCAATACCGAGAAAAAATCCGCAGTAGGCGATGCCAGCATCGACCCACGGCCACAACTGAACCTGTTGCTCGGACGCGGTGTGTCGGACATGCGCGACGCACTGGGCAGTGCCAGCCCGAGCCAGATGATCGCCATGGCACTGGAGACGATTTATCAGGGGCTGGACTTAAAGCGGGCGATTGCCTTTTTGCACCAGCACAAGGAAAGCCAGTACGTCGCCAAAATGAGCTTTGGCGCTGGTGTACAAAATCTGTTGCCGCATTTGGTGTTTGATGATGTGTTCCACCCGGACGTGTTCAAAACCGCACTCTCGAACGACAAGCTTATTTTCATCGAAAACGCCCAGCAACCCGAGTTTGCGCCCAAGCTGCCGCACTGGTGGAAAAGCACGCTGGCCCCGGCCAAAAGTTTTGTGGTGATGCCACTCTCACTCAATCGCCACCCGACCGCCTTCATTTATGGTGACTGGAGCGATCAGCCGCCAACCATCAGCCTGCTCGAATATGAATTCAAAATGCTCAATGAAATCCGGGTCTTGCTGATTCATGCGCTGGAGCGGCGGCGGCAGGCAACACTGAAGGCACGCTAACAGCATCAAGCCATGCCAACGCGCCATCCAAGCAATTACAATCCCGGCCATGACACCCCATTTTTTCGGTTACCCGATTTTTTCAATAATGCAACGAAGGCAACGGAGCTATCATGACAAATCAGGCTTTGGCACAAGAAATTATTCCCGATGATGAAGCGCAATCGATTCAACAGTTAATCGAGATCCTTTCTGCAAAAATCATCAAGGAAAAAGAGGCTGACAACATCGTGCGGCGCGACGCGCACCCGAAAATGCATGGCCTGGTCAAGGCCGATTTCATCATCGAACCGAATCTGCCGCCTGATCTGGCCGTTGGTCTGTTTGCCAAACCGGCAACCTACCCGGCCTGGATTCGTTTTTCCAACCAAAACGCCGAACGTCAGGCCGACGGCGTTCCCGACGTGCGCGGCATGGCGGTCAAGCTGATGGGGGTGCCCGGCAAAAAATTACTGGAAGGCGAAGAGAATACCATGACGCATGACTTTGTCACCATCAGCGGCCCAAACCTGGTGTCAAGCGATGCCGCAGACTTTTTGGCTTTGATCAAAGCCTTTACCTCCAATATTTTTGCGATGGGCCTGTTTTGCCTGACCCACCCCAAAACCACGCTGACCATGTTGACCACGTTCAAAAACTTTTCTTGCCCGCTCAAAACCCGCTACTGGAGCACCACGCCCTACCTGTTTGGTGCAGGCCGGGCCGCTAAATATTGCTTTACCCCAGTGGTGATTGATGCGATTGAACGCAAGCCGGATCTTGGTGACAATTTTCTGCGCCAGTCGTTGGTAACACACCTGACGCAAAAAGAGGCATGGTTTGATTTTTGTGTACAAATTCAAACCGATGCCAAAACCATGCCGATTGAAAACGCCAACGCGGTATGGCCTGAAACGGTTTCACCGTTTCGCAAGGTCGCCAGCGTGCGGATCATGCCACAACAGTTTGCCACCCCAACCCGCGACCAGTATGGCGAAAATCTGTCGTTCAATCCGTGGCACGCGCTGCCAGAACACCGGCCACTGGGTGGCATCAACCGGGCCAGACGCCTGGTCTATGCGGCCATTTCCAAAGTACGGCATGCACATAACGGGACGCAGCGCATCGAACCGGATCATTACGAAATTGACTAACCAACCCGGGCCGGTTGCTTGGCTGGCAGCTTGCCGCCGCCTTGCACATAGGCAAGCACATAGCGCGCGCTGCGCAGGTCTTTCGACCGGCCTGACGTATCCAAAAAGCAACCTCGCCTCATACCACAGCATCAAGTTGCATACTTAAATGTAAAATTTGTTTTTAGTTTTAAACACAAACAAGCGTTATATTTAAAACGCATTGATATAAAATTGTGGCAGCTACTTTTTTATGATTGATTTTCATACGTTTTAAGCCTAAAAAGATTTCCACTTGGAATGTAATTCCAACCAGAAATAAAAAAATCCCTTTACTTCAATCCGCCAATCGGTTGTACTTCATCTCCTCAGCTTGCGCCAATTTGCCCATGCAAATTGAAGCGGCCTGTGCATGGGCGCAATCTGAATTTCCAACCCGGCTGACCATCTGAAGGTGGCAGTCAGGGTAAATCGGGGGACACAATCCCTTATTTAAAATATAATCAATAGAGAGACACCACTATGACACACGCAATTCGTTGCATCGCACGTCCTATTTTGTTATCCGTCTTGGTTGGTGGTGCCTGCAGCGCCATGGCAGCACAACGGGTTGACCTGGAAACCGGTTTGGCTAAAAAAGGGGTAGCCACGGCCCAGGCCGCTACTGCCCACAGCCTGACCGGCCTTAGCACCAATGATCTGCGCGCAGTTAAAACCCGCAAACTGGGCAATGGCAAGGTCATCACCCGTTTTCAGCAATTCCATCAAGGCGTACCAGTTTGGGGTGAAGCCATTGTTGAGCGGCGCGACAATGCCAGCGCAGCACCGAGCCTCTCGGGTGCGATGATCAGCAACATCAACCAGGATTTGCCCAGCATCCGGCCTGCCCTGACCGATAAAGCAGCGCTGGCACAAGCCAAAGCCCAGGCTGGCGCACAACAGACGCATAATGACCAAGTCAAGCTGTACGTCAAACAAGATGCCAATGGCGTGGCCTTTCCGTTTTATCTGGTGTCATTTGTCAACCAAAGTGCCAAGGCACCGAGCCGGCCACATTTCATGATTCACGCCATTACCGGCGCCGTGCTTGAAAAATGGGAAGGCATCACCCACGTCGATGGCACCGGCCCCGGCGGCAATACCAAAACCGGCCAATATGAATTTCAGGCTGGCGGCACCTATGGCCCATTGAACGTGACCCAGAACGGTTCGACCTGTAGTCTGGACAGCCCGAACGTGTTGACCATCAACATGAACGGTGGCACCACGGCTACTGCTGCGCACACCTTTACCTGCCCACGCAACACGGTCAAGACGGTCAACGGCGGCTTCGCACCGATGAACGATGCACACGCCTTTGGCAATATCACCTTCAATATGTACCAAAGCTATATGGGCATTCGCCCAATCAGCCAAAAACTGAAGATGCGCGTGCATTACCAGACCGGCTATGAAAACGCGTTCTGGGACGGTACCCAAATGACGTTCGGCGACGGTGCCACCACCTTCTATCCACTGGTTTCGCTCGACGTTGCCGCGCATGAAGTGAGTCACGGCTTTACCGAACAAAATTCCGGGCTGGTGTACAGCAATGAATCGGGCGGCATGAATGAAGCGTTTTCCGACATGTCCGGTGAAGCAGCCGAGTACTTTGCCCGTGGCACCAATGACTTCCTGGTCGGTGCCGAAATTTTCAAGGCCGCTGGTGCCTTGCGTTACATGAGCAACCCGTCCCAAGATGGTCGCTCAATCAACCATGCCTCGCAAATGACCAGCTCGATGGATCCGCATTACAGCAGCGGTGTCTATAATCTGGCCTTCTACAAGCTGGCCACCACGGCGGGCTGGAATACCAAAATGGCATTCCAGGTCATGGCGCTTGCCAATGACGTGTACTGGACTGCCAACAGCACCTTTAACGCTGGTGCCTGCGGTGTGGAAAAGGCCGCTACCGATCTGGGCTATTCGGTTGCCAGTGTTACCGCTGCCTTTAGTGCAGTCGGTGTTAGCTGCTCCTCGCCACCACCGACCTCGACTACGGTGTTGACCAAGGGCGTACCGGTGAGCGGCATCACCCTCTCGACCGGCACCAGCAAAACCTATACCCTGGTTGTGCCAAGCGGAATGAGCACGGCCACCTTCAAGCTGTCCGGCGGCACCGGTGACGGGGATATTTACACCAAACTGGGCAGTGCCCCAACCACCACCAGCTTCCTGGCCAAGTCCGATGGTTCGACCAACACCGAAACCATTACCCTCAACGCTCCGGCTGCAGGCACCTACTACGTCCTGGTGCATGCGTATTCATCGGTGAGCAACACGTCTCTGGTTGGCGACTATGCCGCAACCAGCAGCAATGTGTTGACCAAGGGTGTGCCAGTCACCGGCATCGCTCTGGCCAAGGATGCCACCCGCTTGTTCAGCATTGTTGTGCCAAGCGGCAGCACCAACCTGACCTTCAAGCTCTCGGGCGGCACTGGTGATGGCGACATTTATGCCAAGGCCAACGCAGCACCAACCACGTCGGTGTATGATGCCAAGTCCGATGGTGCCACCAACAATGAAACCATTACCTTCGCCACGCCAGTTGCTGGCACCTATTACCTGCTGCTCAAGGGGTATTCGGCGATCAGTGGCGTTTCACTGGTGGCAAACCACAATTAAGTTTAAGTGGCAAGCCAGACTGCCATGCAGTAGTATTGCATGGCAGTCCACAAAAAAGCCCGCACCTTGGTGTGGGCTTTTTTTCCTGCGACAAATCTACGCTACCTCACAAAATAGCCCGGTTGCGATATTACTGTGTCCGTTAAATGTACCTGATTATCTGACCGGTGTTCTTTGTATACCAGTCGGCCTTGCTGTCAGTCAAGGGTTCGTGATGACAGATCTTTCCCGGTGGGAAGTTGTGGGTAAAAAAACACGATTAACACGCAATTGGCTTGCGCTTAATATAAAGTTGCGAGATACTTGCGCCGCACCTGTTGATCAGTAATTTAAATCAATCTGGCGTGACCCATGCACTCGGTGTCGATGCTGAAGCCCGCTCCCCTTACAAAAGGAGCTAGCGTTCAAGCGACACTGGATATAGCAAAGGCAACTTACCAATCGGTGCATAGCTGGGTTTGGCTCATATGCGGTACTGGGCACCAATCGGTGCTTGTGAGCTTGCCCTTAACCTTTGTTACTCCAAACATTCAAGGAGCGCTTGTGAAATCATTGTCTAGTATTGGCCTTTGTACGGCCGCTTTTGCATCAACACTGTGGAGCCCGTCGGCATATGCCTTCGATGTCGGCTTTAACTATAACAACTTTGGCTGCGCACCACGTACCCAGCGCGAATTATTTACACCACCCAAGGCTGATACCACAACATATCCAAGGCCAACCCCGCAAATCAAGGCCAATATTTCGTTTTACGGCGACAGCAGAATCACCAGCAAGTGCCTCTATCTAAAGTCCGACGGCACAAAAGAGTATTCAAACCATGCCACAACACTGGCTGCCAAGTCGGTTCCTACAGGAATGACTTTTGCCCAGCGTGGACGCGATGGCACGAGCCTCCGTGAACTGGAAGCTGGAATCGATTCAGTCGCGCCACGCGCCGGTACTGGTGCCGATGCCAACGACATGGTAGCCACGGGGCGGCCATGGTCGGATCAAATGAACCCTGCCCTGGGTGATGACAGCGACATCGTCGTCATCGCGCATGGGACGAATGACGCTTGGAAAGATCTGTTGACGGCCACAGGGAACAACGCAGCAACCTTTGAGGCTCGACTGGATAGAATGGTTAATACAGCCAAGAATGCTGGGAAAAAAGTGCTCCTCGTCCAACCTTATCGGGTTTGCAGTTACGCCATGGTTGACGTCATGGTGAATGGCCAATGGCGGCTTACCGAAACCGTTGTCGTCGGCGGAACCAGCCGCCAAACGATGCGGCACCCTGACACGATTCTTGCGCCCTATGCAGCAGCGGTCGCACGGGTCGGTCTGGCAAATAATGTTCACGTGGCGCCACTGTTTTCGGTGCCCACTCGTTGCAATGGCGATTACGCCAGCGCCGACATGCCCGACGGGCTGCATTCCACAACCCAGTTCAATGACAAACTCGCGCAGGTCATCAAAGACGGCTTGATTCGCGTCATCAACAATCGCCCACTTTCAGATGTAAAACCCTCGCTGACACTGCTTCGGGCACCTTTCCAGCAACTGAGTTCGGCTGAGATGACGAACCCGAACAAGCTGGATTATCCAAACATCATGCCGGCCTCTGGTCAGGATTACCAGACGTTTCAGCTTGGTCTTGACAAGAACGGCTTACCCATTCTTCAACTGTCCAATTGGGTAGGTGCAAACGCCCATTCTGCAAGCGTTTCATGCAAAGTTACCAGCACCGTGAATGGCAGCGAAACCAACAAAGCCTGGAATGGGCTGAGTGCAACAAACCTGGGTTTACCGGGGGTCATGCCTGAGCCGTCGATTTGGAACTGCAACTGGATCGCAACAGGCCCAGGCGGCAGCGTTACCGTGCCCGAAACCTTTCGTGTAGGCAGCATTGGTACCGTTGACGCAGCCCGTCCCGCCAAGGTCACAGTTGCCCGTAGCCCCATGCCCTTGATTGCTGGCAAGTCTTTCCAAACCACTTGGCGGGCCGAGAATACCGCTACCTTGTACCGCTGGTGCACCGGCGCGGGTATGTCGGACCCCGGCTGGGTTGTGATGCCACTGAGCAGCGATCCGAACTCAAACGTAGGATCCAAAGCAAGCAATTTTGCTTTGCTCAATGCGCAAACAACATCACAGGCCCTCTCTGCATGGATAGGCAATCCATCTACCTGCCAATGGGCAGCGGTTGGGTTCAAGGGAGAGATCAACTACTTTGCCGAATATGTCCACACCATCGCACCGTAAGACCAACCTCCCGGAAATTGGCGAATTATTGGCTCGTTGCCAGTGCCCAATTTATCGCCAATTCCGCTTGGGTTGTTGCTGGTGTGGCAGGGGCAAACACGGGTTTGACCTAAAACAGGCATCCCTTGCTTGGCCATAGGCATGGTTTTAGCACACCGTTTTGCCCACGCCGTACCTTGGAAGTCGCCGCATACATGCGGCGGCTGGCCTGATTCACCTGGCCCAAGGGCGATACCTTATTTGCCCAGCAGCTTGGGCACCGTCACGCCAACATACTTGTATTCGGATTTGGTATGCGCGGTGGACTGGGCATACGGCAAGCCATCCTTGGTGCCGATATACACCAGCACATCGGCCGCGGGTTGGCCTTCCACCTCAATTTTCATGCTCCAGACCGTGGTTGGTATATCACGCACGGTTTCTTCGCCCTGCCGCTTGCATTCGGACAACTTGACCAGACCGCTCCGCGCCTGACTGACAAAACGCCGTTCCTGATCATCCAGATTGGTCAGTACTTTCAGCCAGCCCTCGTCCCGGTTGGCGTAAAACTTGCCACCCACCTTGATCGTTTCAATCACCCTGCCATCATCAACCCGGGTCACGCTATGCCATTGTGGCCGGTTGGTGCGCGCTTCGGTTGCCTTTAGTATGACTTCACAATCGTTTGCCAGTGTGATTGAACAACTGGCCAACAAACCGATTCCCAACAGAGCATGACGCATGATTGTTCCCCATCCACTTTACGCTAAAGCTGGCGAGCTTACCCAAAACACTAGCCAAGTTCAAGCTTTTTTCCAACGGCTCGCCATTTTTCCGCTTAATCTTCGTTGGCACCGGCAATACCGAGTTCGGCAATTTTGCGGGTAATGGTGTTGCGCCCAATGCCAAGCCGCACTGCCGCATCATTTTTCCGGCCATGCGTGTGTTTTAAGGCCATTTTGATGACGGCACTTTCAAACTGGCGAATCAGCACATCCATCACGTCAGCCTGCCCCTGTGCCAGTAACTGGGCTGCTTCGGTTTCAAGCAGGGCCAACCAGTTACTGCCGCCGGAACCTGTCCCGGAACCAACCCCAGCCCCCATTCCGCCACCCGGGATGGCACCCGGGATGGCACCGGGCATGATCCCGCCCGGCCCAATCAAACCGCCTGCGCCGATGCCAACAGCATTGCTCATTCCAATGCCCGTGCCACTCGCCGCGCCACTCCCTGCCCCCGCCATGCCGCCAGCCGCCAGAGCGTGGGCACTGCCCTCGCCCTGCCCGCTCAATAAATCCTGCGGCAAATCCTTGACTTCAACCACCTGGCCCGGAGCCATCACGGTAATCCAGTTGCACAGGTTTTCCAGTTGGCGCACGTTGCCCGGCAATTCCAGATGGCAAATGAACTGCATCGCGGCATCGCTCATGCGTTTGGCTTCGCCGCCCAACTGTTTGGCACTTTGCACCAAAAAGAAGCGCACCAAAAGCGGGATATCGTCGCGCCGCTCCCGCAAAGGGGGCAGACGCAGGCGGATCACGTTCAGCCGGTGAAACAAATCTTCGCGGAACAAACCGTCCCTGACCCGCTGTTCCAGATTTTGGTGGGTGGCGGTCAACACCCGCACATTGGCCTTCATCGGCTGGTGGCCGCCGACCCGATAGAAATGGCCATCAGACAACACGCGCAACAGCCGGGTTTGCAAATCGAATGGCATGTCGCCAATTTCATCGAGAAACAAAGTGCCGCCTTCAGCCTGTTCAAAGCGACCACGGCGCGTGGTCTGGGCACCGGTGAAGGCACCGCGCTCATGGCCAAACAATTCGGATTCGAGCAAATCCTTGGGGATGGCAGCGGTGTTAAGGGCAATGAACGGCTGACTCGCACGCGGGCTGTGCTTGTGCAGCGCACGCGCCACCAATTCCTTGCCGCTGCCGGATTCGCCGGTAATCAAGACCGTGACATTCGATTGCGACAGACGGCCAATGGCGCGAAATACTTCCTGCATGGCCGGGGCCTGGCCGAGAATTTCCGGCGTGGCGGTCGGCCCTTGCTCAACACTGTCTTCGCGCAAGCTTTCCTCAAGTGCACGGCGGATCAATTCAACCGCCTTGTCTACGTCAAACGGCTTGGCCAGATATTCAAATGCCCCACCCTGAAAGCTGGCCACGGCTGAATCGAGGTCGGAATACGCGGTCATGATAATTACCGGCACACCCGGATGCAGTTCCTTCATGCGGGCCAATAATTCCAGGCCCGAGGGGCCGGGCATGCGAATATCGGACACGAGCACCTGTGGCAAATCCTGTTCCAGTGCCGCCATCGCCTCTTTGGCACTGCCAAAACTGGTGGTAGAGAGGTTTTCCCGCGCCAGGGCTTTTTCCAACACCCAGCGGATGGAGGCATCGTCGTCAACTATCCAGATCGGTTTCATAAGTGGTTTGGCTCTTTCGCATGTTGGTGTAGTCCGTGCCACCACCCAATGTATCAGGGTAGCGGAATCAAGATCCGAAACTCGGTCCATCCCGGCCGACTCTCGCACTCAATCACACCCAGGTGCTGTTGCACGAAGGTTTGCGCCAAAGTCAGCCCAAGTCCGCTACCGCCATCCCTGCCTGACACCAGCGGGAAGAAAATTCGGTCGCGAATTTCGGGCGGGATGCCCGGTCCGTTGTCGATGATATGCAAATCCAATGCCAGCCTGTAGCGCACCTTGGCCAACGTGACTTGACGCATGATGCGGGTCTTGAAAGTGATCTGGGCATCGCCCTTGGCAATCCGTTCGGTCAGGGCGTAACTGGCGTTGTGCGCGATGTTGAGCACCGCCTGAATCAGTTGTTCGGCATCGCCCCTAAACTCGGGCAAGGACAAATCATAATCGCGCAAAATGGTCAGTCCTTGCGGAAACTCGGCCAGAATCAGGCTCCGGACCCGTTCACAAACTTCGTGGATATTCACATCGCCCACAATGTGGGGTCGCCGGTGGGGAGCGAGCAGCCGATCCACCAGGGTTTGCAGCCGGTCGGCTTCCTTGATGATGACCTGGGTGTATTCGCGCAACTCTTTCAGGTGCCGCTCCGGCAGTTCGAGTTCGAGCAATTGCGCCGCCCCGCGAATGCCGCCCAGCGGATTCTTGATTTCGTGCGCCAGATTGCGAATCAACTCCTTGTTGGCCATGCTTTGGTGCATCAGGCGCTCTTCGCGGTCAAGCTTGATTTGCTGCACGTTTTCATGCCACTCAATCAAAACCGGCCAATCTGGATCATCAAGCGCGCTCACCACACTATGCACATGTAGCGGACTTCTGCCATTGCGCTGCAATATCAAATCTTGCCGCTTGTCGGAAAACTGGTGTGCCACCGCCTGATGGCACAGTTCGACCAGTTCATGGCCGTTGACAAACAGCGCCAACAGCGAGTGGCCAACCAGCGATCTACGGCTTAATTCAAGCAAGTTCTCGGCGGCCAGATTGGCAAACCTGATCGAACCTTCCCGGTCAAGAATCAACACGGCAGATGCGAGCAAATCAAGGCCGGCCAGTGCAGCAGGGGGAGATTTCATGGTGGGAAACAGGGTTACGGAGTTACGGGGTTATTTGATGCCGGACAGTTCGCGCTTGAGCGCTTCCACATTTTTCTCGGTACGGGCAATGTCTTCGCGCAGCTTGGCCACCCGTTCTTGGTACTTGGCGAAATTGGCTTCATCACCACGCCGCTCTGGCTCGCCATCGTTGTATTGCTTCTTCAGGGCATTCAGTTTTTCTTCCTCGGCCTTGAGTTCATCTTGCCAAATCTGCTTGCGATCATTGTCGCGCACCTTTTGGGTAGAGCTGTCAACCTTGGGAAAATCAACCGGGGAGGATGCCGCCGGTTTGGCCGCCTGAGTACTGGCCGCCGCATTGCCTGCCGCATTGCCTGATGTATTGGCTGCTGCATTGCCCGCCGCCGGACGCGGCTTAACCGCAGGCACCACAGTCAAGCCAAGCAACTCAACCTTCTTGCACCCTTTGACGTTGCCAGTGTTTTTGTATTCACGCCGCCCTTTTTCATCGACACACAGATACACGTCTGCCGACTCGCTCACCGTCTGCGCCGAGACAGGGAGAAAATTTGCGGCCAGGGCCAATAACAGGGGAATTGAATAACGCTTCATAAACCACGCCAGCCACCATGAATGCAGATGTCGCCAGTTTATGCCAAGAATGGGGGCAGTACAAACTTTGATGCAGAAAATTTCGTTTGTACTGCCCGGTTGGCCCGATACGAGCGGCCCTTTACGGCTTATTGCGTGCGTATTGATTGCTTTATAGCGAATAATACATATCGAACTCAATCGGATGCGGGGTCATGCGCATGCGCTGCACGTCCTGCATCTTCAGTTCGAGGTAGGCATCGATCATGGCATCGGAGAACACACCACCACGGGTCAAAAATTCGCGATCCTTGTCCAGCGCTTCGAGTGCCTGTTCCAGCGACGAGCACACGGTTGGGATCAACGCATCTTCTTCCGGCGGCAAATGGTACAAATCTTTCGATGCGGCTTCGCCCGGATGGATTTTGTTTTGCACACCATCGAGACCGGCCATCAGCAGCGCGGCAAAGCACAGGTATGGATTGGCCAGCGGATCAGGGAAACGGGTTTCGATGCGACGGCCCTTCGGGTTGGCCACGTGCGGAATCCGGATCGAAGCCGAACGGTTGCGCGCCGAATACGCCAGTTTAACCGGCGCTTCGTAGCCTGGCACCAGACGCTTGTAGGAATTGGTGCCCGGATTGGTAATCGCGTTCAATGCCTTGGCGTGTTTGATGATGCCGCCGATGTAATACAGGGCAAAATCGGACAGGCCAGCATAGCCGTCACCGGCAAACAGGTTTTTGCCATCTTTCCAGACCGATTGGTGTACGTGCATGCCGGAACCATTGTCGCCAACCATCGGCTTGGGCATGAAGGTGGCGGTTTTGCCATAGCTGTGGGCTACATTCCAGACCACATATTTCAGGTTTTGCGTCCAGTCGGCCCGTTCAACCAGGGTCGAGAAGCGGGTACCGATTTCATTTTGCCCAGCACCAGCGACTTCGTGGTGATGTACTTCAACCGGAATGCCCAGTGATTCGAGCACCTGACACATTTCGGAGCGGATGTCCTGGAAGCTGTCCACTGGTGGCACCGGGAAATAGCCGCCCTTGACGGTTGGGCGATGGCCGGTATTGCCGCCTTCCGGTTCGGCATCGGTTGACCATGAGGCTTCGTCGGAACTGATTTTGACAAAGCTGCCCGACATGTCGGCCTTCCAGCGCACCGAATCAAAGATAAAGAATTCAGGTTCCGGGCCAAAGTAGGCGGTGTCGCCCAGACCGGAAGATTTCAAATAGGCTTCGGCGCGCTTGGCGATCGAGCGTGGGTCACGGTCATAGCCCTTGCCGTCGGACGGTTCAATCACGTCACACTGCATGAACAAGGTGGTTTCTTCAAAAAACGGATCGATATTGGCGGTAGCCGGATCGGGCAACAAAATCATGTCCGATGCTTCAATGCCTTTCCAGCCAGCAATCGACGAACCATCGAACGCATGGCCCGATTCAAATTTGTCGATATCGAAGTGCGATACGGGTACCGTAACATGCTGCTCTTTGCCACGGGTATCGGCAAAGCGGAAGTCTACGAACTTGACTTCATTGTCCTTCACCATCTTCAAGACTTCTGCGGCGGTATGTGCCATGCAAATCTCCTAATTGATCAATACAAGTGTGTCGGGTGTGTCGGCCATATAAGCCTGGCCATATCAGCCTGCTGCAACAGCCATCTGGCCGCTGCGGCTCCTATAACTCCAAGGCATAATAGCAGATTCCATGCCAATGGCTGCACTAAAAGGAGATTGATTGCACCAGCATGGCGCAAGTGAGACAACCTTGATGACTGGCGGCAAATTAATCTCGGGACGCCAGAATTAATTATCAAAAGAAGAATAATCTGCCAATCAATTGGGGTTTTGATTCGCACTATTTTGGTGCATTCACCATTTTGGTGCGATCTTGTGGTGCAAATTTATGGTGCGCCGGTAGCACACCTGTGCCATCGGCAAAGCCAACGTTATCGCCTATAATGGACGCGATAAAAAGCGCGATTGCTGCCCCTACCGATCAACCCACAGCCAACTTCAATTACCATGACCCGTGAACAACACATACTCGATACCGCCCGCGCCCGCGGCCAGGATCAACAATTGCCGTATGCCGGTGCCGTGACCCCCGAAGAAGCGTATGCACTATTGCAACTGGACGCCAACGTTAAACTGATTGATGTGCGCACCGATGCCGAGCGGGCCTGGGTCGGCAAGGTGGCGCTGCCTGATCCACAACACGGCAACGTAGAGTGGAGCACTTGGCCAGCAGGTGCGGCCAATGCCGACTTTATGCAACAACTGGTCAGCCAGGCCAAACCGGATCAAATACTGTTGTTTTTGTGCCGCTCGGGGGTGCGCTCACGCCATGCGGCCAAGCTGGCGACCGAACATGGCTTTCACCATTGCTTTGATATCTTGCACGGCTTTGAAGGCGACAAGAATGAACATGGTCACCGCAAGAGCGTGGCGGGCTGGTGCCATGCCGGGTTGCCATGGCATGGGGCATAAACTACCGATATTGCGGCACACGGCACAATCGAGGCGATGGTCGGCCTATGGCTTTGCGCCATGCCACTCGTGTTTTAGCAAGCCATACACGTTGGTGTCGACAATTTCGCCCTTGATAAGCTTGTTGCTGCGGCGCCTGCCTTCATGCACGAAACCGAGCCGGAGCAATAGCTGGTGCGAGGCGGCGTTGCGTGGATCAACCGACGCCTCCAGCCGCCGCAAATCCAAATCATTAAAGGCATGCTCAATCATGGCACTGACCGCTTCGCGGCTAACGCCGCGCCCCCAATGCTGCTTGTCTATCACATAACCGATTTCAGCGGCGGCGCTCCCCTCATCAAAATGAAACAGAACGATTGAACCGAATATGGTGTTGCCTTCGGGTGCAGCAATGAACAACGAAAGCGCTTCACCGTCAGCCAAGCGCTTGCGCGCCCGCGCCAGCGCGGCGTCGCCATCGGCCATGCTGCTCCAGGCGTCATAGGGCAAATAGCGTGCGACATCGGGTTCGGAAAATATTGTATACATAGAGGGCAAATCTGCCTCTTGCGCAAGGCGCAATACAAAGCGCGCCGTTTCGATTTGGTAATGATCGCAAAAATGCATGGTGACGCACTCCGAATGGGTTGTAAGCGTAGGTTAAGCCGGTTTTTGCCGCAAATGCGGGCCATACCCTGACCAAAGCGTAACAGCATTCGAGCAATTTGGCACCAATCTTGTGCCATTGTCCGGATTGTGGTCAAGTTCGATTTATCATGTGCGCCGGGGCCAAGGCCGAATCAATCCGCGAAAGTATCTGACCGCAACATCAAGGAGCAACGTCATGCAGAACCACCCGCGCCCGGCGCGCACACTGCTTTTACCACGCATAGTGCTGTGTGGCATACTGTCGATCCATCTGGCTCTGCCAGCCTATGCCGCCGACGGCCAATCCGGTTCGGGTGATGCCGACGCGGCACGCTTTACCGAATCGTACCAACGTATTCTGGCCAAGGCAGGCAATCCACTTGGCCAAGCCAAATTCGACCCGGATCTGGCACCAAACAGTCCATTGTTGCAACAAGCCATGGGGTTCGATGCCGCCATTGCCAGCCCGGCGATCCGGCACAGCACGGCCCAGTGGCTGCTGCTGCGCAGCCAACAACGTGGCCTGCACCCGGCAAAAAACCAAACTTTTTTACAAGCTGCCAATAGCGACCCCGATTTGCTGCGCGGTTGGGCCTTGCTGGCAGCGCCACTGGCCGACGCGCAGCAACGTTCGCGCGCTTCGTTGCGCCTGACGCTGGCGCTGGCACTACGCGATCCGGCCAAAATTGCCAGCACCTACCCGGAACTGGCGGCCCAATCCGACCTGACCCAAGATGAACTGGCGCTATGCCTGATGGCGGCGGCCCATCTTGGGCAGTGGGCGGCTTTGCAGTCCCATGCCGACGCGTTCAAGGCCAAGGGTGGCGATATCAAAACCCTGCACGAGCGGGCCGAACGCGATTTGACCGTGTTTGATTATGAATCACTGCTTGCGGCCGTTGCCAGTTTGCAACCGGCCACGCCTGCGGCCCTGCCCGGTGCCATCAGTTACCAGATGAAAAATCGCCGCGCCCGGATCAAAAGCATCAGCGGCAGCAATGCCAATCTGGTACGCCTGTTGCAAAAGTCCAGCTCGGATAGCTGGATCGACAAACCGCTGGCTGAGTTCCCGATGATGCAGGTCGGGGCCGTGGTGCACTGGGTTGAAACAGCGACCCATCCACCGGTCAGTGGCTTGCTGTTGTCAGACCGGTTGTTGCTCAAGGGCTACCGCGTTGCGCCCAATACCAACCAGAGCCAAACCTGGGACATGAAACCCCAGGCCAACTTGCCGGGGCGCTGGCAAGGCAGCAGTATCGTGCTGTTTTACCGTAAGCATGGCACACCCGGTTCTCCGGTAGAAGCGCAAATGGAGACGGAAGAAGAATGGGAGTTGCAGCCGGTTGGCGCGGTAACCGCACCAGCAGCGGCACCGGCACCGGCACCGGCAGCGGCAGCGGCACCGGCACCAAAGGCATCTTAAGTTACCTGCAAGCGATGTAACAACGTAGCAGCCCAGCTTGGCCATAGGACCGTAGCGATTAGAAACAGGAGCCAAGGTGGGTATGGAGCTGGCATGGTTGATTGTGGGTGCGGCTTGCGCTGGTTTGGTGCAGGGCATTTCTGGTTTTGCCTTCAGCATGGTGGCGCTCTCGTTCTGGGTGTGGAGCCTGCCGCCGCAAAGTGCCACCGTGATGGCGCTGTTTGGTTCGATTCTGGGCCAGTTGATTTCGATCTGGCTCGCCCCGCCCCAGTTTCGCTGGCGGCAATTGCTGCCCTTTATGCTGGGCGGGTTAGCTGGCTTACCACTGGGCATGGCGGTCTTGCCGCACCTAAACCCGGCCTGGTTCAAGCTGGTGGTAGGCGGCTTGCTGCTGGGGCTGTGCCCGCTGCTGCTGTTGGGCGGCAAGCTACCGGCTGCCGGGGATCACATTTTGCGCCAACCCCGGGTGCGGTGGTGGCTTGATGTGCTGGCCGGTTTGTGTGGCGGCGTGATGGGAGCCATCGGCGGCCTGTCGGGCGTGATTCCGGCATTTTGGTGCACCCTGTGCGGCATGGGCAAAGAGCGTCAGCGCGCCACCATGCAGATTTTTAATTTGAGCATTCTATGCATCGCCCTGTTCGGCTATCTGGCACAAGGCAATATCAGCGCCGATGACTGGGGGCGATTCCCAATCGTTGCCATCGCACTGATACTGCCAACCTGGTATGGCACCCGGTTGTATTTGCGCATGGATCAGGCCCGGTTTCGGCGCTTGATTTTGTGTTTATTGACCCTGTCCGGACTGGCGATGGTGCTGGCGGGTGGGCAACAGATCGGCTTTTCACTTTGATTTTGCGCTGTCTTTTAGCCGGTCTTTTTTCTGTCTTTGATTCTGTCTTTGATTCTGGCATTTATTCTGTGTTTTGTAAGGCCAGATGCAGCACCTGCCCATACTCAATTTGCGTCTGGCCAAGGCTGGCCCGATCTGCCAATTCATGCAGCAACCCTGCCTGCCCAATCTGCCCAATCTGCCCAATCTGCGGCAATTCAATCCCGGCTTGCTGCCACGCTTGCAACACGCGTATCGGCCCGGCATGGCACACTAGTACTGCCTTTGCAATCCGTGCATGTTGCAACTGGCCCAAGAATTCAAGCACACGCCGCACCAGATCAAGTACATTTTCTGCGCCACCGGGACGATAGCCGATCCGGTCGCTGGCCCAGGCATCGATTTGGCTGCGCGCAATCGCCTCCCACGGCTGCATTTCCCACGCACCAAAATCAAGTTCTTGCAAGCGTGGTTCATCGTGCCAGCCGCTACCGTGGCAAGCGGCAAACAAGCCGCGCGCCAAACCCTGACAGCGCACCAGCGGGCTGACATAGAACGGCAAACCGGGTGGCAGTTGTGGCTGGCAACGGGCCAGTGCCGCGGCCACTTCTACCGGCTCAACTGTCAAATCGGTTCGGCCATAGCAAATACCGGCGGCAATCGCCGGTTTGGGATGTCGGATCAAATAAAGCTGCATTTTGCCAGCCATCCCAAATACAGTGCCACTTCGGCTACCTGCTGGGTAGCGCCAAGGCAATCGCCAGTAAAACCACCAATCCGACGCTGAAAGCCACGCGCCAGCCACGCGCAACACAAACAGGCCAACCCAAGCCCCACCAGTAAGCCGAGCCAGTGCACCTGACCAAGCGCCAACAGCAGCAGCACCGGCAACAGCGCCCCCACGCAGGCAATCGCAAATTCGGCCCGGTTCATGTGTTCCGCCATCGGCTTGGCCTTGCCCTCTTCGCGCGCATAGCGCATGCGCCACAGCATCAGGGTGGGAAACAGGCGCGAGAGCGGGTGCGCCAGCAACAGTGCCACGACAGGTGCCATTTCTACCGTGCTTCCCGGCGCGCTTCCCGTCACACTTTCCACCGCACCAGCGTACAGGCCGCCACCCGACCCGGCCAGTGCGGTCAAGGCCGCACATTTCATAGCCAGCATCAAACCAATGCCAATCGCACCATAGGCACCGACGCGTGAATCCTTCATGATCTCAAACACCCGCTCGCGCGTAGTGCCACCACCAAAACCATCACACACATCGGCAAAACCATCTTCGTGAAACGCACCAGTGAGCAAAATTCCGGCCACGGTGCTAAGCAACACCGCCAGCAACGGTGGCCAAAACAATGCCGCCAACCAATACACGCCTGCCGTCACCAGCCCGATCAGTATCCCCACCCAAGGAAAATAGCGCGCCGACTGTTGCAGCCAGGGCGTGGAAAAGCCAACCCAGTCTGGTATTGGAATTCGGGTGAAAAATTGCACCGCCAGCAAAAACAGCCGTAACTGGTGCGACATCCGGTGAAGCAACTGATGCCGCAACTGCTGCCGCAACCATTCCAGCAACCGCGTCATCAGGCCGACTCGGTTCGGTTGTCGACGCCAGCACTGGCAAAGCTGGCCATCTGGTTCAAAAATGCGGTGGCCGAAACCAACAGCGGCAAGGCCAGCGCACAGCCACTGCCCTCCCCCAGCCGTAAATCCAGCCGCAACAGGGGTTCGGCCTGCCAGTGTGCCAACAACTGGGCATGGCCAGATTCAGCCGAGCAGTGGGAAAACACACAATAATCGAGAATCGCTGGTTGCATGCGCCACGCCACCAACAGCGCGGCGCTGCTGATAAAGCCATCGATCAGCAGCACCTTGCCCGCAGCCGCAGCCGCAAGCATGGCACCAACCATCATGGCAATTTCAAAGCCGCCAAAACAGGCCAGCACTGAAAACGGCTGATCAAGCGGTGTGCCGTTTTGCGCGTGCCAGGCCAGCGCCCGGGCAATTACCTGCTGCTTATGCGCTACACCCTTGGCATCAAGGCCAGTGCCTGCACCCACGCAACGCTCCAGCGGCAAACCGGTCAGTGCCTGCATCAGAGCGGCGGCGCTGCTGGTATTGCCGATCCCCATTTCACCAAACCCGAGCAAATTACCCGGACAATCGGCCACCAGTGCTGCACCCGCCATCAAGGCGCGTGTGGTTTGCTCTGGCGTCATGGCGCAGCCGCTGGCAAAGTTGCTGGTACCGGGGCCGATTTTTCGATCAAGCAAGCCGAACCGGGTACCAAAATCATGGTTGACCCCGGCATCGATAATATGCAGCGCACAGCCATGCTGGCGCGCAAACACATTGATCGCGGCCCCATGCGCCAAAAAATTCTCGACCATTTGCCAGGTCACGCTTTGTGGGTAGGCCGAGACCTGTTCGGCCACGATGCCATGATCCGCCGCAAAAATCAAAATCGCCGGATCAATCAGTTGCGGCGCGCTGCTGCGTAGAATCAGGCCAAGCTGCAGGGCCAGTTTTTCCAGCAGGCCAAGGCTGCCCGGTGGTTTGGTTTTTTGGGCAATCGCATCGTGCAATTGCTGGTACAGGGCCGGGTTGGCGTGCGGTGTGGCTGCGGCAATGCTGGGGGGAATAAAACCGGTCATGGTGAAGTGGTGGTGATGGTAGTGGTGATGGGGGTAGGGATCGATCAAGCCGCCAGTGTAATCGTTCTTTGGTGTATTCTTTGTAGCTTGTGGCGATTAAGGGTAAAAAATCAAGGGTAAAAAATCAAGCGCAAAAAATTTAAGCGTAAAAAATGGCGCGGTAAACACAAACCAAACCAGAACGTACAACACCCCACGGGAAGGCCTGCGTTTCTCCCCTAAGCCGCACAGCCGAGCGGCATTGTACGGCAACAACAAAAATCCTGCCAACTACCCGGCACAAGCGGGTTGGATAGGCAAAGCCAGATCGGCATCGGACAGGGTATGCAAGAAACAGACGATGTTAGCCACGTCCTGATCCGTCATGGCCGGTGTGCTGCCCGCCATGCGGCCATCAAGCGGCGCAATTGGGCTGATATTGCCATGCAGCATGGGCGGCAAATCATCAAATTTTTGCACCGTGCCGCCGACAAAACGCTGCTTAACCAAACCAAACTGCGGCCAGTTGGGGTCAGGCACGGCCACCCCGCCCCGGTTCGGGTACCACAATTCGGGCCGGGTATCGCGCGTGTTATAAAACTGCATCACCTGGGTCAGGGAAGTCATGCTGCCATTGTGAAAAAACACTGGCCGGTTGGCCGCATTGCGCAGGCTTGGGGTTCTGAACAGGCCGCAATAACGTGGCTCGTTCAAGTCAGTGCGCAGTGAACCACACAGGCCAAGGTCAAAATAGGCCGGATCGGCATTGGCGAAAATCGCATCATTGCGCGGCACGCCAGTCGCGGCATAGCTAAAATTGGTGAATAGCGGAGGCCGCCCGTCGTTACTGCGGGCCGGGTGACAGGCGGCGCAGTTGCCGCGTGCCGGATCAAGAAATGCCGCCAGCCCGCGCTGCTCGGGTGCGCTCAAAGTGGCTTGCCCGGCCAAAAAACGGTCATATTTACTGTTGTACGGGTGAAACTGGCGCTGTTCCAACTGAAACGCCTGCAAGGCCTGCTGCACCAGCAACAGCGCTGCCTCGTCGTTCGGGTTGGGATTGCCGCGCTCACGTGCCAGTTCGGCAAACAAGGCCCCGGCACTGCCATTTTTTACATTGCGGATCAGGCTCGGCAGATCCTGGTTGTCCATTTCCAGTCGGTTAAACAGGGGCAGCCGGGCCTGTTCGGCCAGGGTATTGACCCGGCCATCGGCCAGCAAGCCGCCAGATAGTCCGTTTGCTTGGCCATGCTGGCCATTGCCAAGGGTAAACGCCGGTTGCCGCTCCAGATAGCGCAGGCTGGGCGCTGCGCGCAGGCCAAATTCGGTTTCAAACTGGCCACCAACCTGTACCGGCATAGTATTGGCCGGGCCGTGGGCAAAGGCCGGATCGTGGCAACTGGCACAGGACATGCGCCCGGAACCGGACAGTTGCGGATCGTGAAACAGCTTCTCGCCAAACCGGGCCGACAAACTCAAAACCGGGGCGCTGACCGGATCGGGGGCGGGCGTGGCGGGTGTTGCAGAAATGGCCGTCCCGGAACCGCCGCCACAAGCGGTCAAGGCAAAAAACAGACACCCAGCCACTAAATAAGCTAATAAATTTAAGCGCATATTAGAGTTCAATCACATTTCAAAAAGAATAGGCTATCATGCAACGGCAGGCGAAACAAGCGCATTGCTTGTATCGCCGAACTGTTTTTGTTCCCAACTGGAAATAATTATGCAATCTTTGCGCCAACTTTTTCCGCCACACCGGCAATCCGTATCGGCCCTGACATGGCAGCGGTCGTGCGGGATAATCGCACCACGGTTGGCATGGCTGGCGCTGGCAGTACTGGTGAGCGGTTGCGGTGGTGGCGGTGGCGGCGCGCCGCTCACGCCACAGCCGACCCCGGCTCCGACCCCAATACCAACACCTATCCCGACGCCAATACCGACGCCCGCACCGACGCCTACTCCGACGCCTACACCGACACCCACGCCTGCCGGTCTGATCCCGGTTTGGTCCGGCTATGGTGGCGATGCGCAGCACAGTGGGCAAAGCAGGCTTGCCAGCCAATCACTTAGCCGCATCCTGTGGCAAACGCCGGTTGACCGCATGCCACCGGTACGGGCTGGCGGTACCTTGCTGATCCATTATGGTTCCCCGGTAGTCACCGCCCAGGGCAGCGTGATTTTACCGATTAAAACTAGCAGCAGTGGCGACTTCCAAATCGACGCGCGCAAGGGGGATGATGGCAGCCTGCTGTGGCGCATGAGC
>JACCDS010253414.1_pt1 | contig 25059 bp, 26 predicted proteins | sample 7446441 | NCBI WGS metagenome assembly JACCDS01 (sample SAMN15323445, study PRJNA562643) | freshwater metagenome | isolation source: river surface water | place: USA:Blue River Watershed | collected 2017-08-17 | reverse complement strand
TCTATTTTCTACAGCTTCTCCTAGCAAATTAACAATTTCTTCTTGTGAAGTTTCTATTTCATTTTTAAATAATAAATTTTTATATGATTTATCTATATGATCTGATAATATATTCAAATAATATAAACAGTCTTGTGGAAATATATGTTCTATTTTGATAAAGAATACATTATCAAAAAAATCTGTTTCATTAGTTTTTCCACCATAATAAATAAAAACATAATCTTCTGTAATAATGATTCCTTTTTTATCTATACATTTTTTTATATATTGATTTAAATAATTAAAAGAATTTTTACAATTTAGAGTTGATTGTATAACAAAACCAGATATAAAATTAATGTAACCATATTCTAAATTATCTTGAATTTTTTTAAATTTTTTTATATGATCAAAAATTGAAAATACAGTATTTTCAAAATTAAATAAATTTGTTTCATTAAATTTATGTAAAGAGTTAGTAATAAGTTCTAAAAATAACTTATTATTTTGAATTCTTTCTATATCGAGATAGTTTCTTAAAGTTGTAATTAAAGAAGTCTTTAATTTTTGAATAGTTAATTCTGATTTATTTTTAAAGTCATTAATATCATATAATTCACAAATATGTTCTTCATTAAAAATACCAGCTTGACCTGTTCTTAAAATAATTCTAATTAAATGATTATTTAATGTGTTTCGAATATATTCAACAATATCTAATCCTGAATTATCTTTTTCCATAACCACATCAAGTAATATAATATTAAAATTTTGATTTTTTAATAATATATCTTTGCATTCTTTTTCACTATAAGCTGATGTAAATTCTATTTTTTTATTTTTGAAAATAAAATCTTTTAAAGTTAATTGAGTTAATATATGAACTTCTGGTTCATCATCGACAATCAATACTTTCCATGTATCGTTTGATTCTTCCTTGATTTCCTCGTTAATATCTTTAGCAAGAAAATCCATAATTTCTCCTATTTAATGTAATTTTGAATATCTTTTTCACTTAAATTTTTATAAACTGGTAGACTTCTGAAATTAGGAATGTAAAAGCTGTCTTCATAATTAATAAAATTCATAACATTCATTCTTTCACTACTCATAATATTTAAAAATTCTTCTCCAGAAACGGTAAAAATTATAGAATTTCCTTGATATTCAGCTTGAAGTTTTTTTTCTTCCCCGTCTATGTTTAAAAATAAACTTGAATTAAAATTCCAATCATTTTTTTGTCTAACATCAATCGTAAATCTATAATAATCTTTAACTTTATCTATAGTCAATCTGCTAAAAGCTTTCTCACTATTACTTTCTTCTATTTTAAAATCTGCTGCAAAAGCATTGCAAGATAAAACAACTAAAACACTTAAAATTAATTTTTTCATATAATATTCCTCTAATTTTTATATAATATATAAAATAATAAAAAAGTCAATATATTAAAAAATATTTTTTTAAAAAGTATTGACTTTTTAAGGTTTTTGTAAAATAATATGTTTTAAAATATAAGGATTAAATATGAAAAATATTTTAGAAAAAATAATAGAAGTAAGATTAAATTCTCATATCATAGATATAGAGTATGCAATATCTATTTTTTCTAAAAAGAAAAAAAACATGATATTCACGCTTGAAAATGGAATATCAATAAGTCAAGGCGTTTTTGAAGAATTAAAAATATTAAAAAATAATAAATTGGAAAATTTAATAGGAAAAATAGAAACAATAGAGCAAATAAAAGGAACAGAAGATTATTATTTAGGTTTTTATTTAAGAAAAGAAGAAGATATTATAAATTGTAATTTTAAACAAAGGTTAGAAGTTTTATCAAATATTTTTCTAAATAAAATGTATAATTATGAATATTTAATACCAGATAGAAATTCAATCATACTAAATAAAGAAGAAGTTTTATTAGTGCCTTTTAAAAATGAAGATGATGAAGTTGTTTACTTATCTGCTATGACAAATAAAGAAGCTATTAAGTGGTTAAAATAATATGTATATATGTATATGCTTTAATATTAACGAAAAAAAAATAAAAGAATATATTGAAAAAGGATATAGTTTAAAAGATTTAAAGAAAGAAACAAATATAACTAAAAAATGCGGTTATTGCAAACAAGGTTTAAAAAAAATATATGAAGAAAACAACATTAAAATTAAGCAATAAAAAGATAGAAGTAGAATATAAAATAGATGAAGCTATAAGTAACATTATATTTTTAAATAAATATGTGAAGAAAAATCATTTTTTATATGAAACAAAAAAAGAAATATATAATCTAAATAAAAATAAAGGAATAAAAAAATATATTACACAATTGATAATAAAATTTAAAAAAAAGGAATTAAAAATAATAAATAATCATTTAAAAAACCATAATGAAGAATTGTTAAAAATTAGCGAAATAATAAAAACAAAATTAGAATTTGAACCAGATATAAATAATATAATTTTTGAGATTGAAACTATAACCGAAAATGCAATAAAAAATATATGTATTGAATTAAGACAAAGATATAAAGATCAGCCTGAAATATTTTATAAATATATTTTAGATTATGCTAGTTTTAATAAAGATAAAGAAATAAAAGAAGCTATAGGTATAATAATTAAAAATATAACGGAAATAATAAAATAGCTATTGACCAAGTAAAAAATATAATATATAATATATAAAAAGGAGAAAGATCATGAATGTTAATTTAAATATAAGCACCAATGATTATTTACAAAGTTATAATAAACAAAAAATAGAAGAATTGAATAAATCTCCTCAAAAAGATATAGGTCAAGTAGAACAAAAAGTACAAGAATTAAGAAGAGATCAAACCGTAAATACTATGGCAAAAGATCAAAAACCTGAAAATAATAATGAATATCAAGAGTTCAAAAGAGAAGAAGTTCAACAAAAAACGAAAGAATATACAGAACAAGTATATCAAAAAAGAATGGGTACTAGAGTAGATATATCTGTTTAAAAAATAAAATTTAAATAATAAAAAAAGCCAATTTAATGGCTTTTTTTATTTCAATAGATCACTTTTTGAAGTGATCTACATTAATAACTTTCCATCTTAATTCCTCTGAATATAAAATTTTATTTTTATCTTCATTAGATATGATATTTAATTTAAAAGCATCTTCAACAACTTCTGATAAGATAGGATGTTTTTTAATTTTTCCTTCTTTTTGTGCGTTTAATATTTTGTTTTCAATATCTTTATTATTTAATACAGCAATAAAAGCATCTTCAACTACCGTCACAGGATTATATTGCCCTTTTTTGTAACTTAAATGTGATAATCTATTTCTAAAACTATCTTCTTTATTATCTAACATAAAAGAACATAATTTTTGATTTAATGTATGTTTTGGCATTTCGTAATTAACACCTAATGTTCTTGTAGTCAATTTAACAATTGAAGAAATAAAAGAACTAGGGAAATTTTTTAAGTATTCATCAAAAGATTTCTGCATTTCAAAGTTTAAATATTGTAAAGCCCAATCAGCATGATATATATCAGCTTCTGTATTATATTTTTCAGCATATTTAAGAACAGCTAAAGACATGTATATATAACTTAATAAATCACCTAATCTTGCAGATAAATATTCTTTCCTTTTTAAGTTTCCACCAAGATATAATAATGAAATATCAGCCGTAAAAGCTAATGTTCTACTCATTTGACTAATATTTTTATAGTAAGATTTAAATTTTGTTTTATTAGGTGATTTTTCAAACCAATGTCCTGAAATATTATGTAATATAGATTTCAAACCATTTTTTGTTGAATATCCAACATGTTTCCAAAATAAATTAGAAAATTCTTTTTTTAATTTATCATCAAGTTCTTTTTCTAAATAATCCATTTCTTCTAATAAATATGGATGACATCTTAAAGATCCTTGTCCGAAGATCATTAAATTTCTAGTTAATATATTAGCGCCTTCAACAGTTATAGCTATTGGCATTCCAAGATATCCATTTTTGAAATAATTAGATTCACCTTGAATAATCGCTTTTCCAGCTTGAATATCCATAGCTTCTGTTAATGCTTTTCTTGCTAGTTCTGTTGTATGATATTTAGTTATTGCTGTAATAACACTAGGATGATATCCTTCATCAATAATATGAGTAGTTAATCTTCTAGTTGCTTCAATAATGTAATTAAATCCAGCAATTTTAGCAAGAGATTCCTCAATTCCTTCAAACTTATTAATTGAAAGACCAAATTGTTTTCTTAAATATGAATATGCTGACGTTGTTCTATATGCTGTTTGAGCAGTAGCTGCACTTAATGCAGGTAATGAAATACCACGACCAGCAGATAAACATTCTACAAGCATTCTCCAACCTTTTCCTATATATTCTTGACCACCTATAATATAATCTAAAGGTATAAAAACATCTTTACCAAAAATAGGTCCATTCATAAATGCTAGATCCATAGCTCTATGTCTATTTGAGTTATCAATTCCTTCATGATTGGTAGGTATTAATGCACAAGTTATACCCAAGTCTTCTTTATCTGATAATATTTTATTAGGATCATACATTTTAAATGCTAATCCCATAATTGTTGCTACAGGTGCTAATGTAATATATCTTTTACTAAAATTTAAATTAATACCTAATTTTTCTTCACCATTAATATTTTTATACATAACAATACCAGTATCAGGTATGGAACCCGCATCAGAACCAGCCGCAGGAGCAGTTAATGCAAAGCAAGGAATGTCTGTACCATTAGATAAACGAGGTAGCCATTTATTTTTTTGTTCTTCTGTTCCATATTTCATTAATAACTCACCAGGTCCTAATGAATTTGGAACCATAACAGTAACTGCAACAGAACTACTTACTGAAGCAATAGTTGCAACAATAGTTGAATTAGCATATGCTGAAAATTCCAATCCTCCATATTCTTTAGGAATAATCATTGAAAAAAACTTTTCTTTTTTAAGATATTCCCATATTTCATTAGGTAAATCTTTATTTTCTATAATGTCAAAGTCTTTTATCATTTCACATAATTTAGAAACTTGATTATTTATAAAGTTTTCTTCTTCTTCTGATAATGTATTTAATTTATTATCTTGAATATATTTATAATCTATATTTGATTGAAATATTTGAGCGTCTAAAAAAGTATCTCCAGCATTAATTGCATCTCTTTCTGTATCAGAAATAGGGGGCATAGTTTTTTTAATATAATTTAAAGCAAAATTAGAAATTATTTTTTTCATGATATACTCCTTTTTTTTGTTATCATAACATATTTTAAAAATGAGTAAAGTGGTCGGATGTGTTATTGTATTTAATTATTTTTTTTTATTTGATTCATTTGTAAATAATTTCTTACATCAAGTGCTATATTCTCACCAAATAAAAGATAAAAGTTATCATTTTCAAATTCATTAAAATCTGATTTATTGAATTCTTTATATTGTTTATGAATACTTAAAACAATAGCATCTAATACATAATCTGGAATATTAAATTCTTTTAAATGTTCTAAATCTTTATAATATTGAATATTTTCTTTTATTAATTTTTTTCTTTTAAATAAAAATTCTTCTATAAAAATAGGATCATTAAATTTATCTGATAAAGCATTTTCAAAACCTTCTTGAATAAAAGAAATAACACTTTCAGCATAATAAGAAAATCTTAAAATAGATAATTGATCATTAACTCCATACTCCAATAAATATTGAGTAACAATATCTGATAAAGCAAGATTTAAAAATTCAGGTAATTCTTTTTTTTCCATTTATAAAAACCTTAATTAGAACATTTGTTTATAAAAAAATCTTTTTCAATATTTTCAAAAAAAACTTTCTGTTTTTGAATTAAATATTCTTCAAAAACATATTTTTGCGCTTCATTAAATTGAGAAATTAATTTTTCATCATTGAACAGCGTTGAATTAATAATTTCTATCTGTCTTGAAGAATCTTTATCAAATTGATATGCAAAACATATTGTAATAGGAAAAAATTTTTTAGCATGTTGAAGTAATAAATCTTTATTATTATAATCTTTTGTAATTAAAATATGAAATGTTGAAATTGAATTAAGTAAATATTTTTTATATTCATTAAGTGCGTTATTTTTTTCAATATTTTCGTATATTTTTTTTGCATTATTTGATAAAATACTGTTTTCTTTTTTAAATATTTTATTATGGTATTGCATACCTGTTGTATATTCTTTATTTTCTTTTTTTATTTCATTAGCATGAGTGAAACTACTACAAATTAAAATAGATATTACTAATAAATATTTAAACATATAAAATCCTTATTTTTTAATAATTATAATTTAAAAATATTAATTGTCAATAAAAAAACAACAACATTAAGATGTTGTTGTTGTCGTACTTTTTAAATTTTTTGATTTTCGTTGAGACTTAATTTCTTTATACTCAGGTAAATCATTTGTAGGTATTTTAATTACATCACCTGCACGTAAGCTCTTTCTTTGCAAGTATTTATTATCTTTATTAGCAAGCAACAAATCATCAATATCAACATTATATCTATCTGCTATCTGTCCAATAGAGCTTCCTTTAGGAACAATAATTTGTATTGGTTGAACAATTTGTTGTTCTGTTGGAATAATAACTATAGAACCATTAGGTATACCTTTATCTTGCGATAAGTGAGGATTAAATCTATCAATAGCTTCTTGGCTAATATCATACTGTGCAGATATAATTTCAAAATCATGACCTTTTTTTGATATAATAGCATTTCCATTAGCTAAAGCTACAATATCTCTAATATAGTTTCTTGTTTCTCTGTATAAAGGAATTTTCTTTTCCTTTTTATCAAAATTATACACATTGCCTATTCCAGCATTATATGCTGCTAATACATAATCTAAATTAGTATATCCTTTTTTATCTTTTTTTGTATCACTTAAATCTGCTTCTTTTCCATTTATATGGTAATTTAACCACATGAGCAATCTTGCAGCTGTATCTATTGAAGCATAACCGTTTTTAATATGATTTTGATAAACTTTACCTTTACTGTTAACTTTAATTAAACCAAATTCTTTAGCAGTAACATCCATGAAACCTATTAAACCTTTAGCATTTTTAGCTGATTTAGCGTTTAAATTAAATCTACTTTCTTTAAAAGCCATAAAATATAAAACATTTTCAGGAACACCATAATAGTTTCCTATTTCATTCATTTCTTTTTGTGAAGGTATTTTATTTTTATATTTATCACTATAATAATGAGAAAATTGTTCAGCAGGTTTTTTAAAATTAAAATCTACATCTTTTAATTCTTCAACTTCTTCTTGTTTTTCAACACAATATGGATCTTCTATGTCTGTATTAGGATGAATAACCACATTTTTTAAATTTTTAGAGTTGTTATCTTGTTTAACGTGTTCAATTTTTACAGGGCAATGACCAATTTTAAATTCTGTATTCAATCCATTAACGACAGCAATTTCAGGAACTGTTTCTGTAAATGTTTTTTGAACACTTATAGAAGACATTGTAATTTTTTCTTGAACATTATGAATTATTTGTTCAGAAAAATTACTAAAGCAAACTGAAAGCGCAGCAGCCATAAATATGATTTTTAAATTATTGTTGTCTTTTAATATTTTTGCTGTATTTTTTAAATTATTTAAAGATTCATTATTTTGAATAAATTTAAATAATGGTGAATCTTTACCTTGAGAAAAAATAGTATACTTTTTATTTTCCTCAAAAAATTTTTTTAACTTATCTTGAATCATTTTATTCCTTATTTTTATTAATTAATCTATTCCAAGATAGTCATCAACATTGTCATCAAAATCATCGTAAATATTATCTACTTCTTTACCGAACAATTTTCCTGATTTATTTTTAAAATGGTTTTCATCTACTCCACCATTTCTCCAATTTAATAAATTATATTCATCATTAAATGTTTCATCAATTTGTTCGTTTAAAAGGTAATTTCTTTTAGAAGGGCTTAGTATTTTATAAATTTCTTGCTGTCTTAATTTTTTTTCAGCACTTCTTTTAGCTATGCTACCAAACTCATCAGCTTTATCTGTAACAAATCCACCAACAGCAACTGCTGCTCTTGAACAAAGACCTTTTGAAAGGTCATCCATAACATCACCCATTGCATCAACAACGGAACCAAAACCATCTGTAATCATTTTTGATAATTTATCTAAACCCCCAAAAATATCAATATTTACCTTCGACATGTCTATATTTAAACAACTTAGATCACTATTATCTTTATAATCTTCTGCGGATAATTGATCAGGTTGTTTGCCAGTTCTTTCAACAAGAGTAGTCTGTTGATAAGGCGCTTGGAATTGAGAAAAAGTGGTTTGCTTATTTCTATCAGGTGAACGTGAAGTATCTAATACTTCTGCCATCTCTTCTGGCGAGCAATCAAATTCATTCACAGTTTGCGATAAAGAGTTTCCACTCCATAAAGCAGAAATCATTATTATAGTTATAATTTTTTTATTAAACATATACAAATCCCTAGTCTCTTTGTATTATATTACAATAAAATATAAAAAAGTAAATACTTTTAATTATAAAATTAGAATTTTATAAATTGTTTAATCTCTTTTTCTATATTTTCATTGTAATTAGTATATCCTATCATTCGAGATATTTCTATAAATCTATCTTGTTCAGTAACTTCTTTTATAGTTGTAAAAGTTTCATTTTCACTCTCTATTTTTTTTACAAAAAGATGTTGATCTGCATATCCAGCTACTTGTGGTAAATGAGTAATAGAAAATACTTGTGAATAATTACTAATTTTTTTCAAAAAATTACCTACATTCTGCCCTGTATTCCCTCCTATTCCACTATCTATTTCATCAAAAAATTGAACAGGAATCATATATTTAGAGCTAACAATAGATTGTATAGCTAATGATAGTCTTGATATTTCACCACCAGAACAAGAGTTTAGATTATTAAAAGGTTGTCCAGAATTTGTTGATATTAAAAATTCTATATTATCAATTCCATATAAATTAACTTCTTCTTTATTATTTTCTTCAACAATAATTTTAAAATTAGCGGAATTCATATTCAGTTGTTTAATATTATCAGTAATATCTTGTGAAAAAATATCAGAATAATGTTTTCTATTTTTAGAAATATTTTTACTTATTTCATACCATTTATCATAATTGTTTTTTAATTTATATTCTATTTCTAAAATATTACCATCAAAACTTTCTAAATTATTTAATTGTTGTTCTATATCTTTAATATAGTTAAATAGATAGTCAGGCTTTTGATTGTATTTTTTTGATAATGAAATAATTTTCGATATTCTTTCACTTAGTTTTTCTACCTTTAATTCATCAATATCAATAGAACTAATATCGGAATTAATTTGGCTAATCATTTCTTTTATATTAATTTTACTTTCTTTTAACATTTCTAATAAATCATTTTTTGAATCAATTTTTAAATCATTTATTTTTGAATCTATATAATTAATTTGTTTTAAAATATTATCATTTAATATGTCATTTATTTCATTAAGTTGTTGAATATTATCATTGGCAGAACTTAATTTATCATATTCTATATTTATCTTGGTAAATTCTTCTTCTTTTAATTTTAATTTAGATAATTCTTCAAATTTAAAAGAAAGTAGTTCTTTTTGCGTTTCTAATCTCTTTTTTTCTTCTTTCTGAAAATTTAATTCTTTTTCTAATAGTGAATGGTCTTTATATATTTTTTCTAATTCTTTCCTAAGTTCTAAATTTCCTGAATATATATCAAGTAAATTGATTTGTTCTAGTTTATTTAATATTTTTCTTTGAGAGCTTTGAGAATTTATTTCTACTAAATATGAGGAAAACAATTTTAAATCTTGATTATTGCATTTTATATTATTAATATAGTTAATACTTTTTCCATTTGAATTAATAATTCTTCTAATAGATACTATATTTTCATCATCTTCATCATTAATTAAATTATTATTGGTTAAAAAAATTAAAGCATTTTCATTATTTTTAATATTAAATAGTGCTTCTATCTCAACATTTTTATCTTTATTATTAATTTGTTTTAAATCAAACTTATTTCCTAAAAGTAAATTAATAGCATTCAATATAATGGATTTTCCAGCCCCAGTTTCTCCTGTAATACATATTAAACCATTTTTAAAATGAATATTATGATTTTTAATTAAAATAAAATTTTTTATTTTTAGCTCTATTATCATACGTTTTTCCTTTTTTAGATTATTATAGTAAAAAAAAAAATAAAATCAAGATAAAAAAAAATTAGCAAGCTAATTTTTTTTATTTTAATATTTATTTTACAAAATCATTTAATCTAATAAAATCATTTGTTTTTGATATGAAGCCAATCGCAAATCCACCTTGAAAGTCTGTTATAATCATCTCACCCACTTTTTTTGGTGGTAATTCGTAATCTTCAATTTTAGCTGGTTCTCTAAAAATGTTTAATTTGGAACCTACTTTTAATTCATTATTATGTTTAATAAAAACTGTATCAAAAAATGACCCTTCATTTTTATTAAGAATATGAGAAAAGTATATCTTTTCTTTTAATTCTGTATTTAATGTTTGCATTATAGGATCTTGTTTAAGACCTTTAACAACAATTAAATCATCTTTCTTAAATAATGTATTCGCTGTAATTATTTCAAATTTAGATAATTCATTTTCATTACCTATAAATTTAGCTTCACCAATTTTAAAATAAGCAATTTTTTCACTATCTTTTATTTCTTTATCTTTTCTATAAATTTCATATGTGCTATTCATATTAAAGTTATTTTTTTTTGCAAAAAAATGTTGTAAAAAACCTATTGAGTTTGTAAAACCGTCAATATCGCTTAATATTTTTGGTGTAAAATTATCATCTTCATTTTTTATGAAGATTTGTTGAAAGACTTTTTCTTTAATATAATCATATTGTGGGTTTGAATTTTCAGCAAATGCCGAAAAATTTAAAAAAAGAGTCATTATTATTATTTTTTTTATCATTTTGTATCTCCATGATTTTCTTTATTAATATTATATATATTTTTACCTCGTGGTAAAGACGGCCAAGCATCAATATTATCATTTATATATCTTGGTAATATATGAAGATGAAAGTGTTGTATGGATTGTTGAGCTGCTATACCGTTCGCATTAAGAATATTAAAACCTTCAAATTTTTTATTTTTCTTTAAGTCATTACATATATTTTTTGTAAAAATTAAAGTTTCAGAAAGAAAATTTTCAGGTATATCCATAATGTTAGAATAGTGTTGTTTTGTGATAATTAATAGATGTCCGTCAATTTCTATTTCTTTCGGAACAATAGCCATACAATAATAATTTTCTTGATAAATGTTAGCAAATGATTTTTTTGAAACTATATCACAAAAAACACAATCCATATAATCGCCTTATTATAAAGGTAAAGATAAAAATTTAGGTGTAACAAATTGTTTTAAATCTGGTTCAGAAAATTTAGAAGGTTTCACAATTTTATGATTTTCATCTTTAAAAATATATCTATCATTACCATTATCATCTTTTTTTATTGTATAATAAATATTTTTATATCTTCCTTGTGATTCAATAAATTCTTTTTCAAATATTGGATCTGTTTCATTAACTAAAGGGTATTTACTCCAATTAGATCTCATAACTTCAAAACAAGCTGATACATAATCTAAATCTAATGATTGAATATAGGATTCAACAAGTTTTATAATGCAAGAAGAATTAATTTTTATTAATTGTAATGATTTTTTATTATCATCTTCATTTTCAATTATTTTAGGTACATAACCTTTTAAAGCTTTGAGTTCTGAAATAAAAAAATTAAAATCAGAAAAAGGTTTAGCAGTCTCATAATTTAATAAAAATTCTTCACCCTTATAATGCTTTTGAACAGCACATAAAAAACTTGTTACGACAAGAGTATCACAAAGGCCATCTAAAAATAAAATGTGATCCTTTTCTTCAATCCCTTCCATAATTTCATTACTTTCTTCTTTAACAAGTTTTAAATAAACATTTTCAATATTATCTTTTGATAAGCTATTACCACCAAAATAATTCCAATTAAGTACATCTTTGTAAAAATCAATTAAATTCATTTTTTATTATTCTCCTATGATTAGTTTTAATTCTTTTTCTTTTAAATTATAAATATTTATTTTTTCTTCTTTTATCATATTAGAAAATTCGTTTAAGTCAATAAAATCACCTTTAAAATTCGGATATTTCATAAAAAGAAATTTTTGTGATTTATTTAAAGAATATTCTAACACTTCTTCCAATTTATTAAATTCTATTTTATTATTTACAATATCAAGATATATAAAAGGTAAAATTTGTTCTGAAACAGAATTATAATAAGTGTATAATTTTCTATAATCAGTAAGTGCTTTAATCATTTCCAAAAACTCTTCATTATCTATTTTATATAAATATTTAATCATTATTAAAGAATTAATATCACAAAATAATTCTTCATAAGATATATTATTTCCTAATTTTTTGTTATAATAATATAAATGTGATAATTCATGAAATAAAAGTAAATGACTTGAATATTTTTTAACTATTTCTGTGTAGTTTTTTTGAGTATATATTGTATATGCAAAACTTTTATTATGTTCGGAAGAAATATGTATAATATTAGGAGGAATAAAAAAATTTTTAAAGCCTTCATCTAAAATATATTTTTTATTATAAAGTGACAAATCAAAACCTTCAAATTTTTTGTCAAAAATAATAATAAAGTTACCAAAATTTGAATCATTATTTGTAGAGCTTTTAAAATCTTTAAAAAGCTGCTCAGATATGACTGCTATATTATCTTTATTATCGTTTTCAATATTTACAAAAGAGTTGGCAATACAATTGAAAGAATAAAATATAAAAAAAGAAATAGGATATAAAATATTTTTTTTTGTTATCATAAAAAACCTTATAATTTAATTTATTTAAAAAATAACACAAAAAATAAAAAATAAAAGAAAAAAAATAAAAAAAACTCTTTACAATTTGAAAAAAAGAATATATAATAATTTTAAATAAAAAAGTAGGAGATAAAGACATTGAAAGAAAATGCTCACAAAATTAATAGCGAAATAAAAAGCAAAACAATAAAGCTTATAAATGAAGATAAGGTTTTTATTGGGGATGTTACATTACAAACAGCATTAAATGAGGCAAAAGAAAAATCACTTGATTTGGTAGAAATGAGCGAAAAAGATGGTGTTTCTACTTGTAGATTAATGGATTATAAAAAATTTCTTTTTGAACAGAAGAAACATAAAAAAGAAAATCAACATAAAGTAAAAGCTACCAAAGAAATAAAGTTTAGACCAGTAATTGAAAAAGCTGATTTAAATACAAAGGTAAAACATATAAAAGATTTTTTACTTCACGGTCATTCAGTAAAAGTTTTTGTAGAATTTAAAAATAGTGAAATAAAAAATATGAAAAATATAGGTTATGATATATTAGACCAAGTTAAAAAAGAATCGTTAGAAGTTTCAGTAGTAAAACAGGATTCTCATGAAATGGGAAAAAATTTATTATTAATCTTAGATCCTGTAAAATAAAAATGTTAAAAAGCCAATAATAATTGGCTTTTTTTTATGGTAATTTATTGAATTATAAAATATTTTTTATTTAACTTTTAGATTAGGTTTTCTTTTATTAATTATAGATTGTAAATTATAGTCATCTATTGAAAAATCATATTTTTCTTCTGTTTCAAATTTTCTCCATATAAAATTAGTAATTCTTTTATCGGGATCGCTATATAATCTATTGTTTTTTTTATAAGCATAATATCCAGCTAATTCAAATAAAAAAAATCCTAAACCATTATTTCTATATTCTTTATTAATGTATATATTAGAAATATAAAATTTATTAACTTTTTGAATATATGAATTAAGATCTTCAAAAAAATAGTCATTTAAAGTTAAATTAATATTATCTATGCTAATATCATCAAATTTAATTTTATATTGACTCATAAATATATTAAATTTTTTTTTGTTAATTTTTAATTTAACTTTTTCATCTTCTAATATAGTAATTCCTGTATCTTGTATGAAATCATTTACAAAATGTATCATATTAAATTCTGAATATACATATTTTTCAAAAAATGAATTAGGTATATAGGTTAGTTTTATAAAACCTATATTATTTTTATGAAAATAAATATTAAAATTATGTTCTTCAACATTATCTTCTTTAATATTTAACTCTATATTAAACCCATTTTTTTTATAATTATTTAAATTAATAATTTTAGAATCTCCTATTGACTTCATATTGAAATATTATAACACAATGAGCAAATAAGTAAATCAAAAAATATTTTAAAATTGATAAAATTTTTATTTTTAAAAATAAATGATATAATTAATAAAAAAGGAATACAAAATTGAAAAATAAAATTGTAGAGAATATATTAGAATCGTTATTAGAAGCAATGAGTAAAAAAACAAACGAAAGAACAAAAAACTTTGCGCTTAATAAGATATCAGCTTCAATACCTTTAATAATAACAGGAGGTTATTTATCATTTTGTAATACTTATAATTATGATCCACTTGGTGCAATTGTATTATTAAATAATTTTGGTATAGATTCAAAATATTTAATGACTAGTTCTTTTTTAGGAGCCGCCGCAATTTTATATAAAAAAGATTCAATGTTAAATGATATAGCAAAATATGGTGCTGATTACTGTCCTTACCATTCTTATTCAATAGGAATAAGAGAATTAAATGGTAAAAAGATACAGCAAAAAGTTAATAAATTTTATGATATATATTCAAAACTGGGTAATAACAGTCAAGCTGGAAAAGTAACGAAAGATACAGGTAAAAAAATTGAATCTATTCTTGAAAATTTAGGTAATGGTATTAATAAAATAGCTGATTTTTTTGATAAAAAAGATATTGGTTTTAAAATATATTCAAATAAAAACCCTAAGTTGATTAGTGAATTAATTATTCCAAGAGATTTAAAAATTCAAGCAAAAGCTAATGATATGGATGAAGATAATAATTATAAAGTTAATCAAAGAAAATTTGTAAATGAATTAATTCAAATAGCTATAAAAAATACAGAAGAAGAAATAAAAGAAAGAAATATTGTTATTGCTTTAGTAAAAGCCATAGATAAAATAAAAATGGGAAATTATGACGAAAAAGAAATTGAAATAATAAAAGATATAATGAATTTAGATAATCTGACTAGAACAGGTCGAATAAAGCCTTTTGAAAATATAAATCAGGTATTAAATTTAATAATAAAAGATAATAAAATAGATTTTTCTATACAATTTTTTAAAGTAAAAAATTGGAGTAAAGAATTAAATCAAAATGAAAGAACTTTTTATATATTTAAGGAAATTGATAAATTATGTTATAATAATAATATAAAGATACTAAAAAAACCATTGAGGTATGAGGAAATATATAGAAATGAAACTATAATTGAATTTCAAAATAAATTAAGAAGTAATTTTGTAAGAATTAATAGAGAAATACAAGATAATGCTCCTATAATTTATGAACATTTTATTAAAGGAAAAGAATTTAAGTTAAATAATGATTATTCAATAACAAAAATGTTAGGTGTAAAAAAAAGAGAAATATTAAATAGTCTATTTGAAGAATCAAATACATTAAATATTAAAGAAGTAGAAGTTAAATCAAATTATAGATATAAAAATATAAACAGTAGAAGGGGATAAAATGTCATTAGTAATAACAGTAAGTGGTATTTCTGGTTCTGGAAAAACCACTATAGTAGAAAACGTAGTTAAAAATAATCCAAAAAAATTTCACAAAGTTGTAACAACAACAACTAGAAGTGCAAGAGAAGGTGAAATTGAAGGTTTAGATTATTTTTTTATGAACAAACAGGATTTTGAAAAAAAAATAAATGAAGGATTTTTTTTAGAACACGAGTTTATATCTGGTAATTTTTATGGTACTCAAATAGACCAATTAATCAATAAAAAAACTATCCCTATAATAATAGTAGGACCTGAAGGTGCTCAAAATTTTAAAAAAATATTACAAGATAAAAATATAGATTGCATTTCTATTTTTATAGAGTGTGATATAGAAACAGCTAAAGAAAGAATAAAAAAGAGAGATGGTGGTAATCCAATAGCTGTATTAAAACGATTAGATAATATAGATAACTTTGAGTATAAATGGAAAGATTACAATTATTCATTCAGACTTCCAGAAGGTTCTAATTATAATGTCTTTATCAGTATAATAGAAGATTATATTCAACAAAATCAAGTTGAAAAAAAAAATAAGTTAGGAAAAAAAAATAAATTAAAGTAAAAAAAAAGAGCCTACCGCTAGACTCTTTTTATAATTTAACACTTATTGAGAATTTCCAATTTACATTTTTGGTTATTCTCTGTACCAAAATCAAAACTAAATGTTCCGAAAGGTACAACAAAAGAGATCACTATTAATGATACTCTAATTTTTTTAGACATTTTTTTACCTCATATTGTGTGCTATAAAGCGGTTAAATTATAACACAATTTAAATTTAAAAACAAGTTTTTTATTGTTTTTTTGAGAAAAAAAATAATTTAAAAAAAACAAAAAAAGCGCTTGAAGCGCTTTTTTATAAATTTTTAAAATTAAACTATTGTAATATCTTCTTCTTTTATAAAAGGAGATCCATTTAATTTAGCTAAAGAATGATCAACAATTTTATAAGTAATAAATTTACCAGCGTAAATTTTTTTAACTGGTATTGTAGTTAACTTTTCTCTTTCTAATATATATGAAAGATAACCTTCTTTTTTATTTAAGATAGCTTTCAAAACATTAGTTTCTTCTTTTTTATCTTTTGTATGCATACAAACCTCTTATTGAATATTAGTTATAAATCTATCAAAACTATTTTTATTAAATAACACATAATTTACTTTTCCAACAATTTCATTTCTTTTAATAGTGCCTAGAAATCTAGAGTCACGACTATTATTTCTATTATCACCTAAAACGAAATATTCATTTTCTCCTAATGTTATTTCATCAAAATTTGAAATAATGGAGTCTTTAATTTCTTTTGTAAAAGGTATAACTTTGTTGTTATCGATAATACCGTCTGCAAAAATTAAATTATATGCTTTTTCATTAAATTTTTCAGTTTTTAAAGAAAAGTTAATGCTATCTTCTTTAACTGATTTTAACATCGAAATGTCAAATTTTGATTCATATTGCTCTATGGCTTTATTATTAACAAAAATTTGATTGTTTATCATTTTAATTTTATCGTTTGGTTTAGCTATAATTCTTTTAACATAATATTGGTCTAATTTAATAGCTACAACATCAGCATAGTCTGGTTCGTTAAAATGAACACGAGAATCAATGAAAGGTATTTTTAAATCATAAGCAACTAAATTAACAGTTGTAATATCTCCTTCCATTAAAACTGGATTCATTGAAGAACTAGGGATTATATACCAATTAAAAACCGTACTTCTTAATAAAAGAATTATTGTTATTAAAATTATTGTTCCTTTCCAAGAAATTAAAGTTTCTTTAAATCCACTTACAAAACTATTCATAATTAAACCTCTTTACAGTTTGTTTAATGATATCAAAATAAAATAAAATTGTCAAGTATTTTTTTTATTTTTTTTAATATTTTTTTTATTAAATAATGTGATATAATTAAATAAAGTAAATTAAGATAAAATTAAAAGGAAAAAAGATGTATATTATAAAAAAAGATAGAGTAAAACCTGTTTTTGATAAAGAAATTAAAATAAAAATGGCTGAAAATGTAGTGGATATTTCTTTAAGAGCATTTTCTATAGAATATTTAAAAAATTTAGAAAATGAAAAAGCTTATAATATAATTTTAATTGATAATAATACAAAAAAAACTATTTTAAATATAGAGTTGTTTGACGCTGATAAGATTAATAATTTATACAAAAAAGTAGATACAATTTTACATACTAATTTTAATTTATCTTTAATAGAAAAAATAGAAGAAATATTAAAAATAGTACAACAAGAAAATTTAATCGAAAATAATAATGGTAATGTTTTTTTAAATGAACAATATAAAGTAAAAAAACAAATAACAGAACAACAAAATAAAAAAGTATATTCAAATTCAAATAAAGAAAATAATAATCAAAATAATTCTTCAAATAAAAATTATTCAAAATCATTTAATGAAGCTTTTAATGAAATACCAATAGTTTATATAATTGAAACATTACATAATATGGGATATATTAATATAGAAAAAGGTCCAGAAAGAAATGGAGATGAAGCATTTTATTGGATAGAAGTTCCAAATCAATCAAAAGCAAGTAAAGTAAGTGTATTGTCTAGAGACTCATTAGAGAAAAAAAGATCATCTAAAATTTTACAAAAATATACAATGATTAGAGATTTAAATAATGGAGTATTAACAACAGATTCAGCAAGCAATTTAATAAACAGACTTAAAGATAATGGTTGTTTTGAAGATAAAGAAATATTTGAAATTAAAAAAGAAATGATACAGTCTAAAGGTGGTTTTAATGGTTTTATAAGAGTAAATAAAGAAGACCAAGAAGTAATAGGTCAAAGTGGTGAAATATTTACAGTAACAGGCATTGATTATCCTTCAAGATTACCAAATATTTACCCAAGTAAAAAAAATGAAGAATTTAAAGAGTATTTAATTAATGCAAGAAAAATAGATTCAGATATTATAGAAAATGAAATTAAAAATAAACAAATTGTTACAGGGCTATTTGCTGATTTTAATAATTATGTTGAATTTGGTATGGGATTTTTTAAATTAAAATATTTCAATAATGAATATGATGTTTCTTATGAAAAATTTAAGTTAAATAAAGAAACTAACAAATTAGAAAGAAAACATTTAAGTGGAATTCAAATAAAAGGAAGAAGTCATATATTGAAAGGTAAAAATCCTAAAATGACTATATTTTCAGAAGCTGTTATAGATAGTTATTCATTATATAATTTATTTAGATTATCAAATAAAATAGAAGAAGAAAATTATAATTATGTTGCATTAGCAGGTGTAGGAAATATAAAAGGTTGGTTAGAACATAATTTAGGTATTAGTTTAAATTTTAAAACAAATAAAGAGTTTGAAAATTTAAAAAATGCAGAAAGAGTTTATTTAATAAATAAAGAAAAAATTATTTTAGAAAATCAAGATAAAAAGAGAGAAGATATAAAAAATGCTTTAATGGAAAAAAATCTTTATTTTATAAAAGAAGAAACTTCAAATGAAAAAATAAATAAAATGATAGAACATAAAATATTTTTATTACAAAATGTATTAAAATTTATATCACCAAATATAAAATTACATATAGAAATTATTCCTGAAAAACAAAAAATAGATTATGATAAATTTCAAAAATCAACAAAGGATTCTGAAACCAAAGATTTTTTATTAGATAAAACAAATGTCGATACTTTTTTATTAAATAATGGAATAGAAGCTAAATATGATCCAGCTAAAAAAGAATATTCAATATTATTTTTTGAAGAAATAAATAAAGAAACTCCAATAAAAAAAGAGGATAAAGATTTAATAGAAAAAATAAGAAACAAATATATAGAATTAACTGGTACGGATAGTATAGGATTTGCTTTTGATAATGATACTGCTGCTTTAAAAAAATGTGAAGCACTTGATTATTTAGGAAAATTATTGAATTTAAAGCCAACTTTCATAATACCTACATTTAATTTTGGTATAAATGATAATAATGATATGTTAAAAGCATATAAAAAATTAGTTGAAGAACATCAAAATCAACAGTCAACATATATAATGAATAGTATAGAACAACAAGTTCTTAAAGTCGGATATGGTTTACCTCAAGATTTTGAAAAAATAACGCAAAAAGCAGAAGAGATAGAAAAAAATAAAAAAAAATTAGAAGATAGTAAAGTTAATAATCCAAAACCTTAAAAATAAAAAATCCGCATTTGCGGATTTTTATTTTATTTATTTTTAATTATTTAGCAAGAGATTGTAAAATCCCAATTAAGAAAAATCCAGTTACATTAGAATATAATGATTGTTCAGATTTATGTATTTCTCTTCCTTCAAGGTTTTTTTCAATTTTTTTAGCGAAAATATTTTCAGCACCACCTACAAGAATGATATTATCTATATCATCGTATGTTCTAACAATATTATTCATTGCTGTAATTGAAGAATCTATAACACTACTTGTCTTTTTAATATGCTCATCAAGTTCTATAAATGTTGTTCCAATTTTAACAACTCTTTTTCTTGATTCTTTACCATCTTTATCTTTAATTAATCTTGGTTTTCTTATCGCTTTATCAATTGCTGCAAGATCATCAAATGATTTTCCTGTTGTTTGGCTAATTGATTTTGCTAAAGAGTTTAAAATTTTAGACATACCACCATTAATTGCACCACTTCTTGTTTCTATAGGCGATAAACCTTTTGTAACTAATATATCAAAAGTTAAATAACCTGGATCTATAACTAAATTATAAGAATCTAACATATCTTCATAAATTCCTTTTTGAATAGCAACTTCATAAAACCCGCCTAATGGTTGAGGAACAACTATGATATTATCAACAGTGCAAGTAAAGTCTTTTGTTATCTCATGTTTACCTTTAAACATTTCAACAATTTTATGGTCATTATGCATAAAACTAACAGGTAAACCCATTACTAAATAATCATAGTGATTTTTACCCATATAAGAAAGAGCGCCATAAAATAAAGCTTTATAAGGTTCTGACATAATGTAACTTTCATCAAGTACTTTTGTAACATCTGAATTTGTACCACTTACCAAATCTTCTGTATCAGCCCCTATTTCATATAAAGTACCATTTACATCAACAACTCTTGTATCACGAGAAATGAATAAATTTCCAGAGATTCTTTGACTAGCTAATGGAGTTAATGAAGGGAAAGCCCCACAAATAATATCGCCTTCATCACTACAACCACCAACATATTTTGTATTACCATAACCAATATCAATAGCACCGATACTTGATTTAACATCTTTAAATTTTTTCTTTACAATATCCGTAAATATTGTTTCTAAATTATTTTTTTCAATATATTTCATTATATTGGATACATTCTTTTCTTTTTCATTATCAGACATAATAATCTCCTTAATATCAAATTAAAAATATCATATTTATAAATAAAATCAAGAGTTGAAATAACTTATTTTTTCCGAAATATCAATTATTTTATTTTTTAAATTAGTTTTTCTATGTCTTGATTTTTCACTATTAATGCCTCTTTTTAAAACTTCTCTATTTCCTATAATAATAACTAGTGACTTTGCACGAGTTACAACAGTATATATCCAACTTCTGTCAATAACTTGACAATAAATTGAAGGAAGTGGAATTATAACCACAGGGTATTCAGAACCTTGACTTTTATGTCCTGTTATAGCATACGCAGGTAATAATTCATTCATTTCTTTAATGGTATACTGTTCACTTCTCCCATTGTCAAAATCTACTAAAATATATTTATCATTAATTTCTGATATAACCCCAGTATCTCCATTGAATATTTCTTTATCATAATTATTAACGGTTTGAATTACTTTATCATTTTTTTTATAATTAAAAAAACCTGATTTTACACTGTCTATAGAGTTATTTTGCCATTCTTGCATTTTTATATTAATATTTTTTGTTCCTAAAACACCTTCGTGAGTAGCAGTTAAAATTTGAACATCTGTTTTAGGATCAAATCCAAATTTTTTATTGATTCTATTTGTAACCATATCTTCTATATAATTAAGAGTTTTTTCATCAGTATTTGAATTAATAAAATAAAAATCAGTTAAAATATTTGGATCATATTTAGGAAAATAATCAAATTCTCCCTGATCTATTTTATGAGCATTTACAACAATAAAAGAGTTACCTTTTTGTCTTTGAATGGTTTCAATTCTAAAAACAGGTATTTTTTCAGATTGTATAATGTCCCTTAAAACAGCCCCATAACTAACAGAAGGTAATTGTCCAATATCTCCTATAATAAGAACTTGACAATTATCTGGTAATGCCCTAAATAAAGATACCATTAATTCTAAATCTATCATAGAAGCTTCATCAATAACAACAACATCAATTTTGAGTTGATTTGATTCATTAACAGTAAAATTATCTTTCATAGGATTATATTCTAACAAACGATGAATAGTTGCAGCTTCTTTACCAGTTGACTGAGACATTTTTTGTGCTGCTCTACCAGTAGGCGCACATAATAAAATTTCTTTTTTTAATTTTCTAAACTGAGCAATGATTTCTTTTAGTACTGTGGTTTTTCCTACACCAGGTTTTCCTGTAATAATACTAATTTTATTTTCTATAGCTCCTTTTATGGCATTTTTTTGTTCTTCATTAAAAGGTATTTTTTTCTCAATAAAAATAAGTTCTGATTGTTTTTCAATATTTAAAGGTACTATTTTTATATTTAAAATTCTTTTTGCAAGTTCTAATTCTAAATTATATGTATAATCTGTCTGTATATATTGATTATCTATAATATGAAATATATTTTGATTAATACCTTCATTTAATGATTTATGTATATTATTAATATCAACATTATTTAAATAACGATAAGTTTTATCAAGAATATCCTTAACAGGAATCATACAATCTCCATTATCTTGTGCAAGATTAATAAAGTGACGTATTGTAGCTCTTATTCTTAAAGGTGAATCATGTTTAAAACCATTTTTAATTGCTATATTATCAACAATTAAAAATTTTAAACCTTTAATTTGTTGAGAAAATAAGTAAGGATATTCATTGAATTGTTTAATGCTTTCTTCACCAAATTTTTTATAGATTTTTGTTGCTTCAAAATTTTTAAATCCTAATTTAATAAGAGAATTTACTGACTCATGAGAAGGTTTAACTTCTGCCCAAGAATTTATAATCTTAGTAACAGTAGATTGACCTATTTTAGGTATTCTCATTAATCTTTCAGGATATTTGTCAATTATTTTTAAGCTTTCATCACCAAAAACGTCTACTATTTTTTCAGCAGTATTTTTTCCAATTCCTTTAATGATTCCAGAACTTAAATATTGTAAAATAGCAGAACAAGAAGTAGGTTCTATGCTTTCTATAGAAGAGCTATTAAATTGTAAGTTTCCTTTTTTTATTTCAAAATTACCATGTATTTTAACAAATTCACCTATTCTCAAATTTAAAGAATAACCAAGTATGATATGGTTGTTTTTATCTTTATCTTCAATTTCAAAAATATAGAATCCTTTTTCATTTTGAAATTTTATTTTTGTTATAATGCCTTCTAATATTTTATTTTCCATCACAGCCTCACCTAATGAATTAAAGATACAATAAAAATAAAAAAAGTCCATAGGACTTTTTTATTTTTTATTTAAAAATAAATATTTATTTTTAGCGATATAATTTAGCTTCAATGCTTTTTTTATCTTCTTTAAATTTAACTATAACAAGTTCTAAAATATCACCCTTTTCAAATTCTGATTGTATTTTTTGTTTTTCAAAAGTATTTCCTAAATCAGAAAAATGTATAAAAAACTCTAATTCAGAATGTTCTATTGGTCTAACTACAAAACCAGCTTTTTGTATTTTAATGATTTCAGCTTCGATTTTAGAACCTTCTTTATTTTCTGTTTTAAAATTATTCCAAGGTTCAGGGTTTAAATCTTTAATACTCACAGATATTCTTTTCTTTTCTTCATCTTTAGCAATAACAATGACAGTTAAATCTTCGCCTATTTTTAAACCTTCTGAAGGAAGATCAAAATTGCGCCAAGATATATCATTTACATGTAATAAAGAATCCATAAAACCAAGATTAATGAAAGCTCCATAGTTCATGAAACTCTTAACTCTTCCTCTTAATTTATCACCAACTTTAATATCTTTAAAAGCTTGATCACTATCAATGCCGTGCTGTTTTTCAAGAACGAATCTTCTTGAAGCAAAGAAATTATTATCTTTAGGAATAAATTTAACAACTTTAACAAAAAAAGTTTGTCCAACAAAGCTTGAGTTATCTACAATTCTTGAGTCGATTAAAGAAGAAGGTATAAATAAATTAATACCATGATAATTACATATCAATCCTTTATCATTTGAATGAACACAATTAACTTCTATAAAATAATCTTGTGATTCAAAAGACTTTTTAATTTCTTTTTCATATATAAGTTTTTCAGCGCCTTGATGTGAAAGCTTTAAATTTCCTTCTCCATCATCTAAACTTAAAACTAATAATTTTAAAGATTGTCCTACAGTTGGTGCTGTTGAGAATTCACTCTTAGGTAATACAACTTCTGCTTTAGCGCCAAAATCAACCACAACGTCTTTATGATTAACTTGCAATACGGAAGCGTCTATTAATTCACCTACTTTAGGTAATACAAATTGGCTTTCATTTAATAATTGTTCAAAATTTTCGTACATTACACATACCTCTTTTAAAGTGTTTATATCATTATTAAATAATTTATTTAAAAGTCAATACTTTTAAAAATATTTTAAAAATAAAAAGTTAAAATTTTTAATATCTGCTATTTTATTCTTATTTTTTTCAAATGAAAAAATTATATAAAAAGGAATTATAATTGAAAATAAATAATTGTATATATATTGATTAAATTCAAAGTTATTAATATGATTATAAAAATCAGAAAATAAAATAACAATTGATAAATAGATTATATTTATAAATATTTTATTGAATTTTTTATAAATAAAATAAAATGGCGTTAATAAAATAAAAATGAAATTAATATAAAACAAAAGTATAAAAAAATTGTATTTAAATTGAAAACAAATGATGCCTATAAGCATTCCATATGAAAATGATTTTAAATAAGAAAATTTTTTATAAAATAAAAATATTATAATTAAAACCCCTAAAAATAGAAAAATTGGTTTTTCTTCAAAAATGAAAAAATAATTAAAAATAAAAGATAAAAAAAT
>JACCDS011862898.1_pt1 | contig 25063 bp, 28 predicted proteins | sample 7446441 | NCBI WGS metagenome assembly JACCDS01 (sample SAMN15323445, study PRJNA562643) | freshwater metagenome | isolation source: river surface water | place: USA:Blue River Watershed | collected 2017-08-17 | reverse complement strand
GGTGCAGTGTGGCTTCGGCCGGACCGGAGACTGGTGTGCCTGGAGGACGATTGTGCCTCAAGACAAGGGGGGCGTGGAGCCCGATGCCGTGAGCTGGGCCAAGGGAATCGCGGGTGGTGTGCCGCTCGGTGCCTTTTGGGCCGGAACTCGTTCCGCAGGCAGCGTGCCTTTGTGTGATCTGCTCGGACCCGGTACTCATGGAACGACCTACGGGGGAAATCCCCTGGCCGCGGCCGCAGGGCTCGTCGTGCTGACCGAGATCGGCCGGGCCGGTCTGCTTTCCAATGCACGGGACCTTGGCGCCTACCTGATGAGGGAGTTGGAGGCCATGCGGCTTCCTGCGATCCGGCTTGTCCGCGGGGTGGGCCTCATGATCGGTATCGAGCTGAATGATCTGCCCGCCTCGTTCGGGGGAGAGGGGCTTCCCTCGATCCGAGCGACCAAGGCGCTCATGGCCGAGGGACTGCTCGTGATCCCGTCCGGCGAACGGACGATCCGGCTGCTCCCGCCGCTCAACATTACCAAATCGGAAGCCGATGAGGCTCTTGCGATCCTGAGGAAGGTTCTCTCAGCTGCCGATCCCCGATAGGCAAAAAGCCATCGCGACTCCGAGTCCCTGCGGAAAAAAACTATCAGGCTGCCTTTTTCTTCGACTTGGCTGATTTCTGAACGGCGGGTGAGGGGGAAGCCGCGGGAGCGGGAGTTGGATTCTTGCTCTCCATCGCGAGGAGTTCGGAGACGGTCACGAATTTGTACCCTTTCGCGAGCAGGGCGTCGAAGGTCGCGGGCATTGCCTCGATGGTTCCCGGATGAATGTCGTGGGCCAGGATGATGGCGCCGGGTTTCGTTCCGGCCAGGATGCGCTGCGAGACGGCCTGCGGGCCGGGGCGCTTCCAGTCGAAGGGGTCGACGGACCAGAGGATGACCTTCATCCCGTATTCTTTCTCGATCGCCCGGTTCAGCCGGGGGTTGGTTGCGCCGTAGGGAGGGCGCATCAGGGTCACCGGTTTTCCGGTCACCTTGGAGATCGCTTCGGACGTGTCGGAGAGTTCGTGCTTAAGCCCACCTTCCCCGAGTTTATTGAGTGCCTTGTGATCCCAGCTGTGGTTGGCGATCTCGTGTCCCTCCGCCACCGCCCGTGCGATGATCTCGGGATGCTCCTGCACAAGCTGTCCCAGGACGAAGAAGGTGACCTTGATGTTGCGTTGCTTGAGGATGTCGAGCAGGTGGGGCGTGAGCGCGGCGCTGGGGCCGTCGTCAAAAGTCATCGCGATGTACTGGCCCTCCACCGGAACGGCGGTCACATAGGATCGCTCGCCGCAGGCCGAGGGAAGTTCCTGAGGGGTCTGCATCGCCATGGGGGCGGCTGCCTGAACGGACGCGGCGCGTTCATCGGGGGTGCCCCCGACCACGGGCGCCGGGGTAGATGAAGTTGATTCGGAGGCGTTCTGATTCGTCTGTGCCCGGAGGAGTGCGGGGAGGCACAAGATGACGGCAAGCAGGGTTGCTATGCGGACGGCGGGGCAAAAGGCGGGTTTCTCGGTAAGGCGGGACATGGATTTTTCAATCTGGCAGAAATCGGAAAAGTTGCACGCGCGGGATTTTGCTCCCGGGTCGAAATCCGGAACGCACCGGCTAGACGGTGGGGATCAAGGCCCTGGCGCGGGGTGTCATCAGGCTGAGGAACTCAAGCAGCGAGGGTTTCTCCGGCATCGGCCGGCGGGTGATCGCCCCCATCGGGCGCCACATTCTCTCGGCATCGAGTTCGCGGGCGATCAGGTTGCCGTTGCGGACTTCCTGACGAACGGAGGTCTCGGGAATGATGGAGACGGCCTGTTCCGCCTCGATGGCTCCCTTCACCGTCTCGATGTTGTCGAGTTCGGCGACGTAGCCGACCTTCACCCCGGCTTTGCGGAGAATCTTGTCGAGATGCTGCCGCGTCGGGATGTCGGGGGTCAGGCCGACAAACCGCTGTTGGTGGAGTTGCCGTAGGGGAAGGGGTTTCTTTCCGTTGAGCGCATGGCCGGGAGGCATGACGAGAACGAGGCGCTCCTGCCAGCAGGTGATTGCCCTCAGTCCGGGCCTTGCCTTGGGATAGGCAACCAGGCCGAGGTCTGCCCGTCCATCCTCGACGGCATCGTAGATCTCCTCGGCCTTGCGGTAGTCGACCGTGACGTCCACCCCGGGGTGGGCCTTGCGGAAGCTCTTGAGCATCGGGGGAAGGTTGTGAAGCGCGATGCTGATGACGCTGGCGATCCGCAGCTTGCCCCCGAGTTCGCCGCGGGCGATCCGGAAGCGCGTGCCCAGGCTTTCGTAGCGCGCCAGGATGTCGCGGCATGCCTCGAGGTAGACGCGGCCTTCCGGCGTGAGGGAAAAGGATTTGCTGTCGCGTTCGATCAACGGGACGCCGAAGCGCTTTTCCACGGCGCGGATCTGCTGGCTGACGGCGCTCTGGGTGATGCCGCTCGCCTCGGCGGCGCGGGAAAAGCTCCCCGTGTCGCAGAGATCGCAGAAGACCTTGAAGCCCTCGATATGCATGGGCAGAGTCTGTACTTCCGAACGATCCGAACCCAAGACAAAAACCCCGTCATCCCGTCATGAGTATGCCAGAATCCATCGCGGAAAGACTCGCGGACATCCAGGACCGCATCGTGTCGTCCGCATCGCGCGCGGGACGCCCAGCCTCGGGTGTGGAGTTGGTTGCCGTTTCCAAGACCCATCCCGCCGAGAGGATCCTTGAGGCGGTCGAGGAAGGGCAGGTTCTCTTCGGTGAAAACCGTGTTCAGGAGGCGTTGTTGAAGATCCCGTCGCTGCCGGGCCGGCTGCGCTGGCATCTGATCGGAAACCTCCAGTCCAACAAGGTCCGCAAGGCACTACCTCTCTTCGAGCTCATTCACGGAGTCGATTCGGTGGATCTCGCCCGCGACATCGACCGCATTGCCGGCGAACTTGGTCTTCATCCGCGCGTCCTGCTCGAGGTCAATGTCTCCGGGGAGGGGAGTAAGCACGGCTTTGATCCGGAGGTCCTTGAGCGGGAACTTGACGGGTTGCTCTCGCTGCCAAGGGTGCAGGTCGAGGGATTCATGACGATGGCTCCCCTCGCCGCGGAGGCTGAGGCGAGCCGGCCGTACTTCGTCGCACTGCGAGAGTTGCGCGACCGGTTGGCCATTCGCGCCGGGATTCCCCTGCCGATTCTCTCGATGGGGATGAGCGGTGATTTCGAGGTGGCTGTGGAGGAGGGAGCCACGCTTGTCCGTGTCGGATCGGCGATTTTTGGAAAACGCTGAAAAAATCGGACTAATAGCAGATTTTTGAAGTCAAAATCAGACAATTACGCTACAGGTTGTGGTCATGTCAGATTTTAAAGACGAAAACGACGAATTACTGGATCTGGAAGGATCTTCCTCCGCTGAAGAACTTCAGGATCAGGTCAAGAAGGCGCAGTCCGAGCTTCTTCTGCTCCGGCAGAGGCAGGAGCAGATCGAGAAAGAGCGCCAGCGTCTTGAGGAACTGACCCAGAGGCAGGAGGAGGTCGAGCGCGGCCGCAACGAGATGGCGGACAAACTTTCGCGTTCCATCATTCTTGTGCAACGCGAGACCGAGGAGGCCCAGCGCCGCCTTGAACAGCTGAACTCCATCCAGGATTCCTTCGCCGAGCATCTTCATAATCTGGAGGCCATCGATCCCCGTTCGTGGGCCGGACGCGATCTTCCCCGTGAGTTGACCCGTGCCCTCGGCACCGTCGACGAAGCCCGCTCCGCCTACGCCCGTTCCCATGCCAAGATCGCTCCCGGCGCGGATCCGGAGAGCGGGGTGGCGATTGAGTCCGGATCCTTGTTCCAGGATGCTCCCGAGCAGGATTTCGCCTATTGGTTGCGCAGCGGACTCGCATTCACCCTCCCCCTGGTGATCCTCGGCTCGATCGCGCTCCTCGTGTGGATCTGGCACGTGATGACCGCGGCACCGCGCTGATCCCCCAACTTTTTCCCATTCATGGCCTTCATGCCATCCTCCGGAGGTCGGGCGCGCCGAAGCGTTCCGCGCAAGGCCGGTGCCGCCCCCCTCGACGAGGATCGTGAGCGCCTGGAGCGCTCGGCGGCCGAGGTTCGTCGCCTTGAGGAGGAGTTGCGAAGAAAGGCCGAGGAAGCGGAGCAGCGACTGGCCGAGTTGCCGAAAAAGATCGCCGAGAAGAAGCGCAGGGAGCTTGAGAACATGCGCATCCGTCTTGCGCTCGACGCAACCACCGCGGACGGGTTGATCCGCCCCCGGCGCAAGAAATTCGAGCCTGTCGGGGGCACGGCCCGGAGTCCCAGGAAAACACGCGGGGAAGAGCGAGCGGCCCGGTTTCAGTTTCTGTTGCTTTGCGGGGTGCTGCTGATCATGGCGATCCTGCTGGTCAGGTCGATTCCCCACGGTTGATTGAAAACCCCGGGATCGGCAGCGGGGGAGTTTGCCTTCCTTGCGGCCTCCGCCTAAACTAGCCCCACATGACCAAGGCCCGACGCGCCGCCTCGGCGACAAAAACCAAGCCGGCAGCGGCCGTCAAGAAAGCCGCCGCGCCCTCGAGGGAGATTGCCCGCCGTGCCTACCGCACGATGCTGGAGGCACGCCAACTCGAGGAGAAACTTGCGGCCCTTTACCGCTCCGGAAAAATCGTCGGCGGGGTCTTTCTTGGGCGCGGGCAGGAAGCCCTCAGCGTCGCCCTCGGGGTTCATCTCCGCCAGGGTGATGTCTACGCACCCCTGATCCGGGATCAGGCCGGCCGCCTTGCCTTCGGCGACACCATCCTCGACACCATGCGCACCTACCTCGGGTCCTCGCTTGGCCCGATGCGCGGACGCGACGGCAACATCCACCGGGGCCGACCCTCCGAGGGATACCATGCGATGATCAGTCATCTGGGCGCCATGGTCTCGACCGTCTGCGGCGGCCTCATGGCCAAGCGGTTCCGCGGTGAAACCGGCGTGGTCGGCGCCACCTGCATCGGCGAGGGAGGAACCTCCACCGGGAGCTTTCACGAGGGAATCAATATGGCCGCCGTGGAGAAGCTGCCGCTCGTTGTCGTGGTCGCCAACAACCAGTTTTCCTACTCCACGCCGAACGACCGGCAGTTTGCCTGCGGCGATCTCATTCACCGCGCGGCTGCCTACGGCATGCCGGGCCACCGTGCGGTCGGCAATGATCTTATCGACTGCCTGGAAGTGATCGGTGGCGCCGTCGCGGCGGCGCGTTCCGGCGGGGGCCCCCAGCTTGTGGTTGCGGACCTGCTGCGTCTGGTGGGGCACGGCGAGCATGACGACGCCTCCTACATTCCCAAGTCGCTGAAGGAATCGGAACTTGGCCGCGATTGCCTTCAATTGGCCCGTGCCTCGCTGATCGACAGGGGCTGGCTCACCGAGCAGGAGGCTTCCGAATGGCACCAAGCCGTCGACAAGGAGGTCGAGGAAACGGCGTCCAAAGTCCTCAGGGAGCCGGCGCCCGATCCCTCCGAGGAGGATTGGAATGCCTTTGCCGCTCTGGGCCGTGGCCGCAACGGGAGGGAGGAGGAATGAGCAGCATCACCTATCTCGAGGCAATCCGTCTCGCCCAGCAACGGGCCTTGGCCGAGGATCCCCGCGTCTTTATCTACGGGCAGGACATCGGCGGGTTCGGCGGTGCCTTCAAGGCCACCAAGAATCTGGCCAAGGAATTCCCGGGTCGCGTGCTCGATGCGCCCATCAGCGAGGATGCCATGGTGGGACTCGCCATCGGCGCGGCGGTGGAGGGGATGCGCCCGATCGTCGAGATGCAGTTCGCGGATTTTTCCACCTGCGGGTTCAACCAGATCGTCAACCAGGCCGCCACCCTCCACTACCGGACCGGAACTCCCTGCCCGATCGTGGTCCGACTCCCCAGCGGAGGCACACCCGGCAGCGGTCCCTTCCATAGCCAGAGCATGGAGGCGATCTACGCCCACTACCCAGGAATCGTCGTGATGACGCCCGCCACCGTGGAGGACGCCTACTCGATGCTGCTGGAGGCCGTTTCCCTCGATGATCCCGTCGTCTTCTGCGAGCACAAGTACCTCTACTACCATCTCAAGGCCGAGAAACTGCCCGAGGTTGCCCTACCCTTCGGCAAGGCGCGCATCGCCCGTCCGGGAAGGGATGCCACCGTCGTGGCGTACGGCGCCATGGTTCATGAGTCCCTGGCCGCCGCCGAGGAACTTTCCGGCGACGGGTACGACATCGAGGTTGTCGATCTCCGCACGGTACGTCCGCTCGACACCGACACGATCCTTGCATCCGTGGCGCGCACGGGCCGCCTTCTTGCCGTCGGTGAGGCCTGGCCCTGGGGAGGGGTCACCGCCGAGGTGATCGCCCGTGTCGCCGCCGAGGGATTCGGGTTGCTGGACGCTCCCCCCCAGCGCCTGAATGCCAAGGAGACACCCGTTCCCTACCATCCCTCTCTCTGGGGAACCCACCGCCCGACGGCCTCCTCCGTCTCCTCCTCCCTCCGTCATCTTCTCGAACTCTGACCAACCGAGACGCCGCCATGTTTCCATCCCCTGAATCCAAGAACCTCCTCCCAATCATCATGCCCCAACTCGGGGAATCCATCGCCGAGGCGACCATCGTCCGCGCCGCCTTCTCGGTCGGGGACCGGGTCGAGGCCGACACGGACCTCCTGGAGGTCGAGACAAACAAGGCGGTCATGGGTGTCACGGCACCCTGCGGCGGCATTCTTCAGGAATTGACCGCCACGATCGGGGAAAGCTACGCCGTCGGGGCAACGCTCGGGTATCTTGAAATCAGCGACGAGGATGCCGAGAAACTCGGTCTTCACGAATCACCCGCTCCCGTCGAGAAACCCAAGAAGAAAAAGTCCTCGGATGCCACGGCGTCCGTCACGGCCTCAAAGTCGGCGAAAAACACCGTCGAACCCACGGTGAGCGGCCTTCCCGTGCCCGCCCATGCCGGCGGGGCAAGTTTCCTCTCCCCACGGATGAAGGCACGCATGGCGGAACTCGGATTGCATGCCGCCGATCTTGCAGGCGTTGCCGGCAGCGGTGCCGGAGGACGTGTCACGATCGACGACCTGGAGCGCTTCCTGCAGGATCTGGAGCGCAACACGATTTCCCCGGCCTCCTCCATGCGTGTCGCCGTTGCCGACGCGATGCGGCGCAGTTGGACCAGGCCCCTTGCGACCGTGGTGCTGCCCGTCCAACTCGATATCCTGCTTGCCCACCGCAGGAAGCAGGAGGTCAAGGCGGGTCCTGCCCTCTACGCGCTTCGCGCCCTGGCCATCGCCCTTTCCGAGATGCCCACCACGGCTGGTCGTCTCATCGGTGACCGAGTGATTCATCCCCGTTCCGTCGACATCGGGTTTGCGGTGGAAGCCGAGGACGGGGTGCTTGTCCCGGTCATCCGCCATGCCGATCAGTTCCCTCTCAGCGATCTCGTGGAACGGTACAACCGCCTCGTCGAACTTGCCCGCGCCCGTCGACTTCCCGGATCCGACACCGGCGGATCGATCGCCACGATCACCAACTACGGGGTCTTCGGCCTCACCATGGCCACCCCGATTCCCCTGCCCGAACAGAGCATTCTCCTCGGTATGGGGGCGGGCCGTATCACTCCTTCCTGGGATCCCGGGAAGAAGGCCTTCGTGCCGGTCACCGAGGCCCAGTTCACGCTGAGCTTCGATCACCGGGTGCTCGACGGCGGGGCAGCGGGCCGCCTTCTCCAGAGGGTTGCCGGCTTATTGTCTACTCCCGAGGAACTTTGATCCGAACGGTTGTCAGGTAGTCAGGCAGATCGGCCTGGTTTCCATGGAACGGGTGGCGCCATGGATTTTTCGTGAAGGATGAAATTTGCCGCAACTTTTCCGGAAAAGGGGTGTTACCACGATTGATGAAAACAAATTCCCGCCACCACCTCCCGACCCTTCTTGCCATTTTCCTTCTTGGAGTTCCGGCCGTCGGGCTGAGAGCCCAAGAGAGCAACAGCACGACACCTCCCCCGCCACCCCACCAGGGTGACCGCGGGCCGATGGCCAACCTCAGCGAGGCCGAGCGGGCCCAGGTCAAGGCGGCCCATGACAAGGCGATCGCGGCCGATCCTTCGCTCAAGGAGAAGATGAAGGCCGCCCATGAGGCCATGGAGTCAGCCCGCCAGTCCCTTCACGCCGCGATGATCAAGGAGGACCCCTCCGTGGAGCCGATCCTTGCCAAGATGACCCCTGCCAAGTGGGGGCGTGGCGGCGACGGACCCGGTGAGATGAAAAACAAGGCAGGCCGGCATCATGCACCCCCGGGGCTTGCCAATCTGACTCAGGAGGAGAGACAGAAACTCAAGGCCCTTCATGAGAAGGTGAAGTCCGATCCGGCCGTGGTTGCCGCCCATGAGGCCAAGAAAAACGCCTCCACTCCCCAGGAGCGGATGAGCGCGATGGAGGCGTTACGCAAGGCCAGCGATGAGGCAATGATCAAGGAGGATCCCTCCGTGGAGCCGATCCTGGAGAAGTTGCATCAGGGGGGAACCCCTCCTCCCTCTCCTGAATCCCCTGCTGGAATGTCGGCGCCCCAGTAGTTTTCCGAGAAGATTCCCGGATAAAAAAAGAGCCGGATTTTGAAATCCGGCTCTTTTTGTTTTCTCTGAAAAGTCAGAAGACTGACGTCAGCGACGGAGGGATCAGTGCTGGGGAGTGACCACGTTCTTGCCGGAGGTTGCGGCGGGGGCGCCCCCCTGCACGGGTGTCGGCTTCGGGATGCCATGGTGGCGCATTTTCGTGTAAGGACCCCAGACACACTGGGGGAAGTAGAGGTCACGCCTGTTGCGCAGGGTGGTGCAGCCGGTGAGCAACTGGGCAGCCATCGCCATGACGACGGTAGCGAGAATCATGCGTGTCTGAAGGGAGCAATTCATGGGCCCTGTTATAGCGGCTTCCAAGGTGCTTCTGTCAAAGAAATTGCCCCGATCGCCCGAGTCGGCAAGGATCGCTCGGAATGCTCGCCTACTACATCCACGATCTCAGTCCTTTCCTGATTGAATTCAGTGGAGGGATCGGCCTGCGGTGGTACGGCCTTGCCTATCTTGCCGGTTTTGCCGTCGGGATTCTGCTCTACCGGCGACTTGCCATCCGGGGGTACTCCGACCTCAGGCCGGATCAGGTGACCGATTTCATCACGATGGGTGCCCTCCTGGGAGTGCTGATCGGGGGCCGTCTGGGGTACATGCTCTTCTACGATCCGGAACGGTTTTTTCACGACCCGCTGATGTTCTTCCGTGTCTGGGAGGGGGGGATGGCGAGTCATGGAGGGATCATCGGGCTCACTCTCTTCACCCTCTGGTATGCCCGCAGGCATCGGTATTCGTTCAGGAATCTCGGCGACAACCTCGTGGTGGTGGCCCCGGCGGGGCTTTTCTTCGGGCGATGCGCCAATTTCATCAACGGCGAACTCTATGGCCGCGTCACCGATGCCTGTTGGGCGGTGCAGTTTCCCAAGGAGATCCTTGTTTGGGATCCCGATCGTCTTGAGCGCCTCCTCTCCAAGGCCGCGATGATCGATCCGGGGTTTGCCTCACCCGACCGTCTGATCTCCGGCGTCGCTTCCTCGAATGCCCTGCGACTGCTTCTGGCCGGGGAAATCAGTCCCCGTTATCCTTCCCAGTTGATCGAGGCGCTTCTCGAGGGTGTCCTTCTTTTTTTTATTCTGTGGCTGATGAGAACCCGCCTGCGTCTTGCCGACGGCGTGCTTTGCGGCGTTTTTTTCATTTCCTATGCGCTCGTCAGGATTCTCGGCGAATGCTTCCGTGAACCCGATGCGGCGCTCACCGCGGGATTGACTAGGGGCCAGTTTCTCTCCCTCTTCATGATCCTGGTCGGTCTTGCGTTCCTGATTTCCGCCAGAATTTCCCCCAGATTCCGCCCGTCATCACGGGGGGCGGCGTGCTCAGGAGCGCTTTGAACCGAGGGAGATCATCCCCGGTTTTTTCAGCAGGATTTTTTCCACGCGTTCCGCGTCGGCCGGAGTATCGACTCCGATGCCGCGGTGGTTCGTGACGACGACCCGGATGGGGATGCCGTGCTCAAGGGCGCGGAGTTGCTCGAGTTTCTCGCACTGCTCAAGCGGGGAGGGGGAGAGGCGGACTAGACGGCGGAGCGTGTCGCGCCGGTAGCCGTAAATCCCGAGATGCAGGAGCGGTTGCACGGCGCTCTTCCTGTCCTTTGCATCACGATGGAAGGGAATCAGGCTGCGGGAGAAGTAGAGGGCGTTGCCGGAGACTCCCGTCACGACCTTGACGCAGTTCGGGTCCTCCGCTTCGCGGCGATCCACGAAAGGTGTCGCCGCGGTGATCATGGCGATTTCCGGGTCACGCTGCATTGCCTTCGCCAACGACTCGATCAGAAGAGGATCAATGAGCGGTTCGTCTCCCTGGACATTGATGAGCTGGGTGATGCCGCGCAGTTGGGCAGCGACCTCGGCGATCCTGTCGGTGCCGCTGGGATGCTGGGGCGAGGTCATGACAACTTCAGCCCCGAAGGATCTGGCCGCCTCGGCAATCCTCCCGTCATCGGTCGCCACGATCACGCGTTCGATGCCGCGGGCCGTGCAAGAACGCTCCCACACGTGCCGGATCAGCGGTTTTCCCGCCAGGGGATGGAGCATCTTTCCGGGGAAACGGGTGGAGCCCCATCGTGCCGGGATCACCAGCGCAACGGAGTGACCGGACTTGTTTCGGGAGGTGGCCATGGAGGATGACTTAGGCTGAGAGGGCGATCCTGATCGCTTCGGTCACGGTGGGGGCCCTGTGGTCGGGAGCGCATTCCCCGGCCTTTTTCCCGTAGCCCGTCTCCACCAGGATCGTGCGGACTCCGGCGTTCCGACCGCAATCGATATCCAGCGCCTTATCCCCGATCATGAAAGAGCGAGCAAGGTCGATGCCGTGTTCGGCCGCGGCCTCAAGGATCATGCCGGGAGCCGGCTTGCGGCGCTGGGAGGGGTTGTCCGGATGATCCGGGGCCATGTAGGAGGCGTCGATGAGTCCGTCCAGTTGGCGGATGAGCTCCTCCTGCACGGAATGGAACTGTTCCACGGTGAAGTAGCCGCGTCCGATGCCGCTTTGGTTCGTGATGATGATGTTCGCCCAACCGAGGGAGCGGGCTCGGGCGAGTTCCTCCGCGGCCCCGGCGTAGGCCCTCACGTGCGCCGGATCGCAGCAGTGGTCGACCTCCTCCATGAGGGTGCCGTCGCGATCGAGGAAGAGTGCGGGCCGAAGGGTGACGCGGCTCATGAGTCGGCAACCCCGTGGAAGCTCTCCTCCAGCTCTTCCCTGGTGCAGGTCGCCGTGCCGAGTTTCCCGACCACGATGCCTGCCGCATGGTTGGCGAGTTCGGCGGCTTCCTCGGGAGTGGCACCGGCGGCGATTCCCAACGTGTAGAGGGAGATGGAGGTGTCACCCGCACCCGAAACGTCGAAGATTTCCCGTGCGCGGGTCGGCGTGTGGTAGGGGGGATGTCCCGGCCGGAAGAGCATCATCCCCTGCTCGCTCAGGGTGATGAGGAGGGCCCCCGCGCCCCAGCGTTCCAGGAGAATCTTGCCGACGCGCATCAGTGCCTCATCCTTTTCAGGGGGATTGACCGGGGGGGTCAAGGGGATGCCGGCCGCGGCGAATGCCTCGGAGCGGTTGGGCTTGATCGCCGCAATGCCGGGCCACTCCAAAGGGTTCTTCGGATTGGGGTCGCAGGTGACGAGCGTATTGTTTTCGCGGGCGGCCTGAAGTAGGGCGTCGACGAGGGATTGGTCTAGGAATCCTTTTCCGTAGTCCTCGATGAGGAGGGCGTCGCATTTCGAGACGAGTTCGCGGATCCGTCCCAGGACATCGGGTCGGCTGGAGCCCGATGGCGAGGGGTGTTCGCGGTCGACGCGTACGACCTGCTGGCGCTGCGCGATGATGCGGGTCTTCACGATGGTCGGTACCGACCTGTCGGCGAAAAGGCCTTCGGTGGAGATGCCCTCCTCCTTCAGGAGGTCGGTCAGCTTCTCTCCGGCCGGATCCGATCCCACGACCCCCAGCATCGTGACCGAAGCGGTGAACTGCCTGAGATTGCGGGCCACGTTGGCGGAGCCGCCGGGATAGCTTGATTCGCTCTGGACCTCCACGACCGGGACGGGTGCTTCCGGGGAAATGCGTCCGACATTCCCCCAGACGAACTCGTCAAGCATCAGATCTCCCGCGACCAGGATCCTCTTGGAGGAGGCTGTATCAAGAATGTGTTGTAATCTCTTTCGGTCCATTACAGATTGAATCCAACGAAAAGCGTGTGAACTACGATTCGCCCATGCTCCACAGCAAGCCCCTCCTCGGCGAGGGTATTTTTAACGGAAAACCGGCATGGTGCCGTTTCCTGCTGATCCTCTCCGTTGCCGGGGTTTGCATCCTTCCCGCACGCGCTGACAATCCTCCGAAGAAAATCGAGATTTCAGATTTTCCCGCAGCCGCCGTCGACGAAGTGGTCGTGCCCGTCCCGAGCGAGATCTTCGCGGTGCTGGACAAGCTGGGTAACCCCAACTGGAAGGCCCAGTTGCGCGACGGCAAGCCGGCCACACCCGAGGATCGCGCGCGAACCGCTCTCCTGCTCGGCAACGTGATCGCCGAGGGGTTTGTCGCCGTCGAGGCCGAGGATGCCGAGAGGGTGAAGGAACTCGGACGCCAGGTGCTGACGCTGGCCGAGGCAATCAATGTCCGCAAGTCGGTCATCGCCCGAAGCAAGAGCATCACCGACAAGGCCGACCAGCGCGATTGGAAGGGAGTGCGTTATGAATTCGACGGCGCGCTCCAGGATGTGCGCGGAGCGATGCAGGAACTCAACGACCAGGACCTTTCGCAACTCGTGAGCCTAGGGGGATGGCTGCGCGGCACCGAGGTGCTGACTTCGGTGGTCGACAAGGGTTACTCGAAAGACGGATCGGAACTCCTCCACCAACCCGAGCTCGTCAACTACTTCGACAACTGCATCAACTCCATGAGCAAGCGCCTTCGCAGGAACTCCCTCGTTGAGCGCGTCAGGGACGTGTTGCGCCGGATCGGTCCGCTGATCAATCAGGGCGGGGATTCCATTTCCCCCGACAAGGTGAAGGAGATCCACGTTCTCACACGGGACGTGAACCGTCAGATCGTGACGGGAAGCAACTGACCCCGATGAACCCGCGTCATCCTTTCTCTCTCTGGATGATCCGCGCCACATTGGCGTGTTGTTTCCTTGCATCCGGGATTTCCTGCCTCAGGGCGACCGTGGATGATGCCCTTTCCTTCGCCTATGAGGCGGCGCTTCCCTACTACAAGCAGGGATACTCCGTCCGTAAGGATGCCTGGGGAGGCGATCTGGGCCTCCATCAGAAGAAGGCCGTGAGTTCCCAGCTGTTCAAGGGGAACGATTACTGGTTCCTCATGGCATCCGACGTGAAGGGGGCTTCCCTCTCGGTACACATCTACGACGACAAGGGCAATCTGGTCGACGCCGAGAGCTGGCAGAAGGGCCGCTTTGCCGGCGCCCGTGTCTCTCCCAAGGCCACCGGCACCTATTTCGCCATCGTCCAGATCCTCAAGTCCCCCGAGGATCGCACCCCTTGGGCATTGGTTTACGGCTACAAGTAGCCTCCTCGTTGAAAACCGCCCGACGCCAGGACGCCCCCTCCTTACCCGTATCCGGGGAGGGTATGACGCTTGAGTTTGCCCATGCGCGTGAATTGCAATCCCTGTACGGGGGTGACGAGTCCCTTCTGCGCCAGATGGAACGTGAACTCGGGGTTCGCATCACGGCGCGCGATGCATGGTTGAGGATCGAGGGCGAGGCGGTGGCCCTAGAGCGTGCCCGGAGGGTTTTTGAGCAATTGTCCAAGGTGAGTTCCTCGGGCGGGGTGATCGGCAGGCAGGAGTTCCTCTTTGCACTGGGCAACTCGGCCACTGCCGATGGCGGGCTCCAATCCCTCTTTGAGGAAAGGATCCGGTGCTCCCCGAGGAAGCCGCCGGTGGTTCCCAAGACGGCATCGCAGCGTGATTACCTCCGGGCGATCGACATACACGACATCACCTTCGGAATCGGACCGGCCGGAACCGGCAAGACCTATCTTGCCGTGGCGAAGGCCGTCGCCGCTCTCAAGGAGGGCAGGGTCGACCGGATCGTGTTGACGAGGCCCGCGGTCGAGGCGGGCGAGGCGCTTGGTTTTCTTCCCGGAGTGCTCGAGGAGAAGATCCTTCCCTACCTGCGTCCCCTCTACGATGCGCTTCACGACATGCTCGATCCCGAGGAAATCCAAAGGGCCATCGAGAAGAACGTGATCGAGATAGCCCCGCTTGCGTACATGCGGGGTCGCACGCTCAACAAGGCCTTCATCATCCTCGACGAGTCGCAGAACACCACCGCCGAGCAGATGTTCATGTTCCTCACGCGTATCGGGATGGGGTCCAGATGCGTCATCACCGGCGACCGGACCCAGATCGATCTTCCCAAGAACAAGCCCAGCGGACTGATCGAGGCGATCGATGCGCTCCGTGGGACGTCGGGCATCGCATTTCACCTCTTCGGGGAGAGGGATGTCGTCCGCCATCCGCTCGTGCAGGCCATCATCGCCGCCTACAAGGAGCACCGCGGCAACCGCGAGACGCGCCTGTAATTCCACCTTCACCTTCTTCTTCCAATGTTCCGATTCCTGAAAAAAAAGCGCCTTGCAGCCAAGGGGATGAGTTGCGGCAAGACCAGGCTGGTCAGGGAAGAAAACCCTCTTCTTGATGCGTTGGAGAACGGGGGATTGATGCGGGGCGCCATCATTCTCGCGGCCGCAACAATCCTTCTCATCTACTGCGATCTCCTTGATGCCAACCCGCTGCGGCATTTTCTTTACGCCCTGCTGGTCCTTTCCATAGCCGTGATCCAACCCGTGATCAATGGTGACTCCGTTCTCAAGGGTAACTCCAGGCTGGCCCTCTTCCTTGGGCTCATCCTGCTGCAGGAGGGATTGGCCACCCTCCTCCGTCTGCAGGTGGAGGAGGGCCGCCTGAATGCGGTTCTCTTCCCTCTTCTCGTGCCCTATGCCCTGGCCCCGATGACCCTCTCCGTTCTTCTGGGTGGGCGAACCGGTCTCTTTGCCTGCCTTGCCGCGGCACTTTGGTGGGCCATCCTCCAGGCGGGCGGCGATTCGCTTCCCCTTTTTCTGGCGCTCAGCGGAGGCGTGGTTTCCGTTCTCTCCACACTGCGTGTCCGTCGTCGATCCCGGTTGCTGCGTGCGGGATTTTATTCAGGGCTGGCGGTTTGGGTTGCCGGGATCTTTTCCGGCATCATCGGTCCGGTTGTCTGGGATGCCCCCTCGCTGACCGACTGGGCGCAGGTCGCGATCGGAAGCGGCGCGGCCATTGGCATTGGCATCCTCACGGCCGTGTTGGTGAGCGGATCGCTCCCCATGCTGGAGCAGATTTTCGGCATCACCACCGAGATCTCATGGCTTGAGATGGCGGATCTCAATCACCCCCTCCTGCGTCGTCTCAGCCTTGAGGCCCCAGGCACCTACCATCATTCGCTCGCCATGGCCAATCTGGCCGAAGCCTGTGCCGAAAAGGTCGGGGCCAATCCCACCCTCTGCCGCGTCAGCGCGTATTTCCATGACATCGGCAAACTGGTGAAACCCGAATACTTCACGGAAAACATCCGTGCCGGAGCGAATCCCCACGATGATCTCACCCCGACGATGAGCGCGCTCATCATCCTTTCCCATGTGAAGGAAGGGGTCGATCTGGCGCTGCGAAACAAACTCAACCGTCGCGTCGTTGACGCGATCAGGGAGCATCACGGCACCACCTTGGTGGAGTATTTCTACCAGCGGGCCTGCCGACAGGAGCAGGAAGCTCGCGGCGGTGGAAATCACGGGAACAGCCGCGCCGATGATGTTCCGAAAGTCAGCGAGGAGAACTATCGTTATCCGGGCCCGAAGCCACAGAGTATCGAGTCCGTTATCCTGGGATTGGCGGATGCCTCCGAGAGTGCTTCAAGGAGTCTTGATCGCCCGACGCTCCAGAGAATAGACGATCTGGTCCACGACATCCTTCAGGACAGGATCAATGACGGTCAGTACGACGAGGCCCCGGTAACCCTTTGCCAGTTGCACACCATAGCCGACACCTTGGTTTCCAGCCTCGGGAGCATGCTCCATACCCGAATCGATTACAGGAAGAAAGAGGAGGAGGGTCCGAAGCCCGTGGAATCCGAGGCTTGAAGCTTCCTTGGCTTTTTGTGGCGGCCTGAGGAGGCATTCATCCCCGTCGGTTCCGTCATCAGGGCGTGGGGCAGGCGAGGTGATGGAGTGGCTTTTTAGCCCTCAACCGCTAGCCCGGTCACCCATTACCTCTTTCCGAGGCTACAGTTTCACTCCGAAGCGTTCCCGTTCCTTGGCCCGGAGAGCAAAGGCGGCGAGAAGTTCCGCGGTCTCCTCCAGATCGGAATACTGGATCATTTCCACGGGGGAGTGCATGTAGCGGTTGGGGACCCCGATCGAGACCGTGGGAATACCTCCCTTCTGCTTGAAGATCGCATCGGCGTCGGTGCCGGTCCAGCGGGGGTTGGTCTCCACCTGAAGGGGAATTCTCTCCTTCTTGGCGGCTTCGCGCAGGGCTTCATTGACCACCGGATGATTGACGCTGCCGAGGCTCAGGACCGGTCCCTTGCCCATCGAGACATCACCATGCTTCGGCTTGGAGCAGTTGGGGATGTCGGTGGCATGGGTGACATCGACCACGAGCGCCACATCCGGGTGGACGCTGTACCCCGCCATCGAGGCTCCGTAGAGACCGTTCTCTTCCTGAATCGTGGAGACGGCGACGATCTTTGCCTTGAGTTTCTCCTTCTTGAGGGAAGCCAGACGCAGGCCTTCGGCCGCGGCCCATGCCCCGATCCGGTTGTCGCATCCCCGTGCGGCGAAGCGTCCCCCTGCCAATTCCTGGAACTCCGCCGAGTAGGTGACCGGGTCGCCGATGCGGACCAGTTTCTCGGCTTCCTTGCGGGTTGAGACGCCGATGTCGATGTGCATGGCGTGGATCTCGGGAACCTTGTTGCGGTCGTCCAGTTCCTGAAGATGGATGGCGAGAAGGCCGGTCACGCCCGGTACCGCTCCCTTGGGGCCGTGTACGGTCACGCGCTGTCCCCGGATCAGCGCCTTGTCGACGCCCCCGATCCCTTTGAAGTAGAGGAATCCCTCCTCGGAGATATGCGAAACCATCAGTCCGAGTTCGTCGACATGGCCGCTCATGAGGATCGTCGGATCACCCTTGGGGTTGAGGGTGGCGAAGGCATTGCCGTAGGAGTCGGTCTCCACGGAATCGGCGAACCGGCTCACGTAATCGACCCAGATCTTCTGTCCCCTAGTCTCGAAGCCGGAGGGGGAGGGGGTGTTGAGCAGTGTCTTGAGGAACTCGTACGGTTTCATGGGAAAAGGATGAAGGAGGTGAGGTGAATTATGAAGAGGGAAAACAGGGGGCTGCCGGCAAAATTGCACCCGGTTTCCCGGCCATGTTTCCACGAATTCACGTCATCGGCTCGTTTTGACTTGTCGATGCCGACCTCTCGCCCGATTTTTCATCCTTTATGAAAGCCGTCGTCACCGTCATGCCCAAACCCGCCATTCTCGATCCGGCCGGAGTCGCCGCAGGCCAAGCCATGGAGCATCTGGGCCTCAAGGGGGTCCGTTCCGTCCGTATCGGCAAATCGATTGAGATCGAGGTCGATGGCGCCGATGAGAAGCAACTCCACGAGATCGCCCACGACCTCCTCTCCAATCCGGTGGTCGAGGATTACAAGCTCGAGATCCTTTCCTGAGGTGGCTGCCGCGATGCCCTCGGTCATGAAGGTTGCCGTTATCCAGTTTCCCGGGTCGAATTGCGACACCGACTGCCAAGCCGCGCTGGCTTCCTTCCACGGTGTGCAGGCCGAGATCGTCTGGCACAAGGAGACTTCCCTTGCAGGTTATGACGCCGTGGTCCTTCCCGGCGGATTCTCCTACGGCGACTACCTCCGCTGCGGTGCCATCGCCCGTTTCTCCCCGATCATGGGCGCGGTCCGGGCCGCCGCCGACTCCGGGGTGCTCGTTCTTGGTATTTGCAACGGCTTCCAGATCCTCTGCGAGGCGGGGCTTCTGCCCGGCACCCTGATGCGCAACAACGGACTGCTCTTCCGTTGCGAGAATCTCCACCTTCGCGTCGAGAATACCGATACCCCCTTCACTTCCGTCCTTCACAAGGGTCAGGTCCTCGATATCCCGATCGCCCATGGCGAGGGAAACTACGTGGCCGACGCCGAGACGCTGAAACAGCTTGAGGCCAACGGGCAAATCCTTGTCCGTTACTGTGATGCCTCGGGAAATGTCACCCCGGAAGCCAATCCCAATGGATCCCTTGGCAACATTGCCGGCATCTGCAGCCATGGCCGCAATGTCTTCGGCCTCATGCCGCACCCCGAGCGCGTCTGCGACCCGCTGCTGGGCGGCACCGACGGCCGTGGCATCTTTCAGTCTATGATCGAGGCCGTGCAGAAGCAGAAGGCCTGAACCTGTTCCATCCCTCAGTCTTAAAAGCCTACAGCCTAAACTGCTAAAAACCTTTTTTCATGGCCAATCCCGCGATCACTCCCGAACTCATCGCCAAGCACGGACTCTCCCCGGAGGAGTATGAAAAGGTTCTCTTCATTCTTGGTCGCGAGCCGAGCTTCGAGGAACTCGGTGTCTTCTCCGTGATGTGGAGCGAGCACTGCTCCTACAAGAACTCCCGTCCCGAGCTTCGCAAATTTCCCACCACCGGCCCCAGTGTGCTGGTGAAGGCGGGTGAGGAGAATGCCGGCGTCATCGACATCGGCGACGGATGGGCCGTTGCCTTCAAGATCGAGAGCCACAACCACCCTAGCGCCGTCGAGCCCTTCCAGGGAGCGGCGACGGGCGTCGGCGGCATCATCCGCGACATCTTCACGATGGGGGCACGTCCGGTGTTCCTGATGGATTCCCTCCGCTTCGGCTCCATCGAGGGTGACAGCGAGCAGGCCAAGACCAACCGCCGGCTCTTTGCGGGCGTGGTTGCCGGTATCGCCCACTACGGCAACTGCATCGGACTGCCCACGGTCGCCGGCGAGGTCTACTTTGACGAGAGCTACAGCGGTAACCCGCTGGTGAATGCCTTCTGCCTGGGGATCCTCCGTCACGAACAGATCGCCCGCGGCGCTGCCGAGGGCGTGGGTAATCCCGTCTTCTACGTCGGTGCCGAGACCGGTCGCGACGGACTCGCCGGTGCCGCCTTCGCCTCCCGCGAGCTGACCGAGGAGTCCAAGGCCGATCGCCCCGCCGTTCAGGTTGGCGATCCTTTCCGCGAGAAGCTTCTCCTCGAGGCTTGTCTCGAACTCCTCGCCACCGACGCCGTTGCCGGCATCCAGGACATGGGTGCGGCCGGTCTCACCTGCTCCACCTGCGAGACCGCCAGCCGTGGCGGTACCGGAGTCGAAATCGACATCCAGCTTGTTCCCCAGCGCGCCAAGGGACAGACACCTTACGAGGTTCTTCTGAGCGAGTCGCAGGAGCGCATGCTCGTGATCGTGAAGAAGGGGCAGGAGGATGTCGTGAAGCGGATTTTCGAGAAGTGGGATCTTCCCTACGCCGAGATCGGCACGGTCACTGACGACGGCATGATGCGTGTTCGCAACGGCAAGGATGTCGTGGTCGAGATTCCCGCGCGCTCTCTGGCCGACGACGGCCCGCTCTATCACCGTGAGGCGGCTCCCTTCACCCCTCCGGCAGCACTTGATCTCTCGACGGTCCCTCAGGCTGATCCCGCCACGGTGCTCCCCAAGCTTCTCTCCCATCCCAGCATTGCCAGCAAGCGCTGGGTCTGGCGCCAGTACGACCACATGGTCCGCACGGGAACGGCCGTTCTTCCCGGCTCCGACGCCGCCGTTTTCATCGTTCGCGAGGCCAACAAGATCCTCGCCGCGGCGACCGATTGCAACGCCGTCTACTGCCGCCTCGACCCCACGGTCGGAGCCCGCATCGCCGTCGCCGAGTGCGCACGCAACCTTGCCTGCTCCGGTGCCGTTCCGCTCGGTGTCACCGACAACCTGAACTTCGGCAACCCTCACAAGCCGGAGAACTTCTACCAACTCCGCGCCGCCGTGGAGGGAATCTCCGAGGGATGCCGTGCGTTTGATGTCCCCGTCACCGGAGGCAACGTCAGCCTTTACAACGAAAGCCCCGCCGGGGCGATCGATCCGACCCCTACCATCTCGATGGTCGGGCGTATCGACGATGCCTCCCACATCACCACCCAGGCCTTCAAGGAGGCCGGAGACCAGATCTTCCTGATCGGCGAGACCGGCAGCGAACTCGGGGCCTCCCACTACCTCCTTGCCATCCATGGCCGCAAGGAAGGGGCTCCCCCGGCCCTCGACTTCGATAAGGAAAAAGCGATCCACTCCGCCCTGCTCGGTGTCATCCGCAAGGGCTTTGTCCGCAGCGCCCACGACTGCTCCGAGGGAGGCCTTGCCGTTACGCTTGCCGAGTCCTGCTTCGGTAATTCCCTCGGTGCCTCAATCGATCTGGGATCCACCGATCAGCGTCCCGATGTGGTCCTCTTCAACGAGACTCAGGGCCGCATCGTGATCTCGGTCAAGGCCGCCGATGAGGGCGCACTCGAGAGTGAACTCAAGAAGAGCGGTGTTCCCTTCCGCAAGATCGGTGAAGTCACGGCCAAGGCAGAACTCTCCATTAAGACGGGAGCCAATTCCTACAACTGGAAAGTTGCTGCTCTGAATGAGACTTTTGAGGGGGCTATTCCGAAGTTGATGGAATCCTGATCCGTTCGGATCAGGAGAGCTCTGCAATGACTTTTGCGTAGGCCTCTTTGGGATTCTCCGCGGCGGTGATCGGACGGCCGATCACGAGCCAGTCGGATCCTGCCGCCACTGCCTCCGAAGGAGTCATCACTCGCTTCTGATCCCCCACGGCTGCCCATGTGGGTCGGACGCCGGGAGTCACGATGCGGAGATCATTCCCCAAGGATCCGCGGATGGCAGTCACCTCCAAGGGACTGCAGACGATCCCGCCAATACCTGCAGCGGAGGCGAGTCCTGCAAGGCGGAGAACCTGATCCTTCGGCTCCACGGCGATGCCGGTGGAGGACAACTGCGCGGCATCCATGCTGGTGAGCACGGTGACGGCAAGCAGGAGCAGGTCGGATCCCTCGGCGGCCTTCGCCGCCGCCTCGAGCATCACGGGGCCACCGGATGCATGCAGCGTGGTCATGGTCACCCCCAGATCCTTCGCCGACTTCACGGCATGGGCGACGGTATTGGGGATGTCGTGGAACTTGAGATCGAGGAAGATCCGGCTTCCCCGAGACTGGACGGCCTTCACGACCGAGGGGCCCTGCGAGGTGAACAACTCCAGACCGATCTTGCAGAGCGAGGGGGGCTCTCCCAGCGAATCAAGCAGCCTGAGGGCTCCGTCCGTGTCGGGCACGTCGAGGGCGATGATGATTTTGTCTTGGGGTCGGGACGGAGGTTTCACACGATGGGCGGATGAGCAGGGAATCCGCCTCCATCTCACTCGCCGCTCCCGCCAAGATCAACCTTTCTCTCCGGATCCTGGGGAAGAGGCCCGATGGCTTTCACGAGTTGGAGACCTTGATGGTTCGGCTCCATCTTGCCGATGAGATCGAGGTCACCCATGCCCCGGGTCACGGAGTTTCACTGGTCTGCAACGATCCCGAGATCCCCACGGGAGCGGAAAATCTCTGCGTGAAAGCGGTCGAGGCATTTCGTGAGGAAACTGGAATCACTCACGGGATCACCATCTCGCTCATGAAGAGAATTCCCCACGGGGCGGGGCTTGGGGGTGGTAGCAGCGATGCGGCCGCCGTGCTAAGGGCAATGAACGCACTTTTTGACGAACCGCTCGTTTCCGAGGAGCTTCTCAAGCTCGCTTCATCCCTGGGGTCCGATGTTCCATTCTTCCTCCAAGGTGATGCTATGTGGTGCCGTGGACGCGGTGAGATCCTGGAGAGTGCTCCCGCGGTGCCGGGGCGTACGGTTCTGCTGATCAAGCCCCCGTTTCCCGTTCCAACCGCCTGGGCCTATGGTCACTATGCCACCCTCAAGGAGGCGGGGACTCGCCTCCTTCCCGAAAATCCGCAGCATCTTGATGAGATCGTGATCATCAATGACTTGGAACCCGCCGTTTTTCACAAATACATCCTGCTTCCCGTCATGAAGGGGTGGCTTCGTGAGCAGCAAGGCGTCGAGTGTGCCTTCATGACCGGATCCGGATCCACGATGGTGGCGGTGATCAAACCGGGGACTGACGCAGATCAGATCACGGCCCTGAGGCAAAGGATTCTCGCGGAATTCGGGGAGACGATGTGGCTCTGCGAGACGGGATGGGGGAAGGAAAAATAGGTGATCGTGAACGGGCTGAGTTCGTCTCCTCCATTACCTTTGTAGCGGAGTCGGATCGATTTCCACTTTCCCGAAGCCGCTCGCGGAGAGGGCCGCAAGGAGTGTCACCCTTGTGGAGGCGAGCCGATCCCTTTCTTCCTGCGCAACCTGAAGCTTTGCCCCGGGGCGTTCGTTGGACTCGGGCGGGATATATCGGACCCGGAAGATCTGGAATCCGAACTGACGCACGATCGCCTCCCCCCGCTCCACAAACCCCAGCGCCTCGCGTGTCACGCGTGTGCCGTGAGGGATACGGGAGCTGAGGCAAGGCTGCGCCGGGGCATCGGCCGTGGGGAGTCCCAGCTTGCGGGAAAGGGCCCTTACGTCTGCCTTGGTAAGGCCGGCTTCCCTGAGCGGCGCGATCACAGAAAATTCCGTCGCCGCTTTTGATCCGGGCCGGGAATGGGCGGGATCATCGGCATTCTCACCGTAGGCAATGGAGGCAAATCCACGCTTTCGGGCCACTTCGTCCATCTTGGAAAAAAGCTCCGCCTTGCAGAAGTAGCAGCGGTTCAGGGGATTCTCCGCATAGCGGGAATCCTCCAGCTCCGTGGTGGCGACGACCTCGACGGATGCCCCGATATCCTTGGCCACCCGGAGTGCCTGTGCAAGTGATGCCCGGGGAAGGCTCGGAGAGTCGGCAATGAACCCCGTGGCCCTTTCTCCTAAGGTTGCTTGCGCGACTGCAAGGAGGAGGGTGCTGTCGACGCCTCCCGAATAAGCGATCAGCAGCGGAGCGCTCCGTTGCAGGATCTCCCTCAGGAGTATTTCCTTCGAGGCCAGTTCCTCCGTCCGGTTGGGGATCATGCCCGAATTCTGACCAATCCGGAGTTTTTGGCAATGGGGGGCGAAAAAACCGTTGCAATCAGAGGGGGGGGTTTTAACCTTCAGCTCACTATGGCTGACGTATCCAACAAGTATCCCGAGAACGTTGCAGGTCCCTATTACTGCGACGACCAGTGCATCGACTGCGATCTCTGCCGCGAGACCGCCCCCGCCAACTTCAAGCGCAACGAAGATGGCGGTCATTCCTATGTCTACAAGCAGCCCGAGACTCCCGAAGAGGAGGCTCTCTGCAAGGAAGCCATGGAAGGCTGTCCCGTCGAGGCGATCGGCAACGACGCCTAGTTCCCCTTTGACTTGCCGCCCCTCCCTTCATTGAGAGGGAGGGGTTGCAGCTATCCCGGCGGTACCGTACCGCAACCTGATCAAACCATGACTCCCGGCGTCCGCAAACGGGTCATTCAGGAGTGGCGTGGTCTCCCCGGTGAACCCCGGCCCGACAGGGCGGTTTCAGTGGGCGATGTTCTGGCAAAGCTGCTGCCCAAGCTCGGGCTCGATGCACGAATCAAGGAAGCCGACATCATCGGGGCCTGGTCAGGCATCGTGGGTGACTTCATTGCCAAGCATTCGCAACCTGAGAGACTGGTGGCCGGAGTGCTTCACGTCAGGGTCATGCAGCCCAGTGTCCGATACGAACTCGACCGCACCTGGAAGCAGGAGATCCTTCGCAAACTACGGGATTCCTTCGGTGAGAAGGCGATCCGTGAGATCAAGTTCGTGCTGTGATGGAACCTGAGCGCGTTATCGGAATCCACGGGTTGGAGATCCATGCCTGTGTGGGAGTGCCCGATGAGGAAAGAAATGCCCCCCAGCGTCTGCTTCTGGATCTGAGTTTTGCAGGCGTGGACCAGCCGCTGGCTCTGGATGACGACATCACCCGGACCGTTGATTATTATGAGGTCTCCCGGCGAGTTGAACAAATCGCCGGGGAAAAGCCGCGCAGGCTGATCGAGACCATGGCCGAGGAAATTGCTTCGCGGCTTCTCAAGGAATTCCGTCTGCGTTGGATCGAGATCACCGTCAGGAAGTTCATCCTTCCTAATACTGATTGGGTCTCTGTCTCCATTCGCCGTGAGGCGGATGGAGAGAAGCCCGAAAGTCGAACCTGAAGTTAAACGGCACCCTAGTCGAACATCAGGACGACATAGGCGGCGAAGAGAAGGAGTTGGACGAATCCCTGAAGGATATTCGTCTGACCGTGGCCGAAGGTGATGAAGCAGCTTATCAAGGTGATGGAGAGTAGGGTCATGTAGTCAGGTGAGAGCCCGAGGAGGACCGGCTTTCCTGAAAGGATTCCGATGGCCAGTGCCGCTGGCACTGTTAGGCCGATCGTCGCGAGTACGGAGCCGAGAAGGATATTCACGGAACGTTGCATTTGGTTGCGCGCGGCCGCCTTGATCGCGGCGAGTCCCTCGGGGGCGAGGAGCAGTATCGCCACGATCAAACCGGCTAATTCCAGGGGAAGCTTCTGCTCGTGAATACGGTGGTCAAGCAAGTGGGCAAGCTGCTTGGAAAGGATCACCACCGGGACAAGGTGGAGGAGTAGAAGGATGGACTCCGCCAGCACGGAGCGGCGGTTGAAATATCCCTCCGCTTCATCATCCTGAACGCCCAATTCATGGAAGAAATCACGGTGCCTGATAGTCTGAATGGCAAGGAAGATCCCGTAGATGACCAGTGAGAGAATGATCAGGCTAACGGCATGGAGCGTGGAAAAAAACCC
>JACCDS010032096.1_pt1 | contig 25074 bp, 21 predicted proteins | sample 7446441 | NCBI WGS metagenome assembly JACCDS01 (sample SAMN15323445, study PRJNA562643) | freshwater metagenome | isolation source: river surface water | place: USA:Blue River Watershed | collected 2017-08-17 | reverse complement strand
CCACGTCGCGCCCGCCGAGTTCGGCCACCGTGCGGTGGAACGGCTTGCTCTCGAAGGCCTGCTGCGAGAACTCGATCACCTCGCCGTCGTCGGCCGACACGAAGCCGGCCGGGCCGAACAGGTTGGCCTGGGTCAGCCGGCGCTGCGTCATCTCCTCGCTGTCGTCCTCGAAGCCGAAGTGGGTCCAGACGAAGTCGAAGCTGCCGTGGCCGTTGGGCTGGATGTGGCGCGTGGACACGCTGTTGACCTGCTGCTGCAGGATCACGCTCGGGAAGATGGTTGTCATCACCGCCGTCGGGCCACCCCACCAGGCCTCGGGCACGATGTCGATGAAGCTCGGGTCGTTGAGCTTCATCTCGGACTTGAAGCTCGAGACCTGCGTGACCTGATCGGCCTTGCCGGCCGCGCCGCGCGTGCTGATCATGGCCGCGTGGCGGTGCCGGTCGTCCATGCGCAGCTGGCTCTTGTTGTCGGCGCGCCAGCGGCCGAAGGTCACGAACCAGGTGTGCAGCAGGCCCGGGTGGAACGGGTCCTTGATGTTCTCCTGCATCAGCTTCCAGTTGCCCGGGATGCGCTGGCGGTTGTAGCCCAGGATCTTGAGCTTGCGGCCGTTGAACAGGCGGTCGTAATAGCCCAGGATGGTCGGGCCGAGGTAGTCCTCCAGCGACTCGATCTCGTGGTCGAAGGACGCGAACACCACGCCCCCGCGCACGGCGACCTTGAGCCTGGTCAGGCCGTGGTCGCTGGTCTTGAAGTCCGAGGGCATGCCGCCGTGGACCTGGCCATCCTGCTTGACGCCGCGCCGGAAGGGCACGCCCTGAAGATCACCGTTGAGGCCGTAGCTCCACTGGTGATAGGGGCAGACGAAGTCCTTGGCCTTGCCGTGGCGCTCGCGGCAGAAGCGCATGCCGCGATGGGCGCAGACGTTCTCCACCACGTTGATCGAGCCGTCCGCATCGCGGACCAGGATGACCGAGCGCTCACCCACCACCGTGCGCTTGTAGTCGCCCGGCTCGGGGATCTCGGCCTCCAGGCCGACGTAGCACCAATGCCCCTTGTAGAAGAAGCGCTCCAGCTCGCGCTGGTAGATCTGCTCGCTGGTGTAGGCCAGGAAGGGGATGCGGTGGGTGCCGTCGTCCTCCCATTGCGGGGTGATCGGCGGCGTGATCAGCGGCGTGATCGGGAAGACCTTCGAGGCGGTGGCAGCGGTCGATGCGGTGGAAGGCTCGCTCATGTCGGTCTCCTGGCGTGGGGGTGCGCGGCGGGGTACGTGCGGCAGTGACGGGAAGCGGCCGCGATGTTCGGGGTTCGCGGCGAATCAGCCAATAACATCCGGCGCATGTCCATCATCACGCGCCGTGATGGGCACGTCATCCGGACCGGCGCAGCGACCGAGCCTGGAGACCGCCATGGAGCTGAAGGACATCGACCTGAACCAGCTCGTCGTCTTCCAGCAGCTCATCGTCGAGCGCCGGGTCTCGCGCGTGGCCGAGTCGATGGGCCTGACCCAGCCGGCGGTGAGCAACACCCTGGCCAAGATGCGGCGGCAGTTCGGCGACGAGCTGTTCCTGCGCACGCCGGCCGGCATGGTGCCCACGCCGTTCGCCGAGCAAATGGCCGAGTCGGTCGGTCAGGCGCTGGGCCTGATCCACACCGGCCTGAACCCCCAGACCCGCTTCGACCCGGCGGCCTGCCAGCGCGCCGTCACCATCGGCATGACCGACATCGGCGAGATCGTCTTCCTGCCCGCGCTGCTGGAGCGGGTCCGTCAGGAAGCCCCTGGCGTCAGGCTGAGCACCGTGCGCAACACGGTGGTCAACCTGCGCGAGGAGATGGAGGCCGGTCAGGTCGACCTGGCCATCGGCCTGCTGCCGCAGCTCAAGGCCGGCTTCTTCCAGCGCCGCCTGTTCCAGCAGCGCTATGTCTGCCTGTTCCGGCGCGGCCATGCGCTGGACAAGGCCCGCATCACGCTGCAGGACTACGGCCGGGCCGAGCACCTGGTGGTCGTCTCGCCGGGCACCGGTCACGGCAAGGTCGACGACCTGATCCGGCGCGCGGGCGTGGAACGCAAGGTCCGCCTGACGGTGCCCCACTTCGTCAGCGTGGGCCACATCCTGCAAGGCTCGGACCTCGTGGCCACCGTGCCGGAGAGCCTGGCGCGCCACCTGTGCGAACCCTTCGGCCTGCGCCACATGCCGCACCCGATCAAGCTCCCGGACATCGCCATCAACCTCTTCTGGCACGCCAAGTCGCACCGCTCACCCGCGAGCCAGTGGCTGCGAGGGCTGGTGGTCGAGTTGTTCGGTGACGGCGCAGGCCGCGAGCGCAGCGGGTGAGATCGGCAGGACGGGCGTTGCGCAGGCCCCTCGCTTCATGGCGCCGGGCGGCCATGCGCCGCCTCCCACGCCCGGACCCAGGGCAGCAGGTCGTGCGCGGGCATCGGCCGGCCGATGCCGTAGCCCTGCGCCAGATGGCAGCCCAGTTGCAGCAGCATGGCGCAGTGGTCCTCGCTCTCGACGCCTTCGGCGATCACCTGACGGCCGAAGGCCTGCGCCAGGCCGATCACGCCCTGCACGATGGCCATGTCCTCGCTGTCATGCAGCATGTCGCGCACGAAGCTCTGGTCGATCTTCAGCGTCTCGGCCGGCAGCCGCTTGAGGTAGGTGAGCGACGAGTAGCCGGTGCCGAAATCGTCGATCGAGAAGTGCACGCCCAGGCGGTGGCATTCGGCCATGGTCCGTGATGCCGTGCTCAGGTCCTCGATCGCGCTGGACTCCAGGATCTCCAGTTCCAGCCAACGGGGTTCGACCTCGGGGTGACGGGCCAGGTGCGCCGCCAGGCCCCGGGCGAAGTGCGGCTGCTGGAACTGCCAGGCGCCGATGTTGACGCTCACCGACAGCGTCAGCCCCTGCCGCGACCAGTGCGCCATCTGGCCCAGCGCCTGCTCGATCACCTGCTCGTCCAGCGCGAGGCTGAGCGGGTGACGTTCGATGTCGTCGAGGAAGCCCGCCGGCGGGATCAGGCCACGCTCCGGGTCCTGCCAGCGCACCAGCGCCTCGGCGCCGACGACGCGTCCGGTGCGCAGGTTGACCTTGGGCTGGTAGTGCAGCACGAACTCCTGCCGGCGCAGCCCCTCGGCGATGCGATGGAGCTGCTGGTCGCGGGTCTTGAACAAGGCGTCCTGCACCACGTCGAAGTACTGGCAGCGGTTGCGGCCCGCCTGCTTGGCCTGGTACATGGCCTGGTCGGCATGGCGGATCAGCTGGTCGGCGTCCACGTCGTCGTGCGGGTAGAGCGTCACGCCGATGCTGACCGACACCTGGACCACCTGGGCGCCCAGCGCGATCGGCTCCGCGCAGGCCGTGAGCATGCGGTCGATGAACGGCGCGCCATCCTCGGCACTGCCCAGGCCGGTCAGCACGGCCACGAACTCGTCCCCGCCGATGCGTGCCAGCGTGTCGCTGTCGCGCAGGGTGAGGCGCAGGCGCTGCGCGACGGTGACGAGCAACTGGTCACCGACGTGATGCCCGTGGCTGTCGTTGATCGACTTGAAGCCGTCGAGGTCGAGATAGAGGACGGCCAGGGAATGCCGCTGGCGCTGGCTCACCGCGATGGCATGGCGCAGCCGGTCCTGCAGCAGCAGGCGGTTGGGCAGGTCGGTCAGCACGTCGTAGTGGGCCACGTGTTCGAGCCGCTCGGACTGCTCGCGCAGCGCGGTCACGTCGCTGAACAGGGCGACGTGGCTCTGCAGTTGCCCGTGGTCATCGAGGATGGCGCTGACCGTCACCTGGGCCACGAAGCGGCTGCCGTCATGTCGCCGGCTCCAGATCTCGCCCTGGAACTGGCCTCGACGAAGCAGGGCGCGTCGCAGGAGCCACAGGCCTTGCCGGCCCTTGCCCGGGTCGATGAACAGGCCGTGGTGGCGGCCCAGCACCTCCTGACGCGCGTGGCCGGTGATGCGGCAGAAGGCGTCGTTGACGTCCATCACGCAGCCGGCGGCATCGAAGATCGCGATGCCCTCGTTGGCATGGGTGAAGACGTTGGAGGTCAGCCGCAGCCTCGCCTCGGCCTGCCGCGACCGGGTCACGTCGCGGGCGATCTTGGAGGCGCCGACGATGCGGCCCTCGGCGTCCCGGATCGGCGAGATCGAGACCGAGACGGGGACCGTGCTGCCGTCCTTGCGCAGGCGCACGGTCTCGAAGTGTTCGACGCAGCCGCCGTCCATCAGGGTCTCGAGGATGAAGCGCTCCTCGTCGGTGCGGTCGAAGGGAAAGATCAGGGTCAGCGGACGGCCGACCATCTCGTCGGCGCGGTAGCCGAAGATGCGCTCCGCCGCGCCGTTCCAGCTCGTCACGATGCCGTCCAGGGTCTTGCTGATGATGGCGTCGTCCGACGACAGGACGATGGACCGGTAGTGTTCAGCCGCCATCGCCGGCGGCAGGTGCATCGCCGCGGGCCAGGCCAGCGGATCGGCCTGTCGGACATCGTCCGGCCTGCGGGACCGCAGCGCGGCCAGCTCGGTCAGGTCGCGCGCCACGGTCACCACCGAGCGCACGCGCCCGGTCGCGTCGATCTCGGGCGAGAGCTGGGAATGGATCAGGTGCTGGCCGTGCGGCCCCTCGTAGGCGAACTGCAGGGTCGAGGGCCGGCCACTGCGGAAGACCTGGTTCAGCGCCTGCTCCCACAGCTCGACCAGCGACGGCGGCATGCCCAGCTCGCGGTTGGTGCGGCCGATGAACTGCGCGACCGGACGGCCCGAGATGCGCTCGGCCGCGCGATTGACGTACAGGTGACGGTGCTGCTCGTCGAAGCGGGAGACGATGTCCTGCAGGTGGTTGGCCACGCTGAGGTCCAGCGGATCCTCGGTCTGCCCAAGCGCCGGGTCTGCGGCGTCGCGGGGATCTGACATGCGGTGGCCCTCCTGTGCCCGGGCGCCTCGGGTCGGCGGTTACTGCGTCGCCGCAGGCACTCGGTGGCGCCCTCTGATGGCTTCATCGTCCCATTGTTCGTCCGCCTGCCTGATCAATACCTCGGCGACGCGAGGGTCATGCGGCGTGAAACCGGGCACGGCGCGTTGAGGGCGCGTTGAGGGCACGTTGACTGCGCATCGACGGAAGGTCGTGGCCGAGCCGTCCCTGGCGGCCTTCAGGGCCGGAAGCGATACCCGATCCCGGCCTCGGTCAGCAGGTGGCGTGGCATCGACGGGTCGTCCTCGACCTTCTTGCGCAGGTTGGCCATGTGCACCCGCACGTAGTGCGTGTCCTCGGCATGTCCCGGGCCCCAGACCGACTTGAGCAGCTGCTGGTGCGTGATGACCCGGTCGGGCTGGGCCGCCAGCTGCGTCAGCAAGCGGTATTCGATCGGTGTCAGGTGCAGCGGCACGCCGTCGCGCTCGACCACGCGGCGGGCCAGATCGACGGCGGTGCGCCCGAAGCGCAGCACCGCATCCGGCGCGGCCGGCACCTGCGACTGGCGGCGCAGCTGCGCGCGCACCCGGGCCAGCAACTCGGCAGCGCCGAAGGGCTTGACCAGGTAGTCGTCCGCGCCGGCATCCAGCGCGGCCACCTTGTCGGCTTCGCCGCCACGCGCCGACAGCACGATGACCGGCGAGGTCGACCAGCCGCGCAGGTCACGGATCAGGTCGATGCCGTCGCCGTCGGGCAGGCCCAGGTCGACGATCGCGAGTTCGGGCCGTCGGCTGCCGGCCTCGATGAGGCCCCGCTGCAAGGTGTCGGCCTCATGCACCTCGTGGCCTTCCGAGGCCAGCGTCAGGCGCACGAAGCGGCGGATGTCCGGTTCGTCTTCGACCACGAGGATGCGGGCACGCAGCGCCATGGCGTCATCCTAGCCGGCGTGGATGGCCGAGCCGCTGCCGTCGTCCTCGGGCGGCGTGCCGCGTGGCAGCTCGATGATGAAGCGCGCGCCCTCGATGCCGGCCGGCCCGCGCCGGTTCTGGCCGCGGATCGTTCCGCCATGCGCCCGCACGATGGCGCGCGAGATCGCCAGGCCCAGGCCGACGCCGGGGGTCGCGCTCTCCTTGCTGCCGCGCTCGAACTTGTCGAACAGGGCATCCTCCCGACCGGCGGGCAGGCCGCCGCCCTGGTCGTCGACGATGAGGGTCACCGACGAGGACGAGGCCGACGCGGACAGGTTCACCGGACGGCCCTCGGGCGTGTACTTGGCGGCGTTCTCCAGCAGGTTGACCAGCACGCGCTCGAACAGCACGGCATCGAGGTGCAACAGGGGCAGGTCATCGGCCAAGGCCACGCCCACCGTGCGGCCCTGCAGGGCGGGCGCACAGGCGGCCAGCGCACTGCCCACCACCTCCTCGAGCGGCTGCCACTCGCGGCGCATCGGCACCGCACCGGCCTCCAGGCGCGCCATGTCCAGCAGGTTGGTGACCATGGCGTTCATGCGCATGGCCGACTCGCGGATGGCCCGGGTGATCTCCGACTGCGCCGCCGGCAGCGGCGGCGTGGTCATCGCCAAGGTGTCGGCCAGGCCGACCATCGCCGCCAGCGGCGTGCGCAGGTCGTGCGAGATGGCCGACAGCAGCGAGTTGCGCAGCCGCTCCGACTCGATCTGGACCGTGCTCTTCTGCGCGACGTCGATGTAGTGGATGCGCTCCAGCGAGATCGCCAGCAAGGAGGCGCAGGTGTCGAGCAGACGGCGCTGGTCAGGGCCCAGGGTCGTGCGGTCGGCCGGCTGCACGGCCAACACGCCGCGCAGGCGCATCGGTGCCTTCAGGGGCAGCACGAGGCAGGCGCTGGCCGCGAGCGTGTCGGTGCCGAAGCCGGCCGCCTCGCCACGGTCGTAGGCCCACTGGGCCACCCCGTCATCGACGGCGGCGCTGCCGCCCGGCAAGGCTGCGAGGCGGTCATGCTCGTCGGCGGCCAGCAGGGTCGAGCGGGCCTGGAACTCCGCCGCCAGGAAACGTGCGCCGATCTCCGCCACCTGCTCGGGCAGCAGCGCCGCCGAGAGGTCGCGCGACATCTCGTAGAGCCCGCGCATGCGGTGCTCGCGCAGGGTCGCCGCTTCAGCCTGCACCTTCAGGACCGCCGTGAGCTGGCCGATCGCCAGCGCCACGATGCCCATCACGAAGAAGGTCACCAGGTACTGCACATCGCTCACCGCGAACGAGAAGCGCGGCGGGACGAAGAAGAAGTCGAACAGGCCCACGCCCAGGATGGCGGCCAGCATCGCCGGACCGCGCCCGTGGATCCAGCCCACGCCCACCACGGCGAGCAGGAAGAACATCACGATGTTGGTCAGCTCCAGCAGCCCGAGCAGCGGGGTGGCCAGCACCGCCGTGACGCCGCAAGCCGCCACGGCAGCGGCATAGCCACGCCAGGGGATGTCGCTGGTGGTGGGTGCGTCGCGACGCGTGGACGTCGATGCGCGGACGCGTTCACGTGCCGCAGGGAGCTGGGCCACCTGCACGATGTCCAGGTCATCGGCCAGCCCGGCGATCCGGTCGGCCGTCGAGACCTGCCAGGGCCAGCGTCGGCGCGAGCGCCCGACGACCAGCCGCGCCAGGTTGTGCTCCCGGGCGTAGCGCACCAGCGCCGGCGCCACCGCCGCCGCCGACGGCGTGGCGACCGTGGCACCGAGCTCCTGGGCCAGCTTCAGCCAGCGCAGCATCTGCTCCCGGCCGTCTGGCGAGCCGTGATGGCTCTGCGGCGTCTCCACATGCACGGCGTGCCAGGCCACGTCCAGTTGCGCCGCCAGCCGGGCGCAGGCCCGCACGACCTTCTCGCCGCCCTCGCCCGTGCTGACCGCAGCCAGCAGGGCCTCCCGGTTGGGCCAGACCGGCTGCACCGAGCTGAGCCGCCGCCAGGCCTGCATCTCGTCGTCGACGCGGTCGGCGGTGCGGCGCAGCGCCAGCTCGCGCAGCGCCAGGAGGTTGCCCTTGCGGAAGAAGTTGGCCGCCGCCTTCTCGGCCTGCTGGGGCAGATAGACCTTGCCGGCCTTCAGGCGCTCGAGCAGCTCATCGGGCGGCAGGTCGACGACGACGACCTCGTCGGCCTCGTCGAACAGGCGGTCGGGCACGGTTTCCCAGACGCGGATGCCGGTGATGCCGCTGACGATGTCGTTGAGGCTCTCCAGGTGCTGCACGTTCATCGTCGACCAGACATCGACACCGGCCGCGAGCAGCTCCTCCACGTCCTGCCAGCGTTTCGGATGGCGCGAGCCCGGCGCGTTGCTGTGGGCCAGTTCGTCGAGCAGCAGCAGCGGATCGGCCTGCGCGCGCGCCCAGGCCAGCGCGGCGTCGAGGTCGAACTCCTGCAGCGTGCGGCCGCGGTAGGCCACCGGCTTGAGCGCCAGCCGGGGCAGGTCCCGCGCCATGGCCTCGGTCTCGGCTCGACCGTGGGTCTCGACCAGGCCGACCATCAGCGACGTGCCCTGCGCCTGGGCGGCACGCGCCGCCGCGAGCATCGCGCAGGTCTTGCCGACGCCGGCGGAGGCGCCGAAGAAGAGCTTCAGGCGACCGCGACGCTCGCGCGCCTCGTCCTGCTGGACCTGTTCCAGCAGGCGGTCAGGGTCGGGTCTGCCGGGCTCGTTCATCGTGGCGCTTCTTGCTCATCTTCCCACCCGCCTCGCGGCGGAGAGGTGGTTCAGCGCAGGGCCTCCAGGGCCAGGTTCAGGCGCAGCACGTGGACGCGCGGCTCGCCGATGAAGCCGAGCAGCGGCCACTCGGTGTGCTGGTCCACGAGCGCCTGCACCCGCTCGACCGGCCAGGCGCGCGCACGGGCCACCCGGGCCACCTGGTAATCGGCGGCCGCGCGGCTGATGTGCGGGTCCAGACCGCTGGCCGAGGCGGTGACCAGGTCGACCGGCACGGGCGCGGGGTTGCCGGGATCGGCGCGGCGCAAGGCCTCGATGCGGGCCTTCACGGCGTCGGCCAGCGCCGGGTTGGCCGGCCCCAGGTTCGAGCCTGCGGAGTTGGCCGCGTGGTAGGGCATCGGCGCGGTGGCGGACGGCCGGCTCCAGAAGCGCGCCGGGTCGCCGAAGGACTGCCCGATCAGGTCGGACCCGACGGTGCGGCCGTCGCGCACGATCAGGCTGCCGTTGGCGGCATCCGGGAAGGCGAGCTGCGCGATGGCGGTCACGGCCAGGGGGTAGGCCAGGCCGGTGAGCAGGGACAGCACGACGAAGAGCGTCAGCGCGGGGCGAAGTTGGAGGTTCATGGTGTGCTCGTGCGGCGTGAGTTCAGGACAGACCCAGGGCGACCAGCCCCAGGTCGATCAGCTTGATGCCGATGAACGGCACGATCATGCCGCCCAGGCCGTAGACCAGCAGGTTGCGACGCAGCAGCGCGGCCGCGCCCACCGCGCGATACGCCACGCCCCTCAAGGCCAGCGGGATCAGCACGACGATGATCAGCGCGTTGAAGATCACCGCCGACAGGATGGCCGAGCCCGGGCTGGCCAGCCCCATGACGTTGAGCGCGCCCAGCTGCGGGTAGGTGGCGACGAAGGCCGCCGGGATGATGGCGAAGTACTTCGCCACGTCGTTGGCGATGCTGAAGGTGGTCAGCGAGCCGCGTGTCATCAGCATCTGCTTGCCGGTCTCGACGATCTCGATCAGCTTGGTGGGATTGCTGTCGAGGTCGACCATGTTGCCGGCCTCCTTGGCGGCCTGGGTGCCGGTGTTCATGGCCACCGCCACGTCGGCCTGCGCGAGGGCCGGCGCGTCGTTGGTGCCGTCGCCGGTCATGGCCACCAGCCGGCCGGCGGCCTGGTGCTCGCGGATCAGCCTGAGCTTCGCCTCGGGCGTGGCCTCGGCCAGGAAGTCGTCCACCCCCGCTTCGGCCGCGATCGCGGCGGCGGTCAGGCGGTTGTCGCCGGTCACCATCACGGTCTTGATGCCCATGCGGCGCAGTTCGGCGAAGCGCTCCTTGATGCCGCCCTTGACGACATCCTTGAGCTCGACCACGCCCAGCACGCGCGTCCCGTCGGCCACGACCAGCGGCGTGCTGCCCCGGCGCGCCACATCGTCCGCCACGGTCTGCTGCGCGGCGGGAAAACGCCCGCCGAGCGCTTCGACATGGCCCCGCACGGCATCGACCGCACCCTTGCGCAGCCGGCGTCCCTGCGGCAGGTCGACACCGCTCATGCGCGTCTGCGCCGTGAAGTGCACGAAGCTGGCGCCCAGCGCGACGGCCTCGCGCTCGCGCAGCTGGAACTTCTGCTTGGCCAGCACCACGATGCTGCGGCCCTCGGGGGTCTCGTCGGCGAGCGAGGCGAGCTGGGCGGCGTCGGCGAGCTCGGACTCCTTCACGCCGGCAGCGGGGATGAAGGCGCTGGCCTGGCGGTTGCCGAGCGTGATCGTGCCGGTCTTGTCGAGCAGGAGCACATCGACGTCGCCGGCCGCTTCCACGGCGCGGCCGGAGGTCGCGATCACGTTGGCCTGCATCATGCGGCTCATGCCGGCCACGCCGATGGCGCTCAGCAGGCCGGCGATCGTGGTCGGGATCAGGCACACCAGCAGCGCGACCAGGGTCACCAGGCTGACCGGCTGGCCGGCGCCGGTGGCCTGCACGCCAAAGACCGAGAACGGCAACAGCGTCACGACCACCACGAGGAAGACGATGGTCAAGGCCACCAGCAGGATGGTGAGCGCGATCTCGTTGGGGGTCTTCTGGCGCTTGGCGTTCTCGACCATCGCGATCATCCGGTCGACGAAGGTTTCGCCGGGGTTGACCGCCACCCGCACGACGATCCAGTCCGACAGGACCCGGGTACCGCCGGTGACGGCCGAGAAGTCTCCGCCGGACTCGCGGATCACGGGGGCCGACTCGCCGGTGATGGCGCTCTCGTCGACCGAGGCCACGCCGTCGATCACCTCGCCGTCGGCCGGGATGGTGTCACCGGCATCGACGAGCACGACATCGCCCTTGCGCAGGCTGTCGGCCTCCAGGGGGTGCCACTTCAGGGTCGCGCGGTCGGTGCCACGCGGGTGGTCGCCTTCGAGCTTCTTGGCCCAGGTCTTCTTCTTCAGGCTGCGCAGCGACGAGGCCTGCGCCTTGCTGCGCCCTTCGGCCAGCGCCTCCGCGACGTTCGCGAACAGCACGGTGAACCACAGCCAGACGGCCACGGCGATGGTGAAGGCCTCCGGGCGGGCCACCGCGAGGGCGGTCGTGAAGGCGCTGCCGACGTAGACGACGAACATCACCGGGTTGCGCCACTGCACGCGTGGATCGAGCTTGCGCAGGGCATCGACGAGCGCCGGCTTCACGAGCGCCGGGTCGAACAGGGTCAGGGTCGGACGTGTCATGTCGGAAGACTCACTTCGCGAACAGCATCAGGTGCTCGACCACCGGGCCGAGCGCCAGGGCCGGGACGTAGTTCAGCAGGCCCACCAGCAGGACCGTGCCGATCAGCAGCGCCACGAACAGCGGCCCGTGGGTGGGCAGCGTGCCGCCGGTCACCTCCAGCCGCTTCTTGGCCGCCAGCGAGCCGGCGACGGCCAGCACGGGCACGATCACGCCGAAGCGGCCGAGCCACATCACCACCGCCAGCAGCGTGTTGTAGAAGACCGAGTTGGCCGACAGCCCGGCGAATGCGCTGCCGTTGTTGTTGGCGGCCGAGGACAGCGCGTACAGGACCTCCGTGTAGCCGTGCGGCCCGGGGTTGGCGATGCCGGCGCGGCCGGCATCGGCCAGCACCGCCACCGCCGTGCCGAGCAGCACCAGCAGCGGGGTCACGAGGATGGCGATCGACACCATCTTCATCTCGTGGGCCTCGATCTTCTTGCCAAGGTACTCGGGCGTGCGGCCGATCATCAGCCCGGCGATGAAGACCGCGAGGATGGCGAACATCAGCATGCCGTAGAGCCCCGAGCCCACGCCGCCGAAGATCACCTCGCCGAGCTGGATCATCGCCAGCGGCACCATGCCCCCCAGCGGCATGAAGCTGTCGTGCATCGCGTTCACCGCACCGCAACTGGCGGCGGTGGTGATCACCGCGAACAGCGCCGAGGCATTGATGCCGAAGCGCACCTCCTTGCCTTCCATGTTGCCGCCGGTCGGGTCCACGCCCAGCGCGGTGAGCACGGGGTTGGCCTGGTTCTCGGCCGTGGTGGCCGCCACGACCGCGACCACGAACACCAGCGTCATCGCCGCCAGCACCGCCCATCCCTGGCGCAGGTCCCGGACCTGGTGACCGAAGGTCAGGCACAGCGCCGCAGGGATGAGGAAGATCGACAGCATCTGGAGCAGGTTGGTGACGGGCGTCGGGTTCTCGAACGGGTGCGCCGAGTTGGCGTTGAAGTAGCCGCCCCCGTTGGTGCCGAGCATCTTGATGGCGAGCTGCGATGCCACCGGGCCCATCGCGATGCGCTGCGTCGAGGCGGTCCGGTCTTCCATCACCGGCCGGCCCTGGTCGTCCACGAGCGCCAGACCGTCCGCCCCGAGCATGGGCTGCTGCCAGGTCACGGACTCGATCGTCTGCACGTCCTGGTAGGGCTTGAGGTTCTGGATCACGCCCTGGCTGACCAGCACGAGGGCGAACACGAAGGACAGCGGCAGCAGGATCCACAGGGTCACGCGGGTCAGGTCGACCCAGACGTTGCCGATGGCGCGGGACGCATGCGAGGCAAACCCCCGGATCAGCGCCACGACGACCACGATGCCGGTGGCCGCCGACAGGAAGTTCTGCACCGTCAGCGCGAGCATCTGCGTGAGGTAGCTCATCGTCGATTCGCCGCCGTAGCCCTGCCAGTTGGTGTTCGTGACGAAGCTGATCGCCGTGTTGAACGCCGAATCCGGCGAGACGGCCGCCCAGCCTTGCGGGTTGAGCGGCAACACCGCCTGCAGGCGTTGCAGCGCATGGACCGCCAGCACACCCAAGCCGTTGAAGACCAGCAGGCCGAAGGCATACGACAGCCACGACTGTTCCCGCCGCGGGTCGACGCCGGCGAGCCGCAACAGCGGGGCCTCCAGACGCTGGCCGAGGCGGAAGCGCCCCTGCATGACCGCGTCGATCGCGCGGGCCAGCGGCCACGCCAGCAACAGCAGGATCGCCAGATGGGCGAGCAACAGCATCCACGCCTGCGTGTTCATGTGTAGTCCTCCGGCCGCAGCAGCACCGCCACGAGGTAGACCAGCAGGCCGATGGCGATGAGCCCGCCCGCGATGTCCCAGCCGGTCATGGTGCGACCTTCCGGTGTTGAAGGCGCTCGCAGCCCCGTGCCAGCGCGACCATGGCGGCCCAGAGTCCGACCGCCGTGAACAGAAACATGATGTCCATGCATCCTCCGATTCGTCAGCACGGATGCTCGGACCTTCGTCATCAAGAGATCGCCAAGATTCGGTCCTGCCGCATCAAGATCTCGTCAAGACGTGCCGGTGGTGCCCGGTGCTCGGCGCTCGGCGCGCGGCGCCGCACCACCCGGGTCGATGCCATGTCGTGGCTGTGGAATAGGGCGAGGCGACCTCATCGCCCTAGACTGCCCGCACATCGTTGTCGTCCGCCATGCCGTACCCCCGAGACCCGACGGAACAGCGCCGCCTGGCGCAATTGCAGTCCCTGCAGGTCCTGGACAGCGAGTCCGAACCCCTGTTCGACAGCCTCGCCCGGCTGGCGTCCGAGGCCTGCGGCACGCCGATCGCGCTGGTCAGCCTGATCGACGCCGACCGGCAGTGGTTCAAGGCCAACGTCGGTCTGCCGGGCATCGGCCAGATGCCGCGCGACGTGGCCTTCTGCGACCACGCGATTCGTCAGGACGGGCTGTTCGAGGTCCGCGATGCGGCCGATGACCTGCGTTTCGCGGCCAACCCGCAGGTCATCGGGCCGCCGGGCATCCGCTTCTACGCCGGCGCACCGCTGGTGCTGGCCTCGGGGGATCGCATCGGCACCCTCTGCGTCCTCGACCGGCAAGCCCGCCGGCTCACGCCGCAGCAGGCCGCCCTGCTCCGACAACTGGCCCAGGCCGTGGTCGAGGCCCTGCAGATGCGCCGCGAGATCGTCGAGCGATCACGGACCCTGCGCCACGCGGAAGACCTGGCCCTGGCGGAGAGCGAAGCCCGCTGGCGCGCCATCCTGGACACGCAGAGCGAACTGGTCTCGCAGGCCACGCCCGACGGCAGGCTGCTCTACCTCAACCCGTCCTATGCGGCCTACTTCGGCCGCACGGTCGACGAGATGCTGGGCAGCAACCTGTACGACCACGTCGATCCTGCCGCCCGTGACCTGGTGCGCCAGCGCATCGCGCAGGTGCTGGCAACGGGCGAGGTCATGACCAGCGAGAACCGCATGTCGCTGCCCGACGGGGCCGAATGCTGGATCGCCTGGACCAACACCCGGCAGTTCGACCGGACCGGTCAGCCCCTGCTGCATTCGACGGGTCGTGACGTCACCGCCCGCGTGCTGGCCGAGCGCAGGCTGCGGACCACCCAGGCCTTCCTGGCGCGCACCGGCGAGGTGGCCGGCGTCGGAGGCTGGGCGCTGGAGCTGCGCACCCGCGAGGTCACCTGGTCGGACGAGACCTTCCGCATCCACGAGCTTTCCCCCGGCTTCAAGCCGACGCTGGAATCGGCGATCAACTTCTACACGCCCGAGTCACGCCTGCAGATCGAGCAGGCCGTCGCCGAGGGCATGGCCCATGGCAGGCCCTGGGACCTCGAACTCCAGCTGGTGACGGCCAAGGGCCGCACGATCTGGGCCCGCGCGGTGGGCACGGTGGAGTTCGAGGACGGCCAGCCCGTGCGCCTGGTCGGGGCGTTCCAGGACATCACCGAACAACGTCGCCTGCGTGAACAGCTGGCCACCAGCGAGCGCTTCCTGCTGCAACTGACCGACGGCGTGCCGGTGCGGCTGGCCTACCTCGACCGCGAGCGGCGCTACCGCTTCGTCAACGAGGCCTGGTGCCAGGGCACGGGCCTGACGCGCGAGGCGGTGATCGGCAAGACCCGCGCCCGCGTCCTGCCGGGTCAGGACCGCGAGGAACTGCGCCACCACGCCGCACTGGCGCTGGCCGGGAAATCGGTGCAGTTCGAGACCGACGACAAGGTGGCCGGCGAGGTCCGCCGCTTCGAGCATCGACTCAAGCCGGATGTCGATGAACACGGGCAGGTCCGGGGCTTCTTCGTCTCGGCCATCGACATCACCGAGCGCAGCGCAGCCGAAAAGGCCCACCGCGAGATCGCCGCGATCTTCGAGCACACCACCGACTACGTCGTGCAGTTCGACCTGAGCGGCCGGATCCTCTACCTCAACCCGGCCCTGCGCCGGGTGGCCGGGCCCGCCGCCGATGCCTCGTCAGGCGCCCGGTCCTTCGAGCAGCTGCTCAGTGACGAGGCGCGCGATCTCTACCGTTCGACCATCCTGCCGGCGCTCCAGCAGGACGACGTCTGGCTGGGCTCGACCACGATCCGGCTCGAAGCTCGGCAGCACGGCCAGGACGACGTCCCGGTCAGCCTCATGGTCATCGCGCACCGGAGCGGCGACGCGCGCCACGGCCGGTCGGTGGTGCGCTACTCGGCACTGATGCGCGACGAGACCGCGACGCGGGCGGCGCAGGCCGAGATCCGCCGCCAGAGCGCGATCCTCCGGTCGGTCGCCGATGCGATGCCCTCGACGGTGGCGGTGATGGGCCAGGACGGCACCTACCGCTTCGTCAACCGCGCCTTTCAGCGCAAGGTCGGGCGCGAGGCGGCCGAGATCCTCGGGCGCGGCGCGCGGGAGGTCCTCGGCGTCGCCGAGTTCGAGCGCCGCCGGTCCTGGATCGAGATGGCGCTGCAGGGCGTGCCCGTCACCTTCGAGCTGGAACACGTCGGCGAGCAAGGCAAGACCCACACCCAGGTCGAATAACTGCCCTTGCTCGGGCCTGCGGGCGCGGTCGACAGCTTCGTCGTCGTGACCCAGGACATCACCCAGCGCAAGCGCGAGGAACTGCGCCTGCTGACGCTGACGCAGACCGATGCGCTGACAGGGCTGCTCAACCGCACGGGCTTCAGGATGCGGCTGGAGAACATGCTCGACGAGCACGTCGGCGAGTCGATCGGCCTGCTGTACGTGGACCTGGACCACTTCAAGCCGGTCAACGACACGCTGGGCCATGCCGGCGGGGACGAGGTGCTCAAGGAAGTGGCCCGGCGGCTGACCCGCGTGATGCGGCCCACCGATGCGGTCGCGCGTCTCGGCGGCGACGAGTTCGCCGTGCTGCTGCAGGGCATCACGCAGGCGACGCAGGTCGAACGCGTCGCCGCCAAGATCATCGAGGCCCTGCAGGAGCCGTTCGATCTCGGCCCCGATCGCACCGCCCGCATCGGCGCGAGCGTCGGCGGCACCTTCGGTCAGGCCGTCATCGGCGATTGGCCGATGCTCCTGGATCGGGCCGACCAGCTGCTCTACCGGGCCAAGGCCGATGGCCGAGGGCGGTTTCTCGTCGCGAGCGCACAGGACGGGGTGGACTGAGCAAGCGTCTTGCCGGTCACGTGTCGCGAGGCGCCAGCCCCCACCTGTGCAGCCCATGCCCGGCCCCAACGACGGCATGGCGAGCCAGCCACTTGCGCGTGGTCACGGCTTTGACGCCGACACGCCACGTCCGGTCAGGTCCAGACCAGCGGCACCGTCAAGGTCCGGATCACGTCCGCGGTGTCGGGCCGCACGCCGCGCCACCACAGGAAGGCCTCGGCGGCCTGCTCGGCCAGCATGCCCACGCCATCGGCGATGCGCTCGACGCCCGAATCGCGCGCCAGGCGCAGGAAGGGCGTCAGGCCCTTGCCGTAGGCCAGCTCATAGGCCAGCGCAGATGCGGCGTAGACCCCGGCGGGCACCGGCGGCATCTCGGCGCGCAGGCTGGCGGAGGTCGCGTTGAAGACCAGGTCGAAGCGCTGACCCGCCAGGTCGGCATAGCCGCAGGCCACCACCGCGCCACCTTCGGCGGCGCCGATGCGGGCCAGGTCGCGGGCCTTGTCGACGTCGCGGTTGGCGATCACCAGTTCGGCCGGTGCCTCGGCGAGGAAGGGCAGCAAGGCGCCACGGGCGGCTCCACCCGCGCCCAGCAGCAAGACGCGCCGGCCGGTCATGGGCACGCCGAGGTTGTGGACCACGTCGCGCACCAGCCCGACGCCGTCGAAGTTCTCGGCGATGACCCGTTCGCCGTCGAACTTCATCGCGTTGGCCGCCCCGGCCAGTTCGGCCCGCTGGCTGCGCTCGGTCGCGTAGGCAAAGGCGTCCAGCTTGAACGGCGCGGTGATGTTGAGGCCGCGGCCACCTTCGGCCCGGAAGGCGTCGACGGCCTGCGCGAAGCCGCCCGGCCCGAGCGGGCCTTCGATCTTGCCGTAGTCGATGTCCTGCCCGGTGGCCTGCGCATACAGGCCGTGGATCAGCGGCGACTTGCTCTGGGCGATGGGGTTGCCGATGACGGCGTAACGATCGGTCATGGCGCTTCCTTCAAGCATTTTCGTGGGTGCCCAGGTCCGGCGCGAAGAAGACGCCGTCGGCCTGCAGCGCGGCGATCTCGTCGGCCGTGTAGCCCAGCGAGCGGGCGACCTCGGCGTTGTGCTCGCCCAGGTCCGGTGCGACCCGGTGCACGGTCGTGTCGCAGCCGGAGAAACGGAACGGCAGGTTGGGCAGGCGCAGCGTGCCGTGGCGCGGATGCTGCTGTTCGACCACCATGCCACGCGCCTGGATCTGCGGGTCGGCCAGCACCTCGTCGATGCGCTGGACCTTGGCGCTCGGCACGTCGATGCCGTCCAGCAGGGCCAGCACCTCGGCCACCGGCCGGGCACCGACGAAGGCCCGCACGGCGGCGAGGATCTCCAGCCGGTGCGTGTTGCGGCCGTTGAGCGTGTGGAAGCGCGCATCGGCGCCGAAGCCGGCCGGGCCGCCGTGGGCCTCGACCAGCGTGGCAAAGCGCTTCCAGGCGTCGTCGACCTGGGCGGCGATGACGAGGTCGCCGTCCTGCGCCCGGAACACGCCGTAGAGCGTGCTGGTGGGCATGTCGTGCCCGGTCTGCTCGGGCAGCACGGTGCCGCCCGACAGCGTGCAGCACTGCACCGCGTACTCGTGCATCGAGACCAGCGTGTCGTAGAGCGCCATGTCGATGTGCTGGCCCCGACCGGAACGCTCGCGGCCCAGCAGCGCCGCGTTGATCGCGGCCACCGCGTGGATGCCGGTGTACATGTCGCCCAGCGAGATGCGCAGCAGCGGCGGTGCCTCGCCGGGCGTGCCGACCATCTGCATGATCCCGCTCTTGGCCTCGGCGATCAGGCCGAAGCCGGCGCGGTGCGCGTCCGGGCCGGTGTGGCCATAGGCCGAGATCGAGCAATAGACCAGCCGCGGGTTGCGCGCCGACAGCTCGGCATGGCCCAGGCCCAGCTTGTCGAGCGCACCGGGGCGGTAGTTCTCGATGAACACGTCGGCGCTGTCGCACAGCTGCTGCATGAAGGCCTTGCCGCGCGGGTCCTTCATGTTGACGCTGACGCCCTGCTTGCCCATGTTGAGCTGCAGGAAGTAGCCGCTGGTGTGCTCGTCCAGCACGTGGGCATGCTGGCGTCCGGCATCGCCGCTGCCGGGTCGCTCGACCTTGATGACCTCGGCACCGAGCGCGGCGAGGCAGCGGCCGACGTAGGGACCGGCCAGGAAGTGCGAGTAGTCGATGACGCGGATGCCCGCCAGCGGCAGCGCCTGTTGATCGTGGCTCATGGGTCGTGTGCTCCGGGTCGGGGCTGTCGTGTTCAAGCGGGTTCAGAACGTGCCGGGCCGGCGCGGCACCATCAGCCGGTGCTCGCCCTTCTGCACCACCTGGCCGTGCTGGTTGACCAGCTCGGACGGCAGGATGACGATGCCCCAGCCGGGCTTGCTCTTCGAGGCGCGCAGGCCGGTGATCGAGAAGCGCACGTGCAGCTCGTCGTCGACCCGGATCGGCAGCAGGAAGTCCCAGGTCCAGCCCAGCGACATGCCGGGCAGGAAGCGGTAGTCGCTGCGGGTCTTCAGGCCGTCGGCGATGGACAGGCCGAACAGGCCGTGCGCGACGATGCCGCCGAAGTGGCTGGCCCGGGCATAGGCCTCGTCGACGTGCACCGGCGTGTGGTCGCCGGTCAGGTCGGCATAGGCCAGGATGCGTTCCTTCGTGACGAGGTAGGTCGGGCTGGTGCAGGTGTCGCCCTCGCGGGCATCGTCCCAGTGCTTCTCGGGGCTCAAGGTCGTGATGCTCATGGTCTTCACTTCTCGGCACGCGGGTTGATGGCCAGCGCGGCGGCCACGCAGCTGGCGGGACGGGCCTGCATGAACTCGACCGCCAGCCCGTCGGGCAGGCGCAGCCAGTTGCGGCCCTGGGGCATCTCGACGACATCGAAGGCACGGGCGGCGGCCAGCGTGGCCTCGAGGTCCTCGCACATCACGCCGAGGTGGCCGAGGCGGCCTTCCGGGCCGTCGAAGTCGGGCTTGGCGATGAACTGCAGGCCGCCCAGCGTCCAGTACTGGACGGGGTTCTCCAGCGTGCCCTGCACCTCGCGCATGGGCATGCCGCAGACCTCCTGGAAGAAGCGGATGTGCCAGTGGATGTCGCGCACCCAGATGGCGACGTGTTCGAGGTAGGTGCGGGCGCTCATGCCGGTGCTCCTTGGGGTTCGGACGCTTGGACGACGAGGGCACGCTCGATGCCCTTGATGCAGGCCACCAGCGTGGCGTTGACGGGGGTCGGGATGCCGTGCCGCAGGCCGCCGCGCACGACGGCGCCGTGGATGAAGTCGACCTCCGTGATCGGCCCCCTGCCCCGCGCGCCCTTCTCCAGGCTTTGCAGCATGCTGGCCTTGAAGGCTCGCGGCAGCCCTTCGGCGGCCCTGTTCCAGGCCTGCACCGGCTCGGTGAAGCTCAGCCGCACGCCGGCGGCGCGGGCCACGGCCAGGGCCTCGGCCACGGCGGCCAGCGCGGTCTCGCGGACCTCGGGCACCTCGTAGAGATCGCCATAGCTCAGGCGGGTGATGCCGCTGAGCGCGCTGGTGGCGACGTTGACCAGCAGCTTGTCCCACATCGTGCCGAGGATGTTGTCGCTGACGGTGGTGGCCAGCCCGGCACGGTTGAACTCGGCCGCGATGGCCTGCACGCGCGGCGTGATCGAGCCGTCGAGCTCGCCGATGAAGGTCTGCTTGCCGACCGTGCCGGAGATGATCCGGCCCGGCGCCAGCATCACGCCACCCAGGTAGGTCTTGCCCGCCAGCACGCGTTCGCGACCGACCGAGTCGGCCAGGATGTCCTCGTGGCCCAGGCCGTTCTGCAGCGACAGCACGGCGGTGTCCGGACCGATCACCGGCTCGGCGCCCAGGATGGCGGCCTGCGTGTCGTAGGACTTGACCAGCACGATCACGAGGTCGGCCACCGGCAGGCCGGCGCAGTCCGTCGCCGCCTGGACCGGCACGCTGCGCTCGCCCTCGGGCGTCACGAGCTGCAGGCCGCGGCGGTTCATGGCCTCGACCTGGGCGGGCGAGCGGTTGATCAGCCAGACGCTGGATCCGGCCTCGGACAAGGCCGCGCCGATGGCGCAGCCCAGCGCGCCGGCGCCGACGATGCAGATGTTCACGGGTGCTCCTGGAAAGCCTGAAGGATGGACGGACGATAGGCCGAGGTCGTCATGCTGTCGATGCAATGGCCGCAATGCCTGCATTGCCGATCACAATGACGCTCACCGCTGCCGAACCATCCCGAGAGGATTCCCGACATGACCGCCCTGCCCGATCCGCTCCCCGACGGCATGCCCGACCTGAAGCTGCTGCGGCTGTTCGACGTGCTCTACGGGACCCGCAGCGTGACCCGCGCGGCCGAGCAGCTGGGCCAGAGCCAGCCCACCGTCAGCATCTGGCTGGGCCGCCTGCGCGAGCAGCTGGGCGATCCGCTGTTCGTGCGCACGCCGTCAGGCATGCAGCCGACGCCACGTGCCGACGCGCTGATCGGCCCGACCCGCAGCATCCTGGAATCGCTGCGCCGGCTGGCCGCGCAGGACGAGGCCTTCGACCCGGTCGCGGCGCGGCGGCGTTTCCGCATCTGCATGACCGACGCCAGCCACATCACGCTGCTGCCGCCACTGCTGGCGCGCGTGCGGGCCGAGGCGCCCGGCGTGCAGCTGGCCGCCGCCCGCATGGACGGCCAGACGGCCCAGGCCCTGGCGACGGGCGAGGCCGATCTGGCGGTCGGCTACGCGCCCTGGCTGGAGACCGGCATCTACCAGCAGACGCTGTTCCAGCAGGACTGGGTCTGCCTGGCCAGCCCGACCCACCCGCGCCTGGCGCGGCGCCGGAACCTCAAGCTGGACCTCAGCCTGGACCTCTACCAGGCCGAGCCCCACGTCACCATCGCGGCCGGCACCGGCGCCCACCTGCTCGACGCCGCCCTGGCGCGTGCCGGCGTCGTGCGCACGGTGCAGCTGGAGCTGCCCAGCTTCCTGGGCCTCGCGCCCATCATCTCGGCCACCGACCTGCTGGTCACCCTGCCCCGCCAGATCGGCGAGACGCTGGCCGCCCTGGGCGGGCTGAAGGTGTTCGACTGCCCCGTGCCGGTCGAGACCTTCCCGGTCCGCCAGCACTGGCATGCGCGCTACCACCAGGACCCCGGCAACCAGTGGCTGCGCGGCCTGATGCGGGAGTTGTTCATGGCCTGACGGCGATGCCGGGGCCTGAGCCGGTCGTTCTCGCATGGCGCCGGCCCAGGCCGTTCGTCGGTCACGCGCCGGAGCGCTGGCCGCGTGACCTATGCTGAGCCCCATGTGTGGCAGCGCCCGGCCGATGGCGAGGGGCTGTCGTGCCGCTCGGTGTCCGTTGCGCAAGGTGGCGAGCGCATCGGACCGGACCTGTGATCGCCAGCCCTGGGTAGTCCCCTTGAACTCGAACCTCCTGAACGCCGACTTCACGCAGCGCGTGGTGCTGCCGCCCCCCACCGCCGACAGCTGGGTGCCGTCGCCCGAACCGGGCGTGCACCGGCATCGGCTCGACCGCATCGGCGACGAAGTGGCACGCGCGACCAGCGTGGTGCGTTACGCGCCGGGCTCGCGGTTTGCGCGCCACGTGCACGGCGGTGGCGAAGAGTTCCTGGTGCTGGACGGCACCTTCAGCGACGAGCGCGGTGACTACCCGGCCGGCAGCTACGTGCGCAACCCGCCAGGCTCGTCACACGCACCGTTCTCGCGTGACGGCTGCACCTTGTTCGTCAAGTTGTGGCAATTTGCCGCGGGCGACGACGAACGGGTGCACGTCGACACCACCCGGGCGCCGTGGCGCGCGGGCCTGGTGCCTGGGCTGTCGGTGATGCCGCTGCACGAGTTCGACGGCATCAGCACCGCGCTGGTCCGCTGGGCGCCCGAGACCCGGTTCAACACGCACAGCCACCCCGGCGGCGAAGAAATCCTGGTGCTGCAAGGCCTGTTCCGCGACGAACAGGGCGCGTACCCCGCAGGCACCTGGCTGCGCAGTCCGCGCTGGAGCCGGCACACGCCCTTCACCGGCGCCGAGGGTGCACTCATCTACGTGAAGGTCGGGCACCTCGGCGCGGATTTCCTGGCGCTGCCGGCGGCAGGCTGACAAGCACCCGCGTGTCGAGTCGATCTTCTCGGGCTGGATCCGTCGCAGGAAGACGGTCCTGCGGGGCCTGAGCCGAGCGACCCGTCCTTGCAAGCACGGGTCAGCCGACCGGCAATGCCACTGGAGACCGTTCTCGGTTGCTGCGGTCATGCCATGGGAGCGCCTGACCGGCCGCACCCGTACGATCCACCGCCATGGCCCTCGTCTACAGCACCGACCACGGACGCACCTGCCCCGATTGCCGCCAGGCGCTGGCAGCCTGCATCTGCAAGGCCGCCAAGCCCCTTCCTGCGGGCGACGGCATCGTGCGGGTCAGCCGCGAGAAGAGTGGTCGCGGCGGCAAGACCGTGACCGTGGTGCGGGGCCTGGCGCTGGACGCCACGGCGCTGACCGCCACCGGCAAGCAGCTGCGTGCCGCCTGCGGCACCGGCGGCACCACGAAGGACGGCGTGATCGAGGTCCAGGGGGACCATGTCGAACGCGTGATGACCTGGCTGACCCAGGCGGGACACCGGGTCAAGCGCGTCGGCGGGTGATGAATCGCCCTGAGCCCCCAAAGACAAGAGCCCCGGTCGCAGCAGCGAACCAGGGCTCCGGGGGTCGGCAAGACGGGGCGTCAGGGGCGTCGGGGGACGTCCCGTGACCCGTCACCGGGGCATCACATGTGGTCGATCATGACTTTCCAGATCGGCGGAGAGCGAGCACTGGCGCCACTTTCGGGGGTCACCCGTTTGCCCATGGCCCCGGGTTTGGCCCCGATGGACGTGGATCTCCAGGAAGCAGGTTCACGCGTTCAACGGCAGCACACGTGCGTCATGCCCCGTCGGCAGATCGCAACATGTCAGGTTCGCTTCGACCGCGCAGATCGTTATGGAGTCGATGAAGACCGGACCATTTGATGCGCGACCTGTCAGATCGCCCGCATCCGTTCCTTGGCACGTTCCCGGGCAGGTCGCGTGGCGCCTTGAAGCAGGTAGGCGTCCAGGATCTCGCTCGAGATCGACGTCGGGCGATGTCGCTCCATCAATTCGATGTAGAGGATGTCGACCGCCGTGAACCGCGTGCCGAGGATGCAGGGCTGTCGGCCGAGGACGCCCTCGAGATGGCCCCACATCGCGTCATTCAGGCGTTCGAAGGGCGGGAAGTGGCTCAGGAGTTGGGCCTTCTGCATGTGGACCAGCGGCTCGGTCATGCCGACCTGATAGAACAACCATGTCAGGTACTGCCCCCGCAGCGGATCGGTCACCGCCACGCCCAGCGACGAGTCGGGATGAAGGTCCGTCAGGTACAGCGCGATCGCGCCGGCCTCGGTGACCACCCGGCCATCATGGACCAGGGTCGGCGCGTAGCCATGCGGATGCGGATTCGCCGGATCGGCGCCACGGCCATCGGGCATCGGGAAGTGGGTCCGGACCAGTTCGTAGTCGGCATGCAACTCTTCCAGCAGCCAGACGATGCGGGACGACAGCTCGCCCGGCGCGTGAAACAAGGTGAACATCAAGGGCTCCTGTTGCTCCGCGAGAAAATGGACACTTTGCTGGATCATGTACAGGAATCACCTGACCAGCCTCCATGGAAGCCCTCATGTCCGCACCCGCTCCCCACATCCGGCGCATGGATCACTTCACCGTTGTGACGGACCGGCTCGACGAGACCCGCGTGTTCTACGAGCGGCTGGGCCTGCGCGTCGGTGCGCGGCCGGACTTCGAGGTGCCCGGTCTGTGGCTGTATGCCGGCGATCAGGCCGTGCTGCACGTGGTGGAACGGCCGACGGATGCCATGCCGGAACCGCGCCGGGGGGCGCTGGATCACATGGCCTTCTCGGGTGCCGACATCGTGGCCCTGCTGGAACAGTTGAAGGCAGACGGGATCACCTACCAGCTGTTGCGGCTGCCGCGTCCCTGGGGGGCCTGGCAGGTCTTCTTCACCGACCCGAACGGCGCGGAGGTGGAGATCGACTTCGATGCGGCCCAGAAGGTGCCCGAGCACCTGAAGCCAGGCCATGACCGTGGCGACACGAAGCCTCAGATCAGGCCATCGAACGATCCACCATCGACCTGAAGGTTCTGGCCGGAGATGAACGACGCCTGCGCCGAGCAGAGGTAGGCGCAGGCGTCACCGAACTCCTCGGGCCGGCCCAGGCGACCTGCGCGCACCATGCGAGCCTGGATCGCGCGGGCCTCGTCCAGGCTCACACCCCGCTCACGCGCGATGCGGCGAGCCATCTGCGCCTGTCGGCCCGTGTCGATGTGCTGCGGCAGCAGGTTGTTGATCGTCACGTTGTCCGCGACCGTCTCGCGCTGGAGCCCCTTGCAGAACGAGGTCAGGCCCGTCCGTGCGGTGCCCGACAGGCTCATGCCGAGCCGGGGCGACTTCACCACCGCCGAGGTGATGTTGACGATGCGTCCGAAGCGCCTTTGTCGCATGCCACCGACCACGGCCGTGATCAGCTCGATCGGCGCGAGCAATTGCGCTTCCAGCGCCGCGAGCCAGGCCGGTCGGTCGAAGTCTTCCAGCGTCCCTGGCGGCGGCCCAGCATTGTTGGTCACCAGGAT
>JACCDS010027972.1_pt1 | contig 25076 bp, 22 predicted proteins | sample 7446441 | NCBI WGS metagenome assembly JACCDS01 (sample SAMN15323445, study PRJNA562643) | freshwater metagenome | isolation source: river surface water | place: USA:Blue River Watershed | collected 2017-08-17 | reverse complement strand
GGGGATCACTGAAAAACGAGCTGATTCACCATCATCGCTTCGCGAAACGTCGCGACGCTAAACAGGCGATCACCGAGTACATCGAAATCTTCTACAACCGGATTCGCAAGCAGGCTCGTCTTGGCTACCTATCGCCTGCTGCGTTCATGCAGCAACATTATGAAAAACAGATAGCCGCTTGAGTCGTTGGACTCTACCATTTACAACCGACCTCAGAAGTTCGGCCAGAGCTTTTGTAGCGTCGCTTCCACCGGTCATCACAAGCTGAAGACTTTAATTGCTACAGCTACACACGCTACAGGTTACGTAGCGCAGCGGCAACTATCTGTTGCACTGTAGCTGTAGCGTGAACTTGGCGACACAGCTGTAAGGCGCTAGCTTAGAGCTACCCGAGCAAGTCGGCCCTCAGCTCAGCATTGGTGACGTACACTGACCATCGTTTGCTCATTGCGAATGATTTAAGAAGCGGTTAATTTAAATGCAAAAGAAGCTTATGGGATTGCTCTTCGTCCTTTGCGGTGTCGGCATGATCGTTGGCGCCTTCATTATTGAGGCAGCATGGCTCGGTTTGCTTTTCGGGACCGTCGTTATCGGGATCGCTATGCTCTTTTTTGCGCCGCTGTTAGTTATGGCGCCATTCTTTTTTCTGTTTGGAATTGGTTCAACGTTACTAGGAAGCGGCATGGCGATGATTTCGGCTGAGGATTGAGTCAAAGGCTCCATGCACAGTACCCAAGTGCAGTTTTCTACTCGTCTAATAAATCCAAGCAGGCCTTTAATGAAATTACGTTCCGTAGCGATGGCGGCGTCAACCGTACTTGCTTTTTTTATAAGCCTTGGTGCTTCAGGTCAGGAAAGGCTATTGCCTTCGGTGGAGGCTGAAAAAGCTAAGATGACTTGGCGTCAGGATGGGAAAGCGATGTACGTAAACATCAAAAACGACACTCGACTAATAATTACAGAGGCAAAGTTAACTTGCTGGTTTTATTCTGCGGAGAAACCTAGGCCGCCGCGACCCCCGAACGGGCTGGAGTGGTGCAGCGCTAAGCATTGGATTTATGATAATTGGTACAACTGTCAAAGGGATAGCACTTTGGAGCGAATGCTTTTTGTTGAAATTCGCCCAGGTAGGTCAAAGGAAGAGTATTTTGAGCTCGATCTGAAGTCTCATCCGCTTCGTCCTTTGGTGTGCAGCTTGTCAGATTTTCGCGGTCGTGAACCCAAGATCTGGGAGTTTTAATTCAATTGCCTGCAATGCTAGTTAACAGTTTTTGCGGCAATGCAAGTTCGTGGGTATTATTCATTATTGCCGTTGCGGCAAACCCAATAATCAGAGCGAATGCGCAGACTCAGGGTGAGGACTTAAAAAAGCCCCCGTTGAGCCAGACCTTTGATGCCACAGGTCATGTGAAGGCAAACGGTGCGCAGGTAACAGTTAAATATCCCGCGGGGTGGAAAGACCAAGAGGGTGCGCGTGCCAAAGCAATTCACAATTTCGCTGGAGATTATGATGGTGTGCCAGCCGTTTTATCGCTGTCCATTGAGACCCATGACGCGGACGTGGAGAGAGCTTGTGCTGGGGCTACTAAGGATCATTGGATCCAAGGAAGTGCAGCTGGTAATTGGTCTGTGACCCGCGCACACGCTTTTAGCCGACAAGGGAAGCCCTCAGCCCTTATCGATGCCACTATTCAGCCCGTCACGCTTGACGGGTTCACTATCTATTCCCGGGCGCAGTCGATGGTGGTCTGCCATAAGCACTACATCGTTAAGGCCGTGTGCGTCACCAGCAACAATACATTTGAGTTGGCCAGAGCCAGCATGAAAAAAATCACACCGCTTTGTCAGCAGTATTTCGATAATCTTAAACTCAAAGGCTAAACGTTCCAAAGGCAAGCCGGACTCATGTGTTTGCTTGCTGCTGGAGTCTTTGTTGGCGTTTAAATCTGTACCATGAAATTTACATCACTTTGTCGCTTCAGCCTAAATGGCATGCTCATCCTCTGTTTTTGTGGGAATGTACACGCAATGCCGCCTGAAGAGTTTCTTGACGCGCAGCGCGCAGTTCAATCGCGGCCCGCGGACGGAAAGGGGCCCTCCATTAACCAAGCCGTCATGGCTGGTTACATGGGCGGAATAGCTGAAGGACTTCAGGTGAATTACATCCTAAACAATTCCATGTTGTTCGTGAATGGGCGGCCTGCAGCTTGCCCTCCTAACTTAAGTGCAATGTCTGTATCTGGAGTTGAGGCGGCTATTCGTAATGAGATTGGGACCTACAGTAATCCAAAGGCACTTTCAGCTGCTGCCAAAAAAACGGAAATTTCTGCCGTTGCGTTGATTGGATTGACAAAGCTTTTTCCATGTAAATAACCAAGGAGAAATCCATATGTTCGGTCTGTTTAAACGGAAGCCCCCAGCCGCCCCAGCACACGCTAAAAGTTTGGGCGGCGCTAAGGAGGTGAATGAAGCTGATCCTCACGACGCAGCATTTGCCGCATACGAAGCCGAGGATTACAGAGCCGCCTTGGCGGGATTCAAAAAACTTGCTGACCAAGGTAGTGCAAAAGCTCAGTTCAATCTTGGATTTCTTTATTACTTCGGCAAGGGTGTTTCCAAAGATCAAACGCAGGCGATATATTTTTTCCGTCAAGCGGCTGATCAAGGATTTCCAGCTGCAGCGCTAAAGATCGGGGAAATGTACCGTGATGGCGAGGGTATTCCAAAAGATGATGAACAAGCGGCCTACTGGTATAAAAAGGCAGCCGACCAAGGTAATACTTCCGCTCAGTACAACCTTGGTGTTCTTTATAACAATGGACAGGGACTTCCCAGAGACCGAGAGCAGGCTGCCATCTGGTTCCGCAAAGCATCTGAACAAGGCTATGACGCTGCGCAGTTTGTTCTTGGTGAAATGTATCGTCAAGGAGTGGGCCTACCAAAAGACGAAAAACAGGCTGTGCTCTGGTACAGAAAGGCTGCTGATCAGGGGCATGCAATGGCTCAAGCTCTTGTTGGAATAATGTATGCAGAGGGTGCGGGAGTTTCAAAAGATAATGGGTCTGCAGTTGCTTGGCTACTTAAAGCTGCTGAAAAAGGAGTGGAGATTGCTCAGTTCAATCTTGCCAAGCTATATTGCGATAGTGAAGGTGTTCCGAAAAATCCGACACAAGCTGCCTTCTGGTGGCGAAAGGCCGCAGATCAAGGTTCTACATCGGCCCAAAATAAATTGGGCATGTGTTACAACTATGGATTTGGAGTCCCAAAAGATTACGCACAAGCCGTCTATTGGTGGCACAAAGCCGCTGAGCAAGGCAATGTTGAGGCGCAGTACGATCTGGGGGTTATGTACGACATTGGCAATGGAGTACCTAAAAGTCCTGTGCAGGCGACCTTCTGGTGGCGTAAAGCAGCTGATCAAGGGTATGCGAAAGCTATCCACAACCTTTCTTGCTAGTCATCGGCGCGTCCTTTTTAAAAGCGATATAAGCCCGATAAGCTAAAAGAAAGGTCAGCCTAAAAGCCACCAAAAAATTGAGTCCAGTTATGTGGGTAAGCCCATGCTTTAAGTCGGATACTTGTATCAAACCTTAAGAAGTGCCAATACTTCTTAGCCGATATACTGAGTGGAAAATCTGGTGCCTTGCTGACTATATAAGGCCGATATTGTTGAATTTTGGATTTGGAAAATTTCTTTCACCTGGGTATGTCTCAAGCGCCTACGGCGATCATCCAGGTATGGAGCCTTCCCCCCCCCCTCCATCGGCTGCCTCATCCGGTGCTAAATTGGTTGGCTCTGGATAGATGTGTTGCAAATGCGAGACATCCTTCGTTTTGTCGGTATTTTTGGCGGTAGTTGTTGGCTGCATAGATCAAGAACGTCGGATTCACAGGGCTTAGATCGTAAAGTGTGATCCCCGCCAGCGCACCAGATTCAGTAACGCCACCTTTCGCGGTGGCGTTTTTGTTCCCCGACAAGGCGGTTTCCGCCAGCAGACCGATCTTGTCCTTTAATTTCTGACGAGCCCCGGTCACAGCGCGCAGTTGATGACTGCGCACATTGTTCGGTCGGCTACCGTCGATTGCCTAATCAGTCAGCGTGGTGACGGGTTGCCTGTGGCCGTGTCGCCCTTGAGCTCCGGACGGGACAGCAGGTCTTTCTCGAGTGCTTTAAGTGCCTGGATCTTTGCGCCCAGTTGGTCGATGCGGCGCTGTGCGTCCACCAGCTTTGCTTCGAGCTGGGCCGTACGGTCGCTGCTGCGGCGCTGTAACGCCCCGGACCGGCCCAGCACAGCGACGATCGCCGAGATACCGGCATCCGGGTGGTTGCCGAGCTGGTTCATTAGCACTTCCAGACGGGCAGTAGTCTCCGGTTTGCCAAGGATCCACAGCAATACGAGGCGCCGCAGGTCGATATACGGGCTAGTCTGGGTCACGCTTTCAAGTTGTGCCAATTCGTTCAGCAACGCGCTTTCGCTGAGCTCGGGGTAGCGACTGATATCGCGAAATGCCTCATCCGCCGGGGTGGGCGGCCTGACGCCGCGAACAATGATCAAAGGCGGGCGCTCATGCACCTGCGCTTCCATCGGCGCGGGCGCGGACAGATTTTGCGCACAGCCTGTAAGTAACAGGGCAAGTGCAAAACAGGGATAAAAACAACGGTGGTTCATGATGGGTTGCGTGGCAATGTGATCCTGAAATGAGCCCCGGTATCACTGGGGAGGATGGCCGCAGTTCCACCGAGTGCCTCCGCGAGCAGCCGGACGATAGACAGTCCTATGCCCGAGCCTTTTTTGACAGCGTATGCCTGGCGGCTGCCTTGATAAAAAGGATTGAAAATCCTGTCAAAGTCCTCCGGTGCGACCCCGCAACCCTCGTCAATGCAGTCCATCACAAACTGCTGTTCGGTCTGGCCGATGGTCAAGCGAATCCGTCCACCCTGCGGGCTGAAGTGAATTGCATTGGCGAGCAGGTTGCTGAGGATGATACGAATCTTGCCGGGATCCAGTCGGGCGGCTCCAGCGTGCCCGAGAACCTCGGCCCGGATACCGCGTGCCTCACAGCGAAGCCGCTGTTCGTCAACGACCTCTTCGATCAGCGCGCGCAAATCCACCGAAGAAAGGTCAAGCCGGCCGGAAAGGAACACGGCGGTATTGTATTGCAGGAGATCTTCGATCTGGGCCTGCAGCAATGCAGCATTCTTGTCGAGGATCGCAACGATCTGATGTTGCTCGCTGCTCAGATTGCCAACGATCCCGCCCTCAAGCAATGCGATTCCCTCGCGCAGGTTCGCCAGCGGCGTTTTCAGCTCGTGGGAGATATGTCTCACGAAGAGCTCCTTGTCCTTCTCCAGCGATTCCAGTGCCAGCTTGACGGAACGAATTCGCTCCGCGAGCGCATGCATGTCGGTGGGGCCGCCGATGCGCGGTATCTCTCGACGGCTTTGGTCGCCCAGCCCGGTGATCGCGGAGGCAAGGCTGTCAAACAGCCAGGAGAGCCACAGGCCGAGTGCGACCGCGGCCAGGATGCTGATGCTGGCCACCGCAGCGCCGAGCGCAAGCAGCGTCTCGCGGTAGTGCGCGACATCCTGTTCGAAGTCCTGGGCGCCTTGCTGGATGGCCAGCCGGCTTTCTTTCTCTATCTGCTGGTTGACACGGGCCAGCTCACGGAATTGTATGGACACCCGCTGTTGCTGCTGCTCGCCAGCAGACGCCCCTTTCCTGAGCTGTGCGGCCACGCCATCGCCGAGCGCGATCCAGCGGGCCGTCAGCAGCTCGCTTTGCGGCCGCAGCCTCCCGTTGAGTCGGCGCGCGACCTGCTTTCCGGCGGCAAGTGCATCGTTAAAATCTGCGGCCAATCGCGCATCTGCGAGGATGTAGTATTGTCTCGCGCTGCGCTCCATGTCGATAGTCAGGTCATGCAGTGAACTCACATCATCAGCCACGGCAAGCGAGTTCGCCGAATACCTGACCGCCATGGCCGAAAGCGCTTCCAGTTGCTGCGAGGTATAAGTGAGCATGCCGGCCATCACGCCGACCAGCGACAGAAGTGTGATCAGCAGCAGCCTTCTCGAAGAGACTGGGAGGCGCAGGCCCACCAGCCTCGCCTTGATCTGATGAAGAGAGAATCTCACCGGAGCCGGGCTGCCGTGCCATTGCACCGCGCAGGCGACAATAGCGGGTATCCCGTAACGCTCCCGCAATGAATGAAGTCCACCATGGATAACTCAAAGAAAAGCCAGATCCTGCTGGTCGATGATGATCCCGACATGCTGCACCTGCTGTCCCTGAGGCTGGGCGCGGCCGGGTATTCGGTGACGGCGGTCGCCTCGGCAGAACAGGCCCTGGTACAGATGTCGTCCTGGCGCCCCGGCCTCGTGATCAGCGATGTGCGGCTACCCGGCCGCGACGGCCATGCGCTCTTCGAGGAAATCCGTGCGACGTATCCAATGGTACCAGTCATTTTATTGACGGCCCATGGAACCATTCCGGATGCGGTCGAGGCCATGTCGAAGGGAGTCAACAGCTATCTCACCAAGCCATTCGACGGCAAAGTACTGCTACAGAAAGTGGCGGACGCGCTCGCATTATTCGCGCAGGCTGACAGCGCGTCGGAAAAGGCATCGTGGCGTAGCGAGATCATCAGCCGTTCTCATGTGATGGAGGAAGTGCTTGCGCAGGCAAGGCAGGTCGCTCGCTCGTCCGCGACCGTCCTGATTTACGGCGACAGCGGCAGTGGCAAGGAATTGCTGGCGCGCGCGGTACACCGCGCGAGCTCGCGGGCGTCCGGGCCCTTCATTGCGTTGAATTGCGCAGCCATACCGGAAGCGCTGCTGGAGTCCGAGTTATTTGGCCACGTCAAAGGCGCCTATACCGGCGCCACGCAGAACCGCGTGGGTCTGCTGCAGGCGTCGAGCGGAGGCACGCTGTTCCTCGACGAAATCGGCGACATGCCGCTGCCGCTGCAAGCCAAACTTCTGCGCGTGTTGCAGGAGCGTAGCGTGCGACCGGTCGGGGCCAATCAGGATGTGCCGCTCGACTTGCGCATCATTGCCGCAACCCACCGCGATCTCGATGCAGCGTGCCGCTCTGGGCAGTTTCGCGAAGACCTGTATTACCGGATTAATGTCGTGTCACTGCGCATGCCGCCGCTTGCCGAGCGGCGCGAAGACATTCATTTGCTGGCTACCCACTTCCTGGCAGAGAACCGGAAGAAGCATGGCACGGGTCCGCAAGGCTTTGCGCCGGACGCCATGAAGGCACTGGTGGCGGCCGCGTGGCCGGGCAATGTCCGCCAGTTGCAAAACGTTGTGGAACAGGTGTGCGCACTGGCCACCAGCCCGATGGTTCCATTGGCCCTCGTCCAGCGGTCGCTGCGCACACCGGATGTTCAACTGCTCAGCTATGGCGAAGCCCGGGAGCGCTTCGAGCGCAATTATCTTGTTGGCCTGTTAAAAGTCACTGGCGGGAACGTGGCCGATGCAGCTCGCCTCGCGCAGCGAAACCGAACGGAGTTCTACCGATTGTTGCAACGACACGGCCTGGCACCCGTCGAATTTCGTCCGGGCGCAGTGTCGCCAGGCGGCGACACTGAAGCGTCCTGAAAAATCAACAGGTTACATGGTGGCTGGGGAACTGCCAGTCGCCATACAGCGACAGTTTTCGCGCGACTGTCGTTCGACAGACTTCTTGCATCAAGAAAATTTTCCCGTAAAAACAACAAGTTATACGAATTCCGTTGGTGTGTGCCGGCCGGGCATGGTGTTTGCATACTCACTTGGGTGATTAGCAAGTCCATTGCCCGAACGGTTGACCGCTGCATTTGCAACGACTTTCGAGGCTGCTGCAGGCCCTTTGGGGATTAGACGGGGGTCACGCTGTGGCGTCGGGCAAATTTTTACGGATCGAGAACCCAACATGAAAATATTACGGATGGCTGCACCCTTCAAAATGACGCCGCCACCGCCGGCGATCACGACCGATGAAACGAATTTCTTTTTTACGGTTCTGATCTTGGTTGCCTCGCTGATATCCGTGGCCGCCGCCGCCATGGGTTTGCTGCTGGCGACGTGAAAAAAATTGAAGAGGGCGGCGCCGCACCATCACGGCCGCCGCCCTCTTCAGCGCTGCATGAACCACTGCGTCACACCCAGCAGTGCGGCGCCGACCACGCAGCCTGCGGCCAGCGATGCGACGAAGCCGAAGCCGTGTTTCAGCATGACCCCCAGCACGATGAAGAGCGGCAAAGTCGGCAGCACATACCAGAAGGTTTCGATCGACAGCCTAGCGATCTGCTGCGGATCGCGTTGTTCGAGCCATATCCAGGTGAATGTCAGCAGCGACACGACGGGCAGGGCCAGCAGCAGTGCGGCCAGCCCGGTACTGCGCCGCGCAAGTTCACTGGCAGCGGTAATTACGAGTGCCGACACCAGGATTTTCAGCAGGTACAGCATCTTCTCCTCCCTCTCATCGGGCCGCGTCATCGGCAGGGCCACGCTGCGTGGTCCACGCAAGCCGGCATCGGCCGGCTCAGCGCTGCGCGGAAATATCTTGCGTTGCGCCCATCAGGCGCAGCCGGAAGGGTTCAGCCGCATCCGCTTCGTCGACTTCGATCAATACCGCGTCCGGATGCCGTTCCCCGGGCACCACCACGCGCAGCAAGTTCATCAGCGGCTTGCCATCGACGTTACGCAGGGGCCGGTCGACGCGAAAGCGGTGCGAATCCCCCTGCAGCAGCAGCACCGGCTTGCCCCAGTGCGCGACTTCGTCGGCCAGCGCATGGAGCCAGCGCGTGAAGCCGGATGCCGGTCCCGACTCCACGAAGAATGTATCAGCCTGCATGGCCAGCACGACTGCAATGTCATTGCGCGTCTTGGCCGCAGCGAAAGTCGCGCGTAGCCAGGCCAGGTTCGCCTCTTCGCGTGCGGCAAATTCCGACACCGACGGCAGTTCCGGCTGCCAGTTGTTGTTCGAGCCGACCAGGTGGAGTGTCGCAAAGCTGACTCGCCCGTGCGCCCAGCGCAGGTTCTCGACATGACGTGCGTGGCGCGTATCGCCGCGCTGCGACTGCAGTGTCAACTTGCGTTTGCCATGGCTGTCCGTGGTCGCAAAGAACAGGCTGCGGATTTTCTCCAGCCGTTCCAGCGGATCGTAGGCGCCGGCCAGCATCCGGTGGCAGTCAGTCCATTCATTGTCGCCGGGTGTGTAGATCAGCGGCTGCTCGAATTCATTGAACAATCCGCGCACCTTCAGGTACACGTCATCGCTGCAGCGGCTGCTGCCGGTTTTTATGTCGCCCAGATGCAGCGTGAATGCGAGCGGCTGCCGGTTGAGCCGGACCGCGAGCGCCGACAGTTCCTCAGGCGGACCATACGGCACGTCGCCGATCGCGGCGAAAGTGAAGCTTGCCGCACAGGTAGCGGCAGAGAGGACGGCGCAGGCCGCGCCGAGTGCTGCGGACAGGAGTACACGCATCGAAGGATCCTGAAACGGAATCCGGTCATTGTACTGACGATGCTGCCGGAATTCAGGATCCTGACCGCAATACAGCCCGCCGTCATCCGCCGTTCTGCGTTGCGTCGTATCGCACCGTGACCTAGTGCTTCTGGTCTGCCTGGCTCGCTTCCAGCGACTTTCGCAGCAGCTCGGCAGCCTGAATAGCGCCGCGCGCGCGCGTCTGGTCGACCAGTGCCTGGCTCAGCCCGGCCGAGGGTCCGGCACCGGCGGCAAGCAGTAGCTGAAGTATGTCCGCGCGCAGACCGATGGTGGCCAGGGTGAGGCAGCTGTTGCCGTTTGCGGCGACCAGGTCCATGCGGGCACCGTGGGCGAGCAGTAACTGCACCGGCGCCGGATCTGCGCGATCAATTGCATACATCAACGCGGTGACGCCGTCGTTATTCTGCAGATCCGGATCGGCGCCGCGCTCGAGCAATACCCGCATCGCGTTGGTGTGAGCGACCATGCTGGCCGACATCAGCGCGGTAACTCCATGAATATTCTGCAGGTCGGGATCGGCACCGCCCTCCAGCAGTAACTGCATCGGCGCGATGTCGGCGAAGCGACTGGCCTGCATCAGCGCACTAAAGCCGTCGACGTCCTGCACATTCGGATCGGCGCCACCGTCGAGAAGTATGCGCACCGCGTCGAAGTGGCCGTTCTGGTTGGCCATCATCAGTGCCGTGGCGCCATGCGCATTTTGCAGGTCAAGGTCAGGGTGGTGCGACAGCAGCCATGTCAGCGACGCCACGTTGCCTTGCCTCGCGGCCAACATCAGTGCGGACAAACCGTCCTGAGTGCAGACGTCGGTATCTGCGCCACCGTCGAGCAATACGCGCGTGGCCTCCGAGTAGTTTTGTGCGCAGGCGAAAATCAGCGCGGTGCTCCCCTGCTCACTCCGCAGGTTGGGGTCAGCGCCGCACGCCAGCAGCGTCTCGATATCGCCGATTCGGGGAGGGGTGCTGGCATTGCCGACCAGCCTCATCAGGGCAGTCTTGCCACCGGCGCCCTGCACGTTGGGGTCGGCGCCAGCGGCGAGCAGCCGGGGAAGGCATCGGCTTGCCTGCACGGCTGCGGCAAATTCCAGCGGAAGTATGCCGAGCAGCGACGGTGTACACGCCAGTTCAGGGTGCGCCTCCAGTAATTCGTCCAGCCGATCGGCGTCATCCCGCAAGAGGCGGTTGCACACGACCTCGGTCAGTGAAGCGGGCGGCAGCAACCGGAATTCGGCATCCTTCAGCGACGTGATCGCCTTCTCGAAGCATGCCTTGTCTTCTGCCGTACCGGACAAGGTGTCGATCCGGTTCTGGTCCTGCCCCGACTTGGGGGCATGCCAGACCAGCGGCGCGCGCAGCCTTCCGCCCATCATGGTTACGCAGTCGCCACGGTTCAGGCCGGCGAAGAACAGCAATTTCATCGGATCGACCCGCTGCCGGGTGTTCTTGCAATGATCGACATAGGCGATCGCGCCAGCCAGTGAGCTCCCCGAGGAGCTCACGCTGGTGCTGCGTGTGCCGGAAAAGATCAGCAGGTTGGCGCGCTTCCAGAGATCGCTGCCGGGGCTGATCTGACGGCGCAATTCGCCTGCTTCACAGCTAAGCAGATAAATGAAAGGCAGGCCACCCGCGGACTGGTCCACCCGGTGTGGCGTGATGCCGAGTTCGTCGACGATCATGTGGATCAGCGACTCCGTGGGGAACGCGGGCAGATGCTCGCCCAGATGTACATGATGGCCGGGACGACCTGCATTTTCCGCGTTGCTCAGGTTGTTGCCATGAACGTCAAACAGCAAATGATCTTCCACTCCCATCCGCTTAACGATTTTCGTCACCGCTTGCGCCGCCGTGAGTTGGCTCGCATCGATGAATTCCGGCTGCAAGCTGCGGCTTGCCCGCACCTTGTTAATCATCGCCAGTGAGGAGTTCGCTATATCACTTCCATGCACGATAATGAACTTCGGTTCGCGTGCTCGTGCTGCAAGCGTTTGGGATTCGCCAGGAAGGCGACGGGTGCCGGTCACCGGTCTCATGAGGAGGCTCCTGCATAGGAATAATCATAAAAATTGGTGCACGAATGCACCAACCTTGCGTTAATCGGCTTTCATCAACTTCGTAACTCAGAGATACCCCTGGTTCTGGCAGCACGATCCGATAGCGTGGTCCGATAGCGCGCCGCTCAAAGAAAAAGCCGCCCGGGTGCGGGCGGCTGGACGGTGAGCGCAAGCAGCGTCAGAAAGGAATGCCCTGCTCGATCGCACGGCCGACGAGCCGTTTGTCCGGCACCGGATCGTCATGCATCGACAGCGGCATCTTGGGGTCGGAAGGCCGATGCAGCATGCGTAATTCATCACCGACGATCTCGGTCGTGTGCCGCTCGATGCCATCCTTGCCGGTCCATTTGCGTGTCTGCAGGTGACCCTCGATATACACCAGCGTACCTTTTCTCAGGTGCTGGCCGGCGATCTCTGCCAGCCGCTTGTAGAGCACTACGCGATGCCATTCGGTTGCCTCGCGTCGCGCCCCGGTTGACTTGTTTTTCCACGCTTCGCTGGTCGCCACCGACAGGTGCGCGACCGGTTCGCCGCTGTTCATCGTACGAATGTCAGGGTCCTGGCCGAGGTGGCCGATCAGCAATGCCTTGTTCAGGGTTCCAGTCATGATGATGTCCTTGATTTTCAGTCAGTGGAGGATGGTGGCCGCATCCTCAGATGCGGCATGAAAAGGATCATGCATGCGCGTGTTGTTCGCTCTCCTGCCCTGCCTCAAGCGTGGCCTTGCGCAGATCTTTTGCGTGGGTAAATTCGTCGAGTGCTGCCAGATCCTGCAGCGCGGTGGCGGCGCGGTAGGCATGCGCGAACGTCTTGTACAACTCGTCGACGCCGCCGGCCTGCTCGATCGCCTGCCGCAAATGCAGGCGCTGAGTTTCAGCCAGCCCGGTACGTACCGGTTCCTGCGCGCCGCTGTCCAGCCACGCGAGCATTTCGCTGCCGGTACTGACATCGGGTCGCAGGATCATGCCGTCAAACAGGCGGGTGCGATCCTTGCCGACATGCGCGAGGTGCTGGCTGTCGAGCTCCATGAACACCGTGAATTCATACTCGATGCCATCGCGCATGACGGGCGCAAGCCCGATCTTGCGCACGGTCTGGCGACCCGTGCGTTCATCCTTCTCCTGCACATATTCTGTCTTTGCACGCATCGTTGCGATCACATGGCAGGGACTCTGCAGGATCGCCTCCACCAGCGCATTGTGCTCCGGCGTTACCTGCCGCCAGGCTTGCCAGCTGTTGCCGGAACGATCGGCGATCTTGCCGTGACGGTCCAGCGATCCGCCTTCGCCGCTCCACGCGTGTGACAGGCTGTCGATGATGATGGTCTGCACCCCGGCCGCCTCGAGCGCATGGAGGGCATCGACATAACGACCCGGCGTGAACGGTGGTTCAAGCCGCAGCACGTCATAGCCTTCCGGCAGCAAGTCCGCATACAGGTCGCCGCTGCCGTGCTCGGTATCGATCATGCCGATCGGACCGCCAAGGCCGTGCGCTATCAGCAGCGCCGAATACGTCTTGCCGCTGCCGGCGGGGCCGGACATGCCCAGCCGCAGCTTGGCGCGACACTTGGTCGCGCGATGGATTTCGAACGGTTTCATCGGGCACCCTTCCTTTTTTTCCGGCGCGTTATCAAACGCTTCGTGCACACCAAGTTCGGCGTACCAGCGCAGGCCGCCATCGTCAGCCCAGACATCTCCGGGGTTGGTTTGCACGGCAACCAATGCAGAGTCACAAAGCGAGAGCATGGTTAGATCGGGAAGACAGGCAAATGCTCCCCCGCCCGCAGGTTTTTTGTGATGTTTTGTCATGCGGCGTGTAGGGTTGTACGCCGGAATGCAGCGATGTCTCGCTGAAAGTCGTGCCAGCAGGGAAGGGCGCCGGGCCGCGCGGCCCGGCGCTGCAGGCCGCGCTACGAAGCAGTCCGCCGGGCGATGAATCCGCCCAGTCCGAAGATGGTGCCGGTGATCGATGTGCTCGCGCCGCCGCGCAGTGAGAACGCGCCGGCGATCTCGGCCGGTGCACCGTTGCTGACCGGGCCGAAGAAGCGCGCGCCCATGTGCCCGGCGGCGCTGCCATGACTGACCGCGCCGCCGACGGTATTGCCAGCGCCGAACGCCAGCGTGTTGCTGCTGTCGCCGATGAACTGCGGGCTCGGGTTCTGGTCCTCGTCGACCCGCAGATTGGACAGCCGCAGGCGCGCGGTGCGCGCGGCGAAGTCGACCTGAACCTCGACATCGGCGGCGATCGGGTAGGGTTCAATCGCGCCGTCCGGGCTATACCAGCCGTGTGCCAGTCCGGTGTAGTTGGCGCTGCCGCTGTGCGCGATGGTGTTCGGTGCGGTCGGCTCGCCGAATGCCACAATCCCGCGCCGTGCCTTGTTATGTTCGTCGTCGCCGCCCCACTCGATGATCTCCACCGTGTCCTGGGTGACCCAGCCGGCCAGGTGGGCATAGCGATAATTCCAGCTCCACAGGTTGCGATAGCCCTTGAAACCGGCAAACGGGATCGCGTCCGGTGCCTGCGATGCGCCGTCTTCGTGCAGCCGGGTGCCTTCCACCTGGTCTGGCATGATGCCGCCGCTGCGCCAGTTGCCGCGTCGCAGCCGCAGTCCGTTCCGTGCGGCCGCCAGGCAGGCAGCGTCGGCGTCGAGGCAGTGACTGGTCAATGGCTCGCGCGCGAAATAGATATTGTTCGCATAGTTGGCCTGCGTGCCATTGCGATTGGCCGGGCTGATGTTCCAGAACGCGTTGTCGCTGGCCGCAGGCAGCGTGGCCAGCGTGGCCATGCCGCTGGCGTTTGCCTGTATCCGGCCGCGCGCCAACCCGAAGGTCTCGACGATCGACGGACGTTCGCGCGCACCGTCCCACGACAGGCCGAGGCCGGACAGCAGCAGGTTCACTGCGGTAACGGCGCCGTCGGGCGCGCGTGCCACGCGCAGGCCGGCCAGTCCCTTCTCGAACGGCGCGAGGCCGTACGCGATTTGTGCTTCGGCGCCGCGGTGACGCGGCGTCGCCAGCAGGTCGTTGGTCGATGCGGCGGCCACCTGTATGCCGGAGGCGGTCAGCCTGAGCGTGCCAATGCGGCCGGTTTCCGCATCGCCACTGCACGCCGACACGCCAGCCGGGCAGCCACTGGCGCCGCTACTGCTGAGGTACTGGTCGCCGCTATCACCGCCGCCGCAGGCTGTCATCGTCATGCATGCTGCCAGCATGACGATCGCGCTGCGTCCTGTAGAAATATTCATGACTGCTCCCTGTCAGTGCGTTGGATGAAGAGTGCGCCGGATTGCACCGGCTTCGCAGCTGAACTTAGGGCAGGGCGGGCCGCGCTCATTGAGCGCTCACAAGCGCGCACGGGCTGGCATGCGACGATGACGGGAAAGCTTGGCGGCGCACAAGCGCGCCAGGACTTCAGGCAGGAATGGCGCGCAGCATCGCCCCGCGCGCGCGCTGCCACTCCTTGAGCTGCTGCGGCCGCATCGGCGAGCCGATCAGGTAGCCCTGCCCGAGGCCGCAGCCGCGGTCACGCAGCAGGTTCATCGCGGCGCGGCTCTCGATGCCCTCGGCCACGACTTCGACCCCCAGCTTCTGGCCCAGCGCCAGCACGGTCTCGGCGATCGCCAGCGAGCGCGGATCACTGTCGATATGCGAGACGAACGCGCGATCGACTTTCAGCTTGTCGATCGGCAGCTGGGCCAGCTGGCTCAGGCTCGAGTAGCCCGTACCGAAGTCATCGAGCGCGATCTTCAGCCCCATCTCCTTGAGCCAGCGTATCGTCCGGGTGGACTCCTCAGCGTGGCTCATCACCGTGCTTTCGGTCACTTCCAGTTCGAGCATGCCGGGATCCACCGTGCTGTGGCGCATTGCGGCAAGCAGGCGATCGCGAAACTCGGCCGACCGGAACTGCACCGGCGACACATTGATGGCTATCCTCACCGCCGGCATACCCTCGTGCGCCCATTTTTCATGCTGGCGGCAGGCCTCGCGGATCACCCATTCGCCGATCTGGTGGATCAGGCCGCTGGCTTCGGCGGCGGCGATGAAGTCGCCCGGCATCAGCTCGCTGCCGTCCGACTGGCGCCAGCGGATCAGTGCCTCGACAGCAGCCAGCCGGCCGGTATGCATATCCACGATCGGCTGGTAGGCGAGCTCGAAGTCATCCTCATGCAGACTGCGCCGCAGCCGCTGCTCGAGTTCGAACACGCGCGCGGTGTTGCGCCGGATCTCGTCGGAAAAATACTGGTAGTTGTTGCGGCCGTTGGTTTTGGCGTGGTACATCGCCTCGTCGGCCTGGCGGATCAGCGTATCCACGCCGGTGCCATCCCCGGGATAGACGCTGATACCGATGCTTGGCGAGGTGTGCAGCTCGAGCGTCTCGATCCGGTAGGGCTCGGACAGCCTTTGCAGCAGTTGTGATGCGATGCCGTCAAGGTGGGCTGCCGATCTCAGGTCAGTCAGTACCGCAACGAACTCGTCGCCGCCGAGGCGGCCCACCAGATCGCTGCCGCGCACAGCATTTTGCAGACGGTGCGCTACTTCTTGCAGCATCAGGTCGCCGACGCGGTGTCCGTAGGTATCGTTGATCGGCTTGAAGCGGTCGAGGTCGAAGAACATCACCGCCAGCATGCGCGTGTGCCGCTGCGATGCGTTGATCATCTGCGCTCCCAGCTCATAAACCAGCGCGCGGTTCGGCAACCCGGTCAGCGGGTCATGCTGTGCCGCATGGCGGATTTTTTCCTCTGCGCGCTTGAGTTCAGTGATATCCATCGCGAAGCCGCCGATGCCGAACGGCTCGTCGGTATCGAGGTAGCGCAGGGGAAATTTCATCAGTCGGTAGGTGTGCGTTTCACCGTCCGGATACGGTAACTTCACCTCAAGTTCATCGGGTGTGCCGTAGTCGAGCACTTTGCGGTTGGATATCGCCACGCGCGTGGCCAGGTGCGGCGGGAAGACCTCGCTCATCGGCCGGCCGATGATGTCTGCTTCCTGCTTGCCAAGCACGGCGGCGAAGCTGCGGTTGATCAGGTGAATGCGGCCATCCAGGTCCTGCATCGACACCAGTACCGGCGTGTTGTCGACCAGGCTGCGCAGTTCCGAGCGTTCACGCAGCAGCGCCGCTTCCATCGTCTTGCGCTGCGTGATGTCGGACACGAACGATACCCCCATCCTGCCGAGGGGTGTGTCGGTGACCGTGATCAGCGCCTCGATCGGGAACAGCGTGCCATCCTTGCGCCGACCTTCGAGCTTGAGGCCGTGCATCATCGGTCGCTCCTTCGGCGCCGCGAAGAAAGTCGCGCGATGTCGGGCATGCACCGCCCGTTGCGGCGGGTCGACCAGTGTTTCGATCGGCAGGCCGAGCAATTCGCCCCGATCGTAGCCGAACATGCGATGTGCCGCGCCATTCGCAATGCGGATGATCCCGTCCTCGCTGATGCCGAAAATCCCCTGCGATGAAGATTCGAGCATCGCCAGCGTGGTCCGCTCATTCAGCAGGGACGTTTGCCTGACCTGCTGCAGCGAGGCCACCAGCTCGTCCTTGCGCCGGCGCACGCGCACGAGGATCTCGCCGACGACACCGAACATGCTCGCGTTGGCAATGAAGACCCAGAGCAGCGCCCTGTCGGCCGGGTTGGCGACGTTGAAACTGAACAACGGCTCGATGAAAAAAAAGTTCGCGATCAGCACGCAGACCGCGCAGGTAAACAACGCCAGCCGCAGCCCGCCGTACATGGCGGCCACGGCAGTCGCGAAGAAATACACCGCGACCGGGCCAACGAACTGCATCACCGGCAGCAAGGCGAAGCGCAGCGCCGTCAGGGCGCCGATCAGGGCGAGCATCCACAGGTAAGGCTTGAGGGGAGTCAGTCTTGCCATCGAGGGATGGAGTCGGTGCGGCGGGTAAAGTTCAGCGCCATCCGCGCAGTCTGGCGCCGCCAGGCGTGTAGCAGGCATGGTCCCGGCCGTCCCGCGCGGGCGACCCCCGTTATAATCTCGCCCTACGCCCAATTGACGCGCATTTGCCGCGCAAGCGCACCTACCGAGTCCATGCTACCCCGACACAAAGAACAGATTGCCGCCCTTTTCGCCGACGCCATTGCCCCGTTGCTGGCCGGTACCGGAGTGGGCGTGCCGACCGTCACGCTCGAGCGGCCACGCGACCCGTCGCACGGCGACCTCGCGACCAATATCGCGATGCAACTCGCGCGCCCGCTGAAAAAAAACCCGCGTGAACTCGCGCAGGCACTGGTCGAGGCCGTGCTGGCGAATCCGGCGCGCCAGGGCCTGCTGGACGCGGTCGAGATTGCCGGCCCCGGTTTCATCAACCTGCGCGTTGCACTGGCCGCCAGGCAGGACGTGGTACACCGCATCCTTGTCGATGCGCAGTGCTATGGCCGCAGCAACGCCGCCGCCGGCAGCAAGGTGCTGGTCGAGTTTGTCTCGGCCAACCCGACCGGCCCGCTGCATGTCGGCCACGGCCGCCAGGGCGTGCTTGGCGACGCGATCTGCGCACTGCTCGAGGCGCAGGGGCATGACGTGCTGCGCGAGTTCTACTACAACGACGCCGGTGTGCAGATCGGCACCCTGGCCGCGTCGGTACAGGCGCGCGCCAAGGGCAGCAAGCCCGGCGACGCCGACTGGCCCGAGTCTGCCTACAACGGCGATTACATTGCTGACATCGCCGCCGACTTCCTCGCGAAAAAGACCGTGTCGGCGGCCGATGGCGCGCCGGTCACGGCCAGCGGTGAGCTTGACGACATCGACTCGATTCGCCGCTTCGCGGTCGCCTACCTGCGTCACGAGCAGGACCTCGACCTGCAGGCGTTCGGTGTGCGTTTCGACAATTACTACCTGGAGTCTTCGCTGTACAGCGATGGCAAGGTCGAGGCTGCGGTCGAGGCGATTCGCAAGGCCGGCAAGACCTACGAGCAGGACGGCGCGCTGTGGCTGCGGAGCACCGAGTACGGCGACGACAAAGACCGCGTGATGAAAAAATCCGACGGCACGTATACCTACTTCGTGCCGGACGTCGCGTATCACGTGACAAAGTGGCAGCGCGGCTACCAGCAGGTGATCAACATCCAGGGCAGCGACCATCACGGCACCATCGCGCGCGTGCGCGCCGGCCTGCAGGCGGTTGGCGTCGGCATACCGCAGGGCTATCCGGACTACGTGCTGCACAAGATGGTGACGGTGATGCGCTACGGTGAAGAGGTCAAGATCTCCAAGCGCGCCGGCTCCTACGTGACGCTGCGCGACCTGATCGAATGGTCGACCGGCGACGCGACCGGCGCCGACGGCCAGCGCGACCTCACGCGCGGGCGCGATGCCGTGCGTTTCTTCCTCATCTCGCGCAAGGCCGACACCGAGTTCGTGTTCGACGTCGACCTCGCGCTCGCGCAGTCCGACGAGAACCCGGTCTACTACGTGCAGTATGCGCATGCGCGGATCTGCTCGGTACTGGCGCAGTGGGGCGGCGACGAGGCGGCGCTCAGGCACGTTGCGCTGGCACCGCTCGAATCGCTGCGCGAAGCGGCGCTGCTGGCCAAGCTGGCCGAATACCCGGACATGCTGAAAAAGGCCTGCGACGAGCACGGCCCGCACCAGGTCGCGTTCTACCTGCGTGAACTCGCCGGCGAGCTGCACAGCTACTACAATGCCGAAAGGGTGCTGGTCGACGATGAGGCGCAGAAGCTCGCGCGCCTCGCGCTGCTGCTGGCCACCCGCCAGGTATTGCGCAATGGTCTGGAACTGATCGGCGTGTCGACGCCGGCACGAATGTAAGCATGTCAGCAAGCTCCCTGCTCACCGCATCCCGCCAGCGCGGCGGTACTGTTGCCGGTCTGCTGATCGGCCTGATCATCGGCCTGGTCATCGCCGTCTGGGTCGCGATGACGATCATGAAGACGCCACTGCCGTTTGTCGACAGGATAGGCAAACAGGCCCAACCGGCAGGCGAACTGGGCGATCCGAACAAGTCGTTGCCGGGCCGGTCGCCCGAACGCCGCGAGCCGATCGGGCGCGATGCAGCGGTGCAGCCGGAACCGCCGGTCGCGCCGAAGGCCGAGCCGGGGGGTGCCGGCAGCGGCGCTGCGCCTGCCACCGCGCCGGTCGCCGCGGCCCCGGCCGAACCGGCGGCGCCTGCTGCGGCAGTACCGCCGGCGTCAGCAAATGTTGCGCCCGCCACGGGCGGCGAGGCATTCACTTATTATCTGCAGGCTGGCGCGTTCCGCGAGCAGCAGGACGCCGAGGCGACCAAGGCGCGACTGGCCCTGATGGGCGTGGCCGCCAGCGTCGCTGAACGCAAGTCCGACCTGGGTAGCCTGTACCGAGTCCGCGTCGGTCCGTTTGCCGACGTGGAGAGCATGAATCGCGCACGCGCGCGGCTGTCCGACAATGGCGTGGACGTTGCCGTCGTGCGCGTCCCGAAATAACTTTTTCTGACTGAGGAATATCGATGCGCATCCTGCAACGCCTGCTTTGTATCGCCAGTTTCGGCTTCGTCGCGCTGTCCGCCGCTGCCGCCCCGAATGCGCCGGTCGAAGGCGTCGAGTACCAGCGCCTGTCGCAGGCGCAGCCGACCGAGGCCGGCAAGAAGGTCGAGGTGCTGGAATTCTTCTGGTACAACTGCCCGCACTGCTTCGCGTTCGAGCCCCACCTTGCCGACTGGGCGAAGAAAAACGCCGACAAGATCGTCCTCAAGCGCGTGCCGGTCGGCTTCCGCGATTCCTTCGTGCCGCAGCAAAAGCTGTACTACACGCTGGAGGCAATGGGCCGGCTCGACCTGCACCGCGTCATCTTCGACGCAGTCCACCAGCAGCGCATGAAGCTCAACCGCGAGGACGAGATCATGGCCTTCATCGGCCGGCAGGACATCGACCAGAAGAAATTCACCGAGACCTTCAACTCGTTCACCGTGCAGAGCAAGGTCAGCCGCGTGCGCCAGCTGCAGGACATCTACCGCATCGACGGCGTGCCGACCATCGCGATCGACGGCCAGTACATTACCTCGCCGGCCATCGTCGGCAAGACCATGCGCGGCTCGTCGGAAGAAGCAATGAACAGCGCAACGCTGCAGGTAATGGACGCGCTGGTCGCAAAAAAGGCGAAGTGATCCTGCGCTCCCGTCCCTCGCAGTGAAGCGCGTCTTCATCACGGGTGCGTCGAGCGGCCTCGGCGAGGCGCTCGCGCGCGAATATGCGATGCGCGGCGCGCGCGTCGGCCTGCTGGCGCGCCGCGAGGCGGCGCTGCAGCAGATTGCCGACAGCCTGCCGAATCCGGCGCTGCACGCGATCTATCCGGTCGACGTCAACGATGCCGCCGCGCTGCGGGATGCCGCTGCCGACTTCGTGCAGCGCATGGGTGGCGTTGACATCGTGATCGCCAATGCCGGCATATCCTACGGCACGCTGACCGAGCGCAGCGCCGACCTCGACGTGTTCAGCCAGATCATCCGTACCAACGTCGTCGCCACCGTGGCCACCTTCGCCCCGTTCATCGACAGCATGAAAGCGCAGGCCGCTGCCGGCGAGCAGGGGCTGCGGCTGGTGGGCATCGGCAGCGTCGCCGGCATCCGCGGCCTGCCGGGCGCCGAGGCGTACAGCGCGTCGAAAGCGGCAGTGATCAGCTACTGCGAATCGCTGCGCGTCGCATTGCGCCGCCACGGTATCCGCGTGGTGACGATCGCGCCCGGCTACATTGATACACCAATGACCCGGGTGAACGACTACCCGATGCCCTTCCTGCTGCCGGCCGACCGCTTCGCGCAGCGCGCGCGGCGTGCCATTGACGCCGGCCGCAGCTATGCGGTCATCCCCTGGCAGATGCGCGGCGTATCGTGGCTGCTGCGGGCGCTGCCGAACTGGCTGTATGACGCGCTGTTCGCGCGCGCGCCGCACAAGCCGTCGTACGACGAACTGCAGTCGCGCAAATGACCGCGCTCCTGGCCGACGCCGCCGGACAACTGCACCGGCCGTACGAGCGCGAACCGCGCATCGTATCGCTGGTACCTTCCGTTACCGAGCTGGTGTGCGTGCTCGGGCTGGGCCGTTACCTGGTCGGTCGCACCGGATTTTGCATCCATCCGGCCGATGCGCTCGCGCCGGTGCCGAAGGTCGGAGGCACCAAGGACGTGAACATCGAAAAAATCCGCCGGCTGGCGCCCACCCACCTGCTGGTGAACATCGACGAAAACGAAAAGCCCACCGTCGAGCAGCTGGCAACGTTCGTGCCCCATGTGATCGTCACTCATCCGGTGGCGCCGCGCGACAACCTTGCACTGTACCGGCTGATCGGCGGCATTTTCGGCGCCGCTGCGGCCGCCGAATCGCTGTGCGCGGCCTTCGAGCGCGAGTATGCGCAGACCCAGGCCATTGCCGGTCACGCCCGGCGGGTGCTGTATTGCATCTGGCAGGATCCGTGGATGACCGTCTCGCGCGACACCTATATCGCGCGCATGCTCGAGCTGATCGGCTGGCGGCAATGGGTGGCGCCATCGGAGCGTCGCTACCCCGAGTTTCGCTGGAGCGACACACTGGCCGCGGAGATCGACGAGGTGCTGCTGTCGAGCGAGCCTTATCGCTTTACCGAAGCGCATGTCGATGCGCTTGAGCGCCAGGTGGGCAAACCGGTGCGGCTGGTCGATGGCGAGATGCTGTCCTGGTACGGCAGCCGCGCCATCGACGGCTTGCGTTACCTGCGCGCGCTGGCCGCCAGCTGAACGCTGGCGTGCCGACCCGGCGCGCCTATTTCTTCTTGCCCACCTTCACCAGCATCCGCGCGAATTCATAGACCAGCGTGCGGTGATGCTCGTCGAGCTGCTGCAACTGCGTGCGCAGCTTGGTGTCGAGCGGCGACCCGCCTGCGCTGCTCTCCCGGCGCGGCTCGAGGCTGCCAAAGCGCAACCAGTCGCACGGCACGTCCAGCCAGCTGGCCAGCGCGCGCAGCTTTTCCTGGGTCGGGATCGATTCCCCCTGTAGCCACTTGCGTGCCGCATGGGCAGTCACCGGGTGTCCGGAGAAGTGAACATTGAACTCACGCGCCAGACGCGTCGGACTGGTCGGCGAGTAATCCGCATTGTGCAAGGCTTGTTGCAGCCTCTGACTGAACGCAAGGCGTTCCTGTGACGAGCTCATGCTGCGGACTATTCCACACCGGCATGTAACAGTCAGTTCTTTGTTACTCGATTGTGTGTAAAAAAGTAAAAGTTGAAAAAGTTACCAAAGCCGCGTCGTGAGACCGTCGACATCATCGACAGCGCCGTCGGCCACGCCGGCTCAGCCGGCTGTCAGGCCGCAGCAGGCTTGCGCACAAAACGCAGCACAGCGTCGGCGCCGGTAACGCGCTCGAGCTCGCCGGCTTGCCACAGCCGGTGCAGGTGCGCGAGCGCCTCGCCCATCGCGAAGCTCAGCTGGTGCGTGTCCAGTTCGCGCGGGAACATCAGCGGCACGATATCGGCCGCCGATTGCGGCGTCGTGCAGGCGTGGCGTACTTCATCCAGACGCTCCGCATGATGGGCCTGCAGTTGCGCAATACGACGCTGCAGCCCGCGGAACGGCTTGCCATGTGAAGGCAGCACCAGCGTGTCGGTCGGCAGTGGCAGGAATTTTTGCAGCGAATCGAGGAAATGCCCAACCGCGTCCGCTTCCGGCTCGACTGCGAACACCGAGGTATTCGTTGAAATGCGCGGCAGCACCATGTCGCCTGATATCAGCACGCCGAGCGCGTCGCAGTAGAGCGCGGCATGTTCGGGCGAATGGCCGGTGCCGATGATCACTCGCCACTCATGCGCACCGATGCGCACCGGATAGCGCTCGTCGAGCCGGAGGAATTGCTCCGGCACCTTCGGCACCAGCGTCGGGTAATAGCTATTACGGGCCTCCAGCTGCGCCAGTCGCTGCGGGTCGGTCAGGCCGTGACGGCGGAAATGCGGCACCATCGACGCACCATCCGCGCCGGGCAGCGCGGCCGACATCATGCGCGCAAACGCATATTCGCCCACCGTCATCCACAGCGGCGCCTGCCAGCGTTCGCACAGCCAGGCCGACAGGCCGACATGGTCCGGATGGCAGTGGGTCACGATCACGCGGCGGATTGGCCGCCCGCCGAGCTCCTGCGCAAACACCTGCTCCCAGGCGGCGCGCGTTGCCTCGTTTGCAATGCCGCAGTCGACTACGGTCCAGCCGTCGCCGTCCTCGAGCAGCCAGAGGTTGATATGGTTCAGCGCGAACGGCAGGCCCATGCGCAGCCAGCGCACGCCCGGTGCGACATCGACCGTGTGGCCGGTGGCGGGCAGCGTGTCGGCCAGCGGATAGACGAGTTCGGATTCCAGAGGGTTCATCGGATCAGGGATCTTTGCGGCACGGGCCGGGGCAGGGATTCCAAAACCCCGGCGTCCCGCCTACAATAGCCGGCAATTGACGTTTACGTAAACGTCCATTCTAGCAAGCCGACGCCGCCCCTGCCGCTTGCGGGGCGCGGATGCCGTTCCGGAGACCATGGCCACCTACACCATCACCGAGCTGGCGCGCGAATTCGACATCACGCCGCGCGCGATCCGCTTCTACGAAGACCAGGGGCTGCTCAGCCCGAGCCGCGAAGGCACTGGCGGGCGCACCCGCGTGTATGGCGCGCGCGACCGCACGCGGCTCAAGCTCACGCTGCGCGGCAAGCGGCTCGGCCTGACGCTGTCGGAGATCAGGGATCTGGTCGACATGTACGAGTCAACCAAGGATTCCGCCGCGCAGCTCAAGCGTTTTCTGAGCGTGCTTGCGCGCCATCGCGAGGCGCTCGAGCAGCAGCGCGAGGACATCGAGATCACGCTGGCCGAGATCGCCGTGCACGAAGAGCAATGCCGGCGGATGCTCGAAGGGAGCGCGCCGCTGCAGGCAGCAGGCGACACCGACGCCGCCCGCGTGGCCTGACAAAACAACGACAAACAGCTTAGGAGACTTCATGATCGACCTGCCCGGACTCACGTTTGACCATGGCGAGGACATCGCCGCGCTGCGCGATGCGGTGCGCCAGTTCGCCGAAGCCGAGATTGCGCCGCGGGCGGCCGAGATCGACCGCAGCGACCAGTTCCCGATGGACCTATGGCGCAAGATGGGTGAACTCGGGCTGCTCGGCATTACCGCTGAAGAGGAATTCGGCGGCGCCGCGATGGGCTATCTGGCCCACATCATCGCGATGGAAGAAATCTCGCGCGCGTCGGCATCGGTCGGCCTGTCCTACGGTGCGCACTCGAACCTGTGCGTCAACCAGATCCGCCGCAACGGCACGCCGCAACAGCGCACCAGGTACCTGCCGAAGCTGATCTCCGGCGAACACGTCGGCGCGCTCGCGATGAGCGAACCCGATGCCGGCTCCGATGTCGTCAGCATGCGGTTGAGGGCCGCGCGCAAGAACGACCGCTATGTATTGAACGGCAGCAAAATGTGGATCACCAACGGCCCCGACGCCGACACCCTGGTGGTCTACGCCAAGACCGAACCTGAGCTGGGCGCGCGAGGTGTCACGGCCTTCCTGATCGAGAAG
>JACCDS010558757.1_pt1 | contig 25083 bp, 27 predicted proteins | sample 7446441 | NCBI WGS metagenome assembly JACCDS01 (sample SAMN15323445, study PRJNA562643) | freshwater metagenome | isolation source: river surface water | place: USA:Blue River Watershed | collected 2017-08-17 | reverse complement strand
CCCGGCCATCGTGGTGTTTTGCGCCATCGGCCTGTACACACTCAACAACAGCGCCTTCGATGTCTACATGGGCGCGTTGTTCGCGGTCGTGGGTTTTGTGTTCCACAAGTTGGGCTGTGAGCCCGCGCCGCTGATGCTCGGCTTCATCCTGGGGCCGATGATGGAGGAGAACCTGCGCCGGGCGCTGCTGCTGGCTCGGGGGAACTGGTCCACGTTCATCGATCGCCCGATTTCGGCCGGGCTGCTGGCCGTGGCGGTCCTGATGCTGGTGGCCGTGGCGCTGCCGACCATCCGTCGGGGCCGGCAGGAGGCTTTCCAGGAAACGGAGTGAACCGTGGGCGCCGGGTGACGTTTCCCCGAGACCCGACACGACCGGCGATGAATCGATGCCGCCGGGCGAGCATCTTGCATGGTGGCCGTTTCTGATTTTGGGAGAGTCTGATGCATCAGGTGCACCCCCTGAGGGAGATCCTGCACAACGAGGTCCATGCGCGGCCTCACGACCGGCTTCATGCGCCGCTGGCGCTCACGCACATGGCCTTTGTCGAGACGGACGGCGGCCAGGCGCGAGAGCACCTCAACACGCTGCTGGCCGCGCGCCACCTGCCCCAGGTGTCCGACGGCGCCAGCCACATCAGCGTCGATCTGGGCGGCATCCACCTGCGTTGGGAGAAACACACCGAGTTCCACACCGTCACGTTCTGGCGCGAGTTGAGTGACGGGGACCTCGGGTTTGACACAGCTACCTTGCCTCAGCTGCCCGTGCAGTGGAGCGACGGCCTTCCGGGCCAGCGGCTGGTGGGGCTGCACGTCCTGGTGTTGCCTCGTGTGAGCGGCGAAGTGTCGCCGCTGGTGCGCCGTTGCCTGGACGAAGACAGTCTGGTCGGCGCCGAGGTGATGGATTCGCAGCTCACGCTGTTCACCGATTTCCGCATCCATGCCGACGGATTCGGCCGTTGGGTGATCGAGGTGGACGCTTCGATGCATCCGCGCCGGCTGGGCCGGGCGATCCAGCGCGTGCTGGAGATCGAGACCTACCGCATGATGGCCATGCGGGGCTTGCCCGCTGCACGTGAGGTGGGCGGCTCCCTCGGCACGGCGGAGCGTGAACTGGCCGACGTGGCGGGCGAAATCCGCCATGCCGGCAAGCAGAACGAGCCGGCGCTGCTGCAGCGGCTCACGCACCTGGCGGCCCAGGTGGAGAGCCTGTACGCCCGCACGCACGCTCGGTTTTCGGCCAGCGCCGCGTACTTCGAGCTGCTGCAGCGCCGCATCACCGAATTGCGTGAAGAGCGGGTGGTGGGCTTGCAGACCGTGGGCGAGTTCATGGACCGGCGCCTGTCGCCGGCCATGCAGACCTGCGCCTGGGCGGCACGCCGCCAGCAGGCGCTGTCCGAGCGCATTTCGCGGGCCTCGAACCTGCTGCGCACCCGGGTCGAGATCGAGCAGCAGCAGAGCAGCCAGGCGCTGCTGGACGCGATGAACAAGCGCCAGGAGGCCCAGCTGCTGCTGCAAAGCGCGGTGGAGGGCCTGTCGGTGGCGGCGATCACCTACTACGGGGTGGGGCTGCTGGGCTACCTGACCAAGGGCCTGAAAGCGGCGGGCCTGCCGGTGTCGCCCGATGTGGCGATGGCCGTGGGCGTGCCGGTGATCGCCCTGTCGGTGTGGTGGGGCATCCGGCGGCTGCATGCGAAGGTGATGGCCTCGGTGCACTGACGCACCGCGCTGGCCCCATGAAAAACGCCCGGTCGAAACCGGGCGTGTGCTCACGAAGCGGGCCTCACTGGGGCGCCGAGGCGCCTTCCTTGGGCAGGTCCTTGAAGGCGTCCATCGGATCGGCTTCCTTTGCGACCGCATCCGGCGGGGGCACTTCCAGCCCAGAGCCGGCGTCGGACGCCGCGTCCTTCGGGGCCTCGAGGCCCAGCGTCGGATCGGCCACCTCTCGGTCTTCCGTGTCCTGGACCTCAATCTGCACGTCGTCGACGTTGGCCCCGGCTTTCTGCTCCAGTCCACCCGAAACCAGGTTCGGGAACGCGATGATCAGCCCCACCATGATGATCTGGATGACCACGAAAGGCACCGATCCCCAGTAGATCTGGCCGGTGGTGACCTTCTCGATGGGCTTGCCGGTGACGCGGTCCTTGTAGTCCTTGTTCGGGGCCACGCTGCGCAGGTAGAACAGCGCGAAACCAAACGGTGGGTGCATGAACGAGGTTTGCATGTTCACCGCCAGCAGCACACCGAACCAGACCAGGTCGATGCCCAACTTGTCGGCGACCGGACCCAGCAGGGGCACGACGATGAAGCTCAGCTCGAAGAAGTCCAGGAAGAACGCCAGCACGAAGATCAGGATGTTCACCACGATCAGGAAGCCGACCTGGCCGCCGGGCAGGCTGGTGAGCAGGTGCTCGACCCACAGCGGGCCGTCCACCCCCTGGAAGGTCAGGCTGAACACCGTCGAGCCGATCAGGATGAAGATCACGAAGCTGGAGAGCTTGAGCGTGCTGTCCATTGCCTGGCGCAGCAGCGACAGGTTCAGGCGACGGCGCGACACCGCCATGATCAGCGCCCCGACCGCCCCCATGGCCCCGCCTTCCGTCGGCGTGGCGATGCCCAGGAAGATCGTGCCCAGCACCAGGAAGATCAGGCCCAACGGCGGGATGAGCACAAAGGTCACCCGCTCGGCCATGCGCGACAGCAGCTTCAGTCCACTGACCTTGTTGATCAGCGACAGCGTGAAGGCCACGCCCACACCCACGCACATCGACACCACGATGAGCTCGTCGGTGGGGGTGCTGTCCGGACGGGTCTGGGCGAACACCACGGCGCAGGCGGTGGACAGCAGGGCCAGGAAACCCAGCGAGGGCAGGCCGGAGCTGCCGTTTTCCTCGCGGAAGGTGCGGGCTTCAGGTGGCAGGGCCGGTGCCCAGGTCGGCCGGAAGATCGACACCAGAACCACGTAGCCCAGGTACAGGCCGGTCAGCACGAAGCCCGGCAGGAACGCGCCCTTGTAGAGGTCTCCCACGCTGCGGCCGAGCTGGTCGGCCATGATGATGAGCACCAGAGACGGCGGGATGATCTGGGCCAGCGTGCCCGAGGCGGCGATCACGCCCGAAGCCAGGCGCCGGTCATAGCCGTAGCGCAGCATGATCGGCAGCGAGATCAGGCCCATCGAGATCACCGAAGCCGCGACCACTCCGGTGGTGGCCGCCAGCATGGCGCCCACGAAGATCACCGCGATGGCCAGTCCCCCACGGATCGGACCGAACAGCTGCCCGATGGTGTCGAGCAGGTCCTCGGCCATGCCTGAACGCTCCAGGATCAGGCCCATGAAGGTGAAGAAGGGGATGGCCAGCAGCGTGTCGTTTTGCAGGATGCCGAAGATGCGCAGGGGCAGGGCCTGCAGCAAGGCTTCGGGCAGCAACCCCATCTCGACCCCCAGCCAGCCGAAGGCCAGGCCGCAGGCTCCCAGGGAGAAGGCCACCGAGTAGCCCATCAACAGGAAACACACCAGCCCCAGAAACATGATCGGGGCCATGTTGGTCGACAGGAACTCGATCATTTGGCGGCCTCCCGTGCCTTGGCGGCTTCAGCGGCGAGGATCGCTTCGGCCAGTTCCTCTTCGGCCGTCTTGGCCTGCTTCTTTTCCGTCGGATCGTCCACCAGGCCCTTGAGGAAGGCCGCGCGCTTGATCAGCTCCGACAGCCCCTGCAGACCCAGCAGCGCAAAGCCGATCGGCACGAGCGCGTACACCGGCCAGCGGATCAGCCCGCCGGAGTTGGACGACATCTCGCCGGAGGTGTAGGCGTTGATCACCAGCGGCATCACTTCCGAGATGACGCTGACAACCAGCGGAAACAGGAAGAACACGATGCCGAACATCTCGACGCGGATCTGCGTGCGCTTGCTGAAGCGGCTGAGCAGCACGTCGATGCGCACGTGTTCCTGGCGCAGCATGGTGTAGGCCGCGCCCAGCAGGAACACCCCGGCGAAGAGATACCACTGGATTTCGAGGAAGGCGTTCGAGGATGTGCTGAACACCTTGCGCACGATGGCGTTGAGGGCTGAGATGAGCACCGAGGCCAGCACGAGCCAGGATGCCCACCGGCCGACGCGCTCGTTGAGCCCGTCGATCCATCGGGATAGTTGCAAGAATGCGGTCACGGCGAGTCTCCAGTTCCGATGTGCCGATGACACCTCAGCGGGGCCTCGGGCGCATCGGGTTTTTCGACTACGCGGGATTACGCAAGGGAAGCACCCCCTCCGTGCGAGCGCTCGACTGCATAGCGGATGAGTTCGGCCTGTCCGCAGATCTTGAGCTTGCGGCGGATGTTCTGGCGGTGGGTCTCGACGGTGCGCACGCTGAGGTCGAACTCGGCGGCGATCTGCTTGCTGGAAAGGCCTCGGCCCAGGCAGGCGAGGATCTCGCACTCGCGCTCGGACAGCAGGGGGTGGGCCTCTTCGCTGCGTCGGGTTGCCTGGGCCACGGCGGCGCTCACGAAGGTGCCGCCGGCGGCCAGGGCATCGATCGCATCGAGGATGTCGTCCGACGGAGCGTCCTTGAGCACGTAGCCGCGGGCGCCGGCCTGGAGGGCCTGGCGCACGAACTCGGGGTTGTCGTGCATGCTGAGCATGAGCACCGCCAGGCCGGGGTGGCGCTGGGTCAACTCGGCCGTCAGGGAGATGCCGCTTTCGGCTTTGATGCTCACGTCCATGAGCACCAGGTCGGGTGACAGGGTGGACACGCGTTCCCGGGCGTCCTGAGCCGTGGCGGCTTCGCCCACGACGTCCAGGTGCGGGGCATCGGCCAGGACGGCTCGGATGCCTTCGCGCACCAGGGCGTGATCGTCGACCAGCAGCAGTCTCATGGGGGGAGGGAAGGTCATGGGCAGGTCCTGAAGAAATGCATGCGCAGACCGCCGTCTCAGGAAGCGGCGGCCAGGGCTCGGGCGGGCACGTCGGCGGTGACGCGGGTGCGTCCGAGCGCTGAAACGATGCGCAGCCGCCCGCCCACCGCTTCCAGCCGCTCACGCATGTTGCGCATGCCGATGCCGCGGTGGGGGTCGTCCTGGACCGCATCCACGTCGAAGCCTTCGCCATCGTCAACGATGCTCAGGCGCACGCCATAGGGGCTGTGGATCAGGCGAAGGTCCACCCGGGTGGCGTGGGCGTGGCGGTCGATGTTGGTGAACGCTTCCTGGGTGACGCGGAACAGCGTGGTCTTGACGGTGTCGGGCAGGTTGTCGGCCTGGCCATGCTGGCGCATCGAGAAGACCAGCTCCGTGTGTTCGGCAAACTCTTCGCCGATCTGGCGCAGGGCGGCGGGCAGGCCGAGCGCATCCAGCATGGCCGGGCGCAGCCGGTGGGAGATGTGCCGCACCTCGGTCAGGGCTTCGTCGACGCGTTGGCGGGCCTGGAGGAGGGTGGGCGGAACCTCGCGGTCTTCCTGGCGCCGAAGACTGCGCATCGCACTGTCCATGAGCAGCTTGACCGAGACCAGGGTCTGGCTGGTGCTGTCGTGCAGTTCACGCGAGAGGTGGGCGCGCTCCAGTTCCTGCGACTGCACCACCTTGCGTGCCATGAGCTTGAGCTGGGCGTCGGCGGCCCGCGTTTCGCTCAGGTTCACAGCCAGCGCGCTGCCGCCCACCAGAACGACCGCCAGCAAGGCGATGGCCGCAATCCAGCCCAGGGTCTGGTGGATGTTTTGCTGGCCCTGGTGATCGAGCTGGTCGAGGGTGCCCTGCACATCGTCCAAGTACAGGCCGGTGCCCAGCATCCATTGCCAGCGCTCCAGCCCGGTCACGCGGCCCAGCTTGGGGGTGACCTGATGCCGCGATGGCTTGTTCCACACGTAGCGCAGCACGCCGCCACCGCCCTGGGCGAGTTCGATCAGTGATTGGATGACGGCCCGGCCGTCGCGGTCACGCATGGACCACAGGTTGCGGCCAACCAGTTCGGGCTGGGTGGGGTGGACCAGGCAGTGCCCATCGTAGCGGTAGGCAAAAAAATAGCCGTCCCCGCTGCTGTACCGCAGGGCGTTGAGGATGCGCAGCACCTGGGCCTGCGCTTGCGCTTCCTGCTCGGGCGTGCCACCAGCTGCACCTTCGTAGATGGGCAGGATCACGCTCAGGGCCAGATCCAGCGTGCCCCGCAGTTCCGCTTCCTTGCTGGCCAGGTAGGCCGATTCGACCAGCTTGCGTTCGCGCGCCGCCAGATCGGTGGCCTGCAGCCGCACCGTGAGCGCTATGAACACGACGGCCGCCACCAGCGGCAGGACCGCGAGCAGCAGGATCTTGCGCCGAAGCGCGGGATCGATCCCGTCCGGTCGGGGAGGGGCCGTCATGGCAACCGCGGGAAAAGGCCCTGGGGCTCAGCGCTGGCCGGCCGCCACGAACAACTTGGTCGAGCGCGCGCCACTGCGGCAGAACGCCAGGATCGGGCGTGGAAGGGTGGCCATCAGGCGGGCGAATTCGGCGATTTCTTCCGGGCTTTGGTATCCACCGGCCACTGGCAGGTGCACGTACTGCAGTCCGGCCGCTGCGGCGGCTTCGGCGATGGCGGCGCTGGTGGGCTGGTCGGGGCCGTGTTCGAAGTCCGGGCGGTTGTTCACGACGCTGCGAAAGCCTGCGGCCGCTGCCTCGGCCATGGCGGCCGGGGTGAGTTGCGGAGCGACGCAGACGTCTGCGGCCACAGCGGTCAGGGGCAGGCTGGGAGTGGGGATGAAGCTCATGTGCAGACGTCGTGTGGGGGGTGAGAGATCCGGCCTGCGGCCGGACCGGACGGATGTGGCGCAGCGCTCAGGAGGCGAGTGCCGCCTTGACGGCGGCCGAGACCAGGCCCATGTCGGCATTGCCTTGGAAGCGTTGCTTGGCCGCGCCCATGACCTTGCCCATGTCTCCAGGGCCCTTTGCGCCCAGCGAGGCGACGATTTCCGCCACGCCTGCGCGAATCTCCTCATCCGACAGGCGCGCCGGCAGGTAGGCTTCCAGCACGACCAGTTCGGCGCTTTCCTTGTCCGCCAGGTCGGTGCGTCCGGCCTGCGTGAACTGGGCGATCGAGTCCTTGCGCTGCTTGATCAGCTTGTCGACGATGGCGATGACGCCGGCGTCATCGAGCGTGACGCGCTCGTCGACTTCTTTTTGCTTCATTGCCGCCAGCAGCAGCCGGATGGTGCCGAGGCGTTCGGCTTCCTTGGCGCGCATGGCGGCCTTCATGTCCTCGGTGATGCGTTCCTTGAGACTCATGGGGTGTCCTGTGTCCGAATCGGGGTCTGGAAATAGAGAAAGCCCGCAGCGGCGTCCCGCTCGGGCTCTGGCCTCAGCCCTGCACCGGATGATCGGTGAGACTGTGACGGCGTGTGCCGACGGATTCCGCCGGCCCTGCGATCAGTACAGCTTCTTGGGCAGCTGCATCGAACGAACGCGCTTGTAGTGGCGCTTGACGGCTGCGGCCGACTTGCGCTTGCGTTCGGCGGTGGGCTTCTCGTAGAACTCGCGGGCGCGCAGTTCGGTCAGCAGACCCAGCTTTTCGATGGTGCGCTTGAAGCGGCGCAGTGCAACGTCAAACGGCTCGTTTTCCTTGACACGGATGGTCGTCATGAACGGAAGAATCCTTCAGTTGATCTCGTCGGTGGTCGGTGCGGATCTTGTTTGGCCATCGCACCAACTCGACAAGCTATAGCCAGCAAAGCTGAAGATTGTAGCAGTTTTTGAAATGAATGCGAGCGTGCGGGATGGGGTCGCCGTCATGGTTTGCCCGCATCCGCCTGCAGGCCCGCGGCGCACGCGTGGGCGCTGGACCAAGCCCATTGGAAGTTGTATCCCCCCAGCCAACCCGTCACGTCCACCACTTCGCCGATGAAGAACAGGCCGGGCTGCAAGCGGCTTTCCAGATTCTGCGAGTTCAGTTCGCGGGTGTTGACGCCACCGGCCATGACCTCAGCCTTGGCCCAACCTTCCGTGCCGGCAGGGGTGAGGGTCCAGCGGTGCAGCGATTCGGCCAAAGCCAGCAGGTCCTTGTCGCGGCATTCGGCCATGGGACGCTCGGGCGCCAAGCCCTGACGCGCCAGCCAGACCTGAGCCAAGCGCGTGGGGATCAGGCTGGCCAGCTCGTTGCCCAGCTGGCGACGGGAGGTGGACTTGGCCTTGAGCAAGGCGTCGGCCAAGTCCATCTGGGGAAACAGGTTGATGATCAACGGCTGACCGGGTGTCCAGTAGCTGGAAATCTGCAGCACGGCGGGGCCGCTCAAGCCGCGGTGGGTGAACAGCAGGTCTTCGAGGAAGTGTCGCGCCTTCTTGCCGGGGCCGTTGGCGATGTCCACCGGCAGCGACAGGCCTGCGAGTTCCACGAACGGTGCCCACTCCTGCGGGTGAAACACCAGCGGCACCAGGGCCGCGCGTGGCGAGACCACCGTGTGGCCGAATTGCTTGGCCAGCTCCAGTCCCCAGGCCGAGGCGCCGATCTTGGGCACGGGCAGACCGCCAGTGGCCACGACCAGCTGCGGGGCTTGCATCCATCCACGGGCGGTGTCGACTTCGAAATGGCCGTCCCCGTGGCGCACCGTGCCGACGCCGCAGTCGTGAAAACGCTGCACGGCGCCGCGTTCGCACTCGGCCAGCAACAGGCGGATGATGTCGTCCGCGCTGTGGTCACAAAAGAGCTGGCCCTTGTGTTTTTCGTGGAAGGCGACACCGTGGCGCTGCACCAGCGCGATGAAGTCCGCCGATGTGTAGCGCGACAGCGCCGAGCGGCAGAAGTTGGGGTTCTCGCCCAGGTAGTGGGCCGGACCGGCTTCGCGGTTGGTGAAGTTGCAGCGCCCACCGCCGGAGATGCGGATCTTTTCGGCGATGCGCGGGCTGTGGTCGACGACGGCCACCTTCAGTCCCCGTTGCCCGGCCTGGGCGGCGCAGAACAGGCCGGCGGCGCCGGCGCCCACGATGATCACGTCGAAGGATTGCATCGCGGGATTATCGGCGGGGCTCAAATCCCAAACTCCGCCCACAACGGAAAGTGATCCGACACCCGGTACGACACGGATTGCCGCGTCATCTTCTGGTCGGTGTAGACAAACGGCGTGAAGTCGACATGGCCGGCGGTTCGGAACTGGGCGTGGATCTTCTGTTCGCCTTTGGCGGTCTGGAACCAGGCGATCTGGTCATAGAACGAGCCCTGGTTGGGTTTGTCGGGGTCCGAAAAAAGGGTGCGCGGCACTTGGTTCAGCGCTTCGGGCACCGACAGGCCGGTGGAGGTGAAGGCTTGCCACAGCGGGTCATCCTTGCGGTCGATGTTGAAGTCACCCAGGGCGATGAGGTTGTGCGACCAGTCGTTTTCCTGGTCGGCCCACTCCCGCATCCAGCGGGCGATGCCCTTGAGTTCGGGAATGCGGCTGGCGGCGTTGTCGCCGTAGGTCACGTGGAGGGTCACGAGGATGAAGGTGGTGCCACCCGCCTTGAAACTGACCGCGTAGGGGGTGCGTGCGAACTGGCGCTGGAGCGCGTCGGCGCCCACGGCCTTCATCCATTCCTGTGGCACCACCAGCTCGCAGGCCAGGCCGGAGGGCTTGAGTCGTGTGGTGTCATAGAGGAAGGCCATGCGCTCGTCGTTGCCCTCGGCGCCCTGGGTGACGTCGGTCATCAGGAAGGCCCAGTCGTCGCCGAGCCAGCGCAGCAGGTCACGCAATGCCCGCAGGTCGCCCTTGACCTCCTGCACGGCGACCACGTCGAAGCGCCGCACGATCTCGCCGATGGCCCGCAGCGCCCGCAGGTCGCGCTTGGGATTGGCTTTGGCGCCGGCCGTCCATTCGCGGGTGAGGGAGGCGAACGCCCGAAGGTTCCAGGTGGCGATCAGCAGGTTCTGGCCGGCCTGCTTGGCGGGCACGCGCTGATCGAGGTGGGTGCGCAGGGCGGCGAGGTCCTGGGTGACGGCGGCGGGGGGCGTGTCGGTGATGTCGGGCATGGGGATTGGGCGAGGTCACGGCCACATTCGACGGCCGCCGCCCATGGTCGCACCGATGCCGCGCACTTTCCTGAATCTGGCTTTGTGTTGATTTCAGTGCGGGTTAACCCGATGGGTGCGTGGGCATAATTGTTGGCGTCCCTCAACCTGATCCATCGAAATCAAGAGTTCATGAACCGCACTTCCATGCGCCTGAGCGGCCTTGCCGCCGCCTGTTTCGTTCTGTCCGCTCATGCTGCGGAGCCCCTTGTCGTCAAGATCGGCCACGTCGCCGCGCTCAGCGGTCCGGCTGCTCACCTCGGACGCGACAACGAGAACGGTGTCCGGATGGCGCTCGAGGAGCTGAACGCCAAGGCTTTGCAGATCGGCGGCCGTCCGGTCCGCTTCGAGCTGCTCGCCGAAGACGACGCCGGCGACCCCAAGCAGGGGACCGCCGCTGCACAGAAGCTCGTGGACATGAAGGTCAACGGCGTGGTCGGCCATCTGAATTCGGGCACCGCGATCCCGGCGTCGCGGCTGTACGCTGCTGCGGGCATCCCGCAGATCGCGCCGTCGGTGACGAACCCGCAGTACACCCGGCAGGGCCTCAAGACGACGTTCCGCATGGTGGCCGATGACGCGCAGCTCGGCGGCACCCTGGGCCGGTATGCCGTGCAGACGCTCAAGGCCAAGACCGTTGCCGTCATCGATGACCGCACCGCCTACGGCCAAGGGGTTGCCAGCGAGTTCGAGAAGGCCGCGAAGGCCGCTGGCGCGACGATCGCCAAGCGCGAATTCACCAACGACAAGGCCACCGATTTCACCGGCATCCTCACCAGCATCAAGGCGGCCAAGCCCGACGTCATCTTCTATGGCGGCATGGACGCGGTCGCCGGTCCGATGCTGCGGCAGATGAGGCAGCTGGGCATCCAGGCGAAGTTCATCGGTGGTGACGGCGTGTGCTCGGCCGAGCTGCCGAAACTGGCGTCGGGCCAGTTGGCCGATGGTCAGGTGGTCTGTGCCATCGCGGGCGGTGTTGATGCGGCCCAGCGGCCAGGATTCGAGAAGTTCAAGGCGAGCTTCAAGAAGAAGTTCGGCACCGAAGTCCAGATCTACTCGCCCTACACCTACGACGCGACGAAGGTGATGGCCGAAGCCATGGTCAAGGCAGGCTCGGCCGATCCGGCCAAGTACCTGCCGGTGCTGCAAAAGATCAGCTATCCCGGTGTCACCGGAACCGTGGCCTTCGACGAAAAGGGCGACATCAAGAACGGTGCGCTGACGCTCTACACCTTCAAGGCGGGCCAGCGCGAGGAGCTTGGCGTCGTCCGCTGAGCGGATGCCGGGGTTCGGGGGCGGTCCCGTGCCGGGGCCTTCCCCGAGGGGTGTTCAACACCGCTTCGCAGCCTTGAGCAACGCGTTGCATGCCCCGGTCGTGTTTCCCTGCGGTGGCGTCACGGCGGGCTTGCCGTTCCCGGCCATGGCCGAACACACGGCATCCGACGGCGGCGTCTGTCCGAAAGACACCGCCCGCTGGAACCCGGTGGCCGAGTACAGGTGGCAGCGGTAGACCTGTCCGTCGCGGGTGGTGGCGGTGTATTGAATGCGGCCGCCGGTCTCGTCGCTGCGTTCGGAAAGGCTGAATTGGCCCACCGGCCGTCCAATGGCCTGGGCGGTGCGTTGCTCCAGGCCGCCCTGGTCGATGGTGGCGGCACATCCGGGAAGCAGCAGCGGGATGAACGAAAACATCGCGATGCGCAGGCAGTTCATGTCGGACTCCTCGGGTCAGTGAACGAAGCAGCTGGATTCGGGCACGGTGGACAGGGTGGACGACACCGCCGCCAGCGTGGGCTGGATGGTGGGGATTTCGTCGCCCAGCCAGCACAGTTGGGTGCTGTCCGAACGCAGGGCCCAGATGGAGCCGGAGCGCTGGCTGGTGATGGCGAGGAACTCGCCCCAGTGGGCCGCGATGAGGGCGTTGGCTTCGGAACGGGTGATGTTGACGCTGCCGATCTGGGTCGGTCCAACCCGTTGTGAGGCGCCTGTGCACGCAGTGCCGGCATAGGACAGCACTCCTTCGGAGATCTCGATCACGGCCGCGGCAACGCCGCTCGACGGAATCTGCGTGATGCGCAAGAACCGCTTGTATGACTGGCTGCCGGCGGTCATGCAGCCTTTTTGCGTCCAGTCGCCTGTCAGGGCTTGGACCGAGGCGGGGCGGGTGCCGCTGCTGCCGTCCGGTTGGGTGCCGGAGTCACTGGAGTCGCCCCCGCCGCCGCAGGCGCTCAAGCCCAGGAGAGACAGGCTGATCAGCAGCGCTGCGGCTGGCCGTGCGGCGGTTCGAAAGGGGTGGGGATGCAACATGAACGACTCCTGTGGCGGGGTGAGGGAATTCGGAACGCGGGTCCCGAGCGGGCCGCACCTGACCCTGCCGCGCACGGGGCGGCATGGGCACGAGGACTTCAGAAGAGCGTGGGGCCCGTCAGCCGGGCTTGCGCGCCACGATGAAGGGCCGGTAGTCACGCCCTCGGGTGGCGTGCCTTTCGACGGTGACGATGTCCAGGCCCGACTGCTCGATGGCCGCGCGCAACTGCGCGGTGTCAAACACGCGCAGCGGCGGCACCTTGCCGAGGGCATTCATCAGCGGCAAGGCCAACCGGCGGATGAGGGCGCTCATCTCCGACACGCACACGGTCTTGGAGATGAACAGGCCTCCCGGGCGCAAGGCGCCTGCGATGGACTGCAGCGCCTGGGGCAGATCGGGCAGCAGGTGCAGCAGATTGAACGCCAGCACGGCGTCGAAGGGGGCCGGGTCGGGCAGGGGCAGGTCGGCGTCGGCCACCTGGAACGCCAGGTTCGGCAACCCGAGGTCGACCTGTTTCTCGCGGGCGATGGTGATCATCTCGGGCGACAGGTCGGTGGCCAGCAGGCGCCGCACGCCGGGTGCCAGCCGCAGGGCCGTGGAGCCGGTGCCACAGCCGATCTCCAGCACCTCGTGCTCGGTCGACAGCAGGGCCTGCACACGTGCCAACGTCTTCTCGTAGCCCGCGAGGTCCTTGATCGGGTCGCTGGCGTACTTGCGTGCCACCTGGTCCCAGAACCGCGCCTTGGCGGCGGTGGCTGACAAGGGGTCGGCGGCGGTGCGGAGGGTGGAAGCGGAGGCGGACATGTCGGAAGGATTTCAGCCGAAAGGACGTGCGGGATCACATGGGATGCATGCTATCCATACACATCGCCGCAGAAAACTGCGATAGATTGCAGACCCTTTATGCAAATACGCATGGATGCAGTGGACTGGAACCAGCTCAGGGCTTTTCTGGAAACGGCGGAGACGGGCTCGCTCTCGGCGGCCGCGCGCAAGCTCGGGCTGACGCAGCCCACGCTCAGCCGCCAGGTCGCGGCCATCGAGCGCAGCTTGGGGGTGACGCTGTTCGAGCGCGCGGGCAAGTCGATGGTGCTGACGGACACGGGCATGGACCTGTTGGAACACGCGCGGACGATGGGTGTGGCCGCCACCGAGCTGGGTCTGGCCGCGTCGGGGCGCTCGCAGGCGGTGGAAGGGGTGGTGTCGGTGTCGGCCAGCGATGCGGTGGCGGCCTACCTTCTGCCGCGCATCGTGCGGCTCATCTGCGAGCGGGAGCCGGGCATCGTGATCGACATCGTCTCGACCAACGCATTGAGCGACCTGCGCCAACGCGAGGCCGACATCGCCATCCGCCACCTGCGCCCCGAACAGCCTGACCTCATCGGGCGGCTGGTGCGAGAGGCGACGGCGGGGTTCTACGCCTCCAAGGCGTGGGTGCAGGCGAACGGTCACCCGCGCACCGCCGAGGATGCGACCCGCTGCGACTTCATCGGTTCAGACCGGGGAGGGCGCTATCTGGCCTACTTGCGCCAAGCGGCGGGTCTGACACTGACCGAGGCCAACTTCAGCTGCTATGCCGACCACACGGTCCCGTCCTGGGCCCTCATGCAGCAGGATCTGGGCATTGCGGCGGTGATGGACGACATGGCCCGTGCGATGCCGGGCCTCGTGCGCGTGTTGGACGATGTGCCGCCCGTGCGATTCCCGATCTGGCTGGTCAGCCACCGCGAGCTGCACACCGCGCGCCGGATCCGGGTGGTGTTCGACGCGTTGGCGCAGGAACTGGCCTGATGGGGGCACGTTTCGCCCGGCGCTTGACCTGAAGACGGTAGCAGGCTTGAAGCTGGTCACACCCTTTCCAAGGAGCCTCGCATGACCGCACCGATGCCGATGTCCGACGACACCTTCTTGTCCGCCTTCCTGGACGCCACCCTGCCGCCATCCCATTTTGACCATCTGGGTCATCTGCGCGCCGCGTGGCTGCTGCTGCAGCGCCGTCCGCTGGAGGACGCGGTGGCCGAGACGTGCGAGGGCATCGATCGTCTGGCCACCCGCCTGGGCGTGCCGGACAAGTACCACCGCACGCTGTCCGAGGCGCTGGTCCGGCTGATGGCGCACGGGGGCGGTGCGGATCCCGCGTTGAGCTGGCCGGACTTTCTCGCCACCCAGGCCGAACTGCTCCGGGATGCACGAGCCGTCCTGGCCCGCCACTACACGCCGCACACCCTGGACACTTCCGCTGCCCGTGAGCGCTTTGTGCCGCCCGATCGCCTGCCTTTGCCGGCATGAACCGCCCTTCCGCTGTCCTGCCGGGTCGGTACACGCTCGGCCAGATCGCCCGGCGGGTCGGATTGGCACGCACTTCCGTGTTGCACTACGAGGCCCTTGGGTTGCTGCTGCCCTGCGGGCGCACGCCGTCCGGGTACCGGCACTACGGCGAAGCGGAACTGGAGCGCCTGCGGCACATCCGACGCCTGCGTGACGCCGGCCTGGCGCTGGCCGACATCCGTGTCCTGCTCACCTCACGGGACACCACCGACCCGCCCGAGCCTCGGCCCGCGGACCTGCTGGAGACGCGCCTGCTGGCCCTGAGTCGGGAGGTCGAATGCCTGCGTGAGCAGCAGCGCCAGTTGGCGCACCTGCTGGCGATGCCGGACATGCAGGACGGTGGGCGGTGCTGGGACAAGGCGGCGTGGACGGCCTTGCTGCGCAGTGCCGGTTTCGACGACGAGGCCATGGACCTGTGGCACCGGGAGTTCGAGCGTGAAAACCCACAGGCCCATGAGCGGTTTTTGCAGTCCCTCGGCATTGAGCCGGATGAGATCCTGGAGATCCGTCGAGGGCCGGTGTCCTGAGCCGGATGCAGCGGGTCAGGTCGGGGCTCAAAGGAATCGGGACCAGGCCCCGATGTTGTGGACCTGGGCGTAGCCGTTTTTCTTCAGCAGCACCTTGGCCATGCCACTGCGGGTGCCGCTGGCGCAGCCCACCACCACGGGGGCGTTGCGGGGGATCTCGGCGAGGCGTTGACCCAGCTCGTTCAAGGGAATGTTGACCGTTCCAGGTGCGCTGGCCGCCGCAAACTCGCCCGGCGAGCGCACGTCCACCAGCAGCGCTCCCTGCTGCTTGAGCGCGGGCAGCATCGCCTTCACGCGACGCGAGTTCCACCATTTGTGGCCGAACCAAAGGGCCAGCAGCAGCAGTGGCCAGTTCTGGCTCACGAAGCTTTGAATGTCCATGGAACGCTCCGTCTTGATACCCATGCAAGTATATGTTCGGTGCGAAATCCAGAAGATCCGGCGCACCCGTTGCCGCCGCAGGCCCCTGTGCCCACAATCCATGGCGACGGTCGCGCGGGGCGACGTCGGCCCGGAGCTTCCCCATGTTGGATATTCAGAACTACCCCAGTTTCATCGCCGCGATCCTGCTGTTCCAGCTGATTCCTGGGCCGGGCACCCTCGCGATCCTCCACGCCACCGCTCGCAACGGCCGGGCCGCAGGCCTGGCGGCCGTGTCGGGCACGCTGCTGGGCGACTTTGTGTTCATGGTGGCGGCGGTCGTGGGCCTGGCGGCCGTCATGCGGGCGAACCCCTTGCTGTTCACAGCGCTGCAGGGATTCGGCGCGGCGTATCTGTGCTGGTTGGGGGTGCAGTTGTTGCGCACGCGGATCGCGGGTGAGGAGCGCCTGGCGGAGCCGGAGCGTTCGCCAGGCACCTATTTCCGCCAGGCCTTTGCCGTGAGCCTGACGAATCCGAAGGTGATCCTGTTCTTCGTGTCGTTTTTTCCGCTGTTCCTGACGGCCGAGTCGTCGGGGGTGACGCTCGGGGTCATGATGCTGCACGTCACGCTCCTGAGCCTGCTGTACCAGACCGGACTGGTTCTGCTGGGCCATGTCGTCGCCCGGCGCCTGAGCGCTTGGCCGTCGGCCCGGCGCATCGCCACGCGGCTGTCTGGCGTGGCCTTGATCGGCTTTGGCCTGAAGCTCGCCACGGCCCCGCGCTGAGGTGCCGCGCAGGGGCCGGGGTGGCCGGTCCCTGCGTCAGACGCGCCAGTTCAGGTGCGCTTGAGCGAACAGCTTTTTCAGCGTGCCGTCGGAGCTCAGCTTTTGCACGCCGGCCTGGAGCGCTTCGGCCAAGTCCTTGCTGTCGCGCTTGACGGCCATGCCCACGGCCCACCCGTCGGTGGGCGCGCGCGGGATGGGCAGCGGCGAGACCACGTAGCGGGGGTCGTCCTGGAGTGTGGCTTCCATCTCCGAGCGCAGGCCTGCCGCCGCCACGACTTCGCCGCGCTGCAGCATCTGGGCGGCCTCCACACCGCTGGGCAGCTTGGTGATGAGGTCGTTCTTGAGCATGCCATCGTCGGCGCCGAGCAGCAGCCATCCCGCCAGCGACAGGCCAGGGACGGCCACGGGCTTGCCGCGCAGCGGCGCCAAGCCGTCGAGTTCAGGCACTTGCCGGACGTCGCGGGCGATGACCACGCTTTCGTGCCAGTACGGCCCGAAGATGGTGACCCGTGGGTTGGCCTGCATCAGCGGGCGGTCCACGGGCACGTGCAGCAGCACGTCGGCCGGACCGTAGCCGAGGTAATGCCCTCGCCAGACCATGTTGCGCAAGTCGTCGTCCATGTTCTCTCCGGCCGGGAACGGCAGGAGCTTGGCCTGGACACCCAGCTGTGCCGCCAGGGCCTTGGCCATGTCGACCTCGATGCCCTGGCCCTTGAGGTGGAAGGGCTTGAGGTCGTCGTACAGGCCCACGGAGAGCACACCGCGCTCGCGGATGCGTTGCAGCGCAGTGGGTTCGTCGTCGGCCCGGGCCGCGCCGAGGGGCAGCAGGGTCCCCGCTGCGGCGGTGCCCAGGGCACCGAGGGCGCCCAGGAAGCGGCGGCGTGTCGGGAGTCGTGTATCCGGAAAGTCCATGGTCGTCCTGCTCAGACAGTGAAAGGTGGCGGCGGTCGGTGACCGGGCGGTTCTGGGAGAGAAGCATCCCCCGGATCACCGATCCCTTCCATCGGGTCTTGCGACAGGTGAGTCGTGGCCTCGGGGGCGCGAGACCCCCGGGTCATCACTTGGTGAGGGGCTTTTCGCGGCGCGATTCCAGGTAGGACTTGATGGCCCACATTGCTTCCTGGGAGAAGGTGCCTTCGAACGGGGGCATGTAGACGGCACCGTTGCGGGTGCGGCCGTTGCGGATGGTCGTCAGGAAGTAGCCGTTGACCTCGGTCAGGCAGGCCTGTTGCTTCTTGGCGTTGGTCAACGAGGCGCAGTCGTTGTCCAGGCGGCGCAGGTCGGGGGCGATGCCGCCCGAGACGGCTTCCAGGCCGTGGCAACGGGCGCAGTTCTGGTTGTAGGCCGAACTGCCGATCTGGACCGCCTTGGCGTTGCCGCTGTAGGGGTTGTTCTCCAGCCATTCCTTGCCCACCGAGTCGAGGCCGGTGGTGTCGACCGCCTGGGGAACCACGTCGCCGTGGGCGAGGGCCAGCGAGGACAGCGTGGCCGCGGCGAGGAAGGTGACGGCGCGGCGGAAGTTGCGATGGAACATGATGCAGATGTCTCCGTAATCGTTGAGGGATCTGGCATCGAATCTGCAATCGTTGTGCCATGTCCCGGAAGGCGTGAATTTGTCAGGAAAAGGCAAGGGTCTGTCCGGGGTGGGTTGTCACTCGATGGAGCGAACATTGACCTCGACTAAGATCGGTGTCACACAGGGGCACCAGGTTGTGCGAAAGCACAGCAGCGTGTCCCAGTTGCGCATGTGGCGCACCTCCGTCCTGGGTCGACCCTTCGGACAAGCCGTGGCGAGCGGTCGACGAGGAGACAAGAGATGCAAGGACCCTTCACCCCGGCTTCGGCCGGTCAGCGCATGAAGACCGGCCGTGACGACGGCCGGCGCCCGATCGCGTCGGCACTGTCCCTGAGTGGGACACACATCCAGAAGATCGACCAATCCCACGAGCGCTGCCAGGCGCTGGGGCTGTCGCGCATTGAGCGGCCTGATTTTTCGCCGCTGGGTCGTTCGGACCTGACGGTGGTGCGCGAGCGCAACCAGCGCCTGTACACGCACGCGGCCCCAGTGATGGAATTGCTGGCTGAGCAGATCGCCAACACCGACTCGATGGTGCTGTTGTGCGACGCGACCGGCACGATCCTGCATTCCATCGGCGATCCGGAATTCGTGAATCGGGCCTCCAAGGTCGCGATGCAGCCGGGGGTGAACTGGTCGGAATCGTCCAAGGGCACCAACGCCGTGGGCACGACCCTGATCGAGGAAACCCCCACGTTCGTCCACGCGGACGAGCACTACATGCACGCCAACCACTTCCTGACGTGCTCGGCCGCCCCCATCCTGGATCCGCGCGGCAACATCCTCGGGGTGCTCGACGTCTCGGGCGACCAGCGCAGCTACCACCAGCACACCATGGGGCTGGTGAAGATGAGCGCGCGCATGATCGAGAACCATTGGCTGACGGACGACTACCGCAATGTCATGCGGCTGCATTTCCACAGCCGGGTCGAGTTCATCGGCACGCTGATGGAAGGCATCCTGGCGGTGAGTCAGGACGGGCGCCTGGTCGGTGCGAACCGTGGTGCTCTGGAGCAGTTGGGCCTGAGCGGCGCGGCACTTCGCATGCACACCATTTCCTCGCTGTTTGGCGTGTCGGTGCCGGCCTTGGTGGACCGTTTCCGCTCGCCGCTGGCCGCGCCGCATCCGGTGGAGATGCACAACGGCCGTCAGTTCCACGTGTATGCCCGCTTCAACTGGCCGGTGTGGCACAGCCTGAGCGAAGGGGTGGCGGCGGCCACTTCCGGCCTGACCCCGGCCGGGGTCGACATCGACGTGACCGCCAACCAGCCCAAGGAGGGCGCTGCGGCGGCCGACAAGGCGGTGGACTTGACAGCGGGCGGCGCCTCGGCCACCGGCCCGAACCTGCCGGGCAGTGGCAACGGCTTGGTGGGTCGCAGTGCGGTCGTCGATGAACGGGAGGGCCTGCGCAGCCTGACCACGGGTGATGCCCAGGTCGGCCAGGTGGCCGAGAAGATCCGCCGGGTCCTCAACCGGGACATCCCCATCCTGATCCTGGGTGAAACGGGCACGGGCAAGGAACTGCTGGCGCGGGCCATCCACCAGGATTCCGACCGGGCCAAGCAGCCGTTCGTGGCGGTGAACTGTGCCTCGATCCCCGACACCCTGATCGAGGCCGAACTGTTCGGCTACGAAGAAGGGGCCTTCACGGGGGCCCGGCGCAAGGGTGCGGTGGGCAAAATCGTGCAGGCCAACGGCGGTACGCTGTTCCTCGACGAGATCGGCGACATGCCGGTGGCGTTGCAGGCCCACCTGCTGCGGGTGCTGCAAGAGCGTCAGGTCACTCCGCTGGGCAGCGGCAAGTCGGTGTCGGTGGACGTGGCGCTGGTGTGCGCCACCCACCGCAACCTGCGCGAGATGATCGAGCAGAAGACCTTCCGCGAAGACCTTTACTACCGGCTCAACGGCCTGGCCGTGCGCTTGCCGCCACTGCGTGAGCGCAGCGATCTGCTGGCGCTGGTGGATCGCATCCTGGAGCGGGAGTGTCCGGGGCGCGGGCTGCGCTTGAGCGCGGAGGTGACCGAACTGTTCCAGGGCTATTCGTGGCCAGGCAACGTTCGCCAGCTGTTCAACGTGCTGCGCACCGCGAGCGTCATGGCCGCTCACGAACGCATCATCACCCGGGACCACCTGTCGGACGATTTCATCGAGGACGCCGGTCGCGCCATGGAGGCCCGACACGCTCTGTTGCCGGCTGGGGCGTTCGGTACGTCCACCGCCTCGGTTGGGGCGGTGTCCCCCGTGGCGATGTCGGTGCCGGCCGATCTTGCCCCGGGGCGTCTGGCCCTGCCTGTGCCTTTGGGTTCTGCGGGCGCGGCTGCGTCTGTCCCTGCCCCGGCGGCTGGTGATGCCGTGCCCGCCGCAGGCATGCCCGATGCGCTGGGTCGTTCGCTGGAGGACATCGAGATCCTGACCATTCAGCGCGCCGTCGAGGCCGCCGGAGGGAACATCTCGGTGGCGGCCAAGCGCCTGGGCATCAGCCGAAACACCATCTACCGCCGCCTGCGCTGGAATCAGGCGCGCTGAGGCGCCCATGAGGGTTGGCCCGGTGGTGGGGGCCTTCGGGCTGCTCCACCCTGAGGCCGTGGACTGTCTCCGGACGGAGCAGTCGTGGCGCTGGCGATCTCCACGCACCGCCTGATCCGGCAGAACGTGAACGATTCCGCGCCGGGAACCGTTCCCGCGGGAGTGATGCGCCACGGCACATCTCTTGCTCAATCTCCGACCATGTATCGACGCGAGCACGACAGGGTCCGGACCACACCTCCTCGGGGTTTCGGGCCCGACCGCATCAGGAGGTGCGCATGAAACTGGTGGTCCTCAAGGGAGGCTCCGACGCGGTTCGCCACGGGCATGCGCCCACCCGCGGCCGGGCTTCCAGCCATTCTCCCGGGGCTCTGGCGCTGTCAGGTGGCAGCAGCCGGTGGCTCCTCATCAATGTGTCGCCCGCAGTGGGAGACCAGTTGGCCACCGACGCGCGGCTGCTGCGCCACGAAGGCCTGGTCGATGCCCGGATCCGGGCGGTGGTGCTGACCGATGCCCAGGTGGACCACGTGACCGGCCTGTTGGCTTTGCGGGATGGGGTGCCCATCCACTTGTACGCAACACCCGCCGTGTTCGAGGAACTCACGCACAGCCTGCCCATTCTTCCCCTGCTGGAAGACTATTGCGGGGTGCACTGGCACGTGATCCCCGTGGCGGGCGAGTGCCGTGAGACCGTGTTCCGGGTCGAAGGGCAGCCGGGCCTGGAGTTCACGGCCTTGGCCACGGAGGGGCCGCTGCCGCCGCACGTCTCGCACGCGCGCAACCCGGTCGTCGGCGAGACCATCGCTCTGGCGGTGCGAGATCGCCAGAGCGGCCGAAGGCTGTTCTATGCCGGCTCCATCGCCGAAGCGGGTCAGGACGCACTGGCCTGGATGAACGATGCGGATTGTGTCGTGTTTGGCGACGACCTGGATCGCCATCCCAGCGACAGCGAATTCGAGGCCGATCCCGATGCGTTGTCGCTGTTGACCGGATCCAGGGCGTCGCGCAAGGTCATGATGGCCCTGCCTGAGCCTTTGGAAGCGCCAGAGCGGGAACGCCTGGAGGCCCAGGGCATCGAGCTGGCCAAGGACCGCGGCGAGATCGAATGGTGACCCTCGGTCGTGGGTGTTCCATGATGGAGCGCCTGTGACCGGTGCCGGGGTGTAAACACGGGGCCGACATCGGCGCAGGCGCTCGGTACAAACGGTGCCATGCACACGCCCTCCGAGTCCAACTCCGCCGCACCGCGGTCCGTGCTTCACGTCCGGGACCTGGTCAAGCGCTATGGCGCGCGCGTGGCCCTGGGCGGACTGACGCTCGAAATCCCGGCTGGCCAGCGCGTCGCGCTGCTGGGGCCCAACGGAGCGGGCAAGTCCACCTTGTTCCAGATCCTGACGGGGCTGTTCACGGCCGACGAAGGTCAGGTATCGGTGGCGGGTCACGACCTGGCCCGCCATGCGGTCGCCGCCCTTCGGCACATCGGCGTGGTGTTCCAGCAGATGTCGCTGGACCTCGACCTGAGCGTGGAGCGCAACCTGCGCTTCCACGCTGATCTGCATGGCCTGCCACGTGCGCTGGCCTCCGAGCGCATCACTGCCGGTGGTGCCGCGCTGGGCCTGAACGCCGATCTGAAACGCACGGTGCGGGAACTCTCTGGCGGCAACCGCCGCAAGGTCGAGCTGGTTCGCGCATTGCTCCACCGGCCCAAGGTGCTGCTGATGGACGAGCCCACCGTGGGGCTGGATCCCCAATCCCGCCGCGACCTGATGGCCGCCGTCCGCGCCGATGTGGCCGCGCACGGCACGGCGGTGCTGTGGGCGACCCACCTGGTCGAAGAAGCCGAAGCGGCCGACCGCGTGGTCGTGCTGCACCAGGGCCGCTTGCTGGCCGATGGCACACCCGCCCAGGTCACGGCCGCGCTGGGGGGCGAAAGCCTGGAAAGCGCTTTCATCCGCGCCACCGCTGCCCGTCCGCCGGGTGTGGCCGGAAACAACGGCCCCACCGCTCGCCCGGCCACATCGGCCGCACCCTGATTCACCGGGGGTTTTGCCCCTTCCTCGAACAACGGAGACACCCATGAACCTCAAGACCATCGCCACCGCCGTGGCCCTGCTGGCAGCCCCGGCGTGGGCCCTGGCCCAGACCGCCTACGTGTCGAGCGAGAAGGACCACAAGCTCACTGTGGTCGATCTCAAGACGCAGGCCGTCACCGGCACGATCGCCACCTGCAAGCGCCCGCGCCACATGGTGCGCACGCCCGACGGCAAGCAGCTCATGGTGGCCTGCGGCGACTCCGGTCAGGCCGACGTGATCGATCTGGCCACGGGCAAGTCGGTGCGCAAGATCGGCCTGGGTGAGGATCCCGAAATTTTCGATCTGTCTCCGGACGGCAAGACCCTGTTCGTCAGCAACGAGGAAGACGGTGCGGTGGGCGTCGTCGACATCGCCAGCGGCAAGCGCACCGGCGAGATCAAGGTTGGCGAGGAGCCCGAGGGCGTGCTGGTCAGCCGCGACGGCAAGACGGTGTACGTCACCTCCGAGGTGGCCAGCCTGGTCCACGTGATCGATGCCGCTTCTGGCAAGGTGGTCAAGAACATCAAGGCGGGCAAGCGCCCGCGCCGCTTTGCCATGACGCCCGACGGCTCGCAGCTGTGGGTCACCAACGAACTGGCCGCCAGCGTGACGGTCATCTCGACGAAGGATCACAGCGTGCTGGACACCATCAAGTTCGAGGTCAAGGGCGCGCGCGCCACCGACATCACGCCGGTGGGCATCGCCATGAGCCCGGACGGCAAGAGCGCCTACGTCGGGCTGGGCAAGGCCAACCACGTGGCCTTCGTGGACGTGGCCTCGCGCAAGGTGTCCAGCCTCGTGCTGGCCGGCAAGCGGGCCTGGGGCCTGGGCTTGAACAAGGCTGGCGACCGCCTGTACGTGGCCAACGGGCTGTCCGACGACATGACGATCATCGACGTGCCTGCCGCCAAGGCACTCAAGACCGTGCCGGTGGGCCGCGTGCCGCACAGCATCGTCGTGGTGGAGTGAGGCCATGAACGGGCATCGCACGGCAACGGGTGACGGGGGGCTGGCGCGTGGCGGTGTTCCCGTCTTCCGGGCCCCGTCGTCGGGGGGGCGTTCCGGCTCGGCACACCGGGTGGCGCGGCTGGCCGTGGCCATCGGCCTGACGTTGACTGCCGCCGTGGTCCAGGCGGCGGCCTTCAAGGCCGTGCTGCTGGTGCCCGAGGACGACCCGCGCCTGGAGCGCACCCGTGTCGAGCGGGCCTACCTGGGCCACCCGACCGGGCCGGCGCTGGACGGCGTGAACGTGGCCTTGAAGGAGGCCGCGCTGGAGCTGGAGTCTGCCGGTGCCACCGTGACGGTGGAGGCTGTGCCGGTGGATTCCCCCGCTGCGGCCGTGGCCGCTGCGCGCCGGGCCGAGCAGGGCGGGGCGGCGGCGCTGCTGACCGACCTGCCGGCCGCGTGGACCTTGGCGGCCGCGTCTGGCGTGAAGCTGCCGGTGCTGAATCTTGGCGCCGCCGACGACCACCTGCGCGAGCAGAACTGCCGCGCCTCGCTGCTGCACGTCGTGCCCAGCGAGCGCATGCGCGCCGATGCCTTGGCCCAGACCCTGGTCCACCAGAAGTGGACGCAGGTGCTGCTGCTGGTCGGGCCGAGTGAGCAGGATCTGGTGCGTGGGCACTCCGCCGTTTCGGCGATCCAGCGTTTCGGGCTGAAACTGGTGGGCGCCAAGCCCTACAAGCTCTCGGGCGATCCGCGCGAGCGCGATCTGGCCAACCCGCTGTTGCTGACCCAGGGCACGCATGACGTCGTGTGGGTCGTGGACAGCGATGGCGAGTTCGCCCGCATGCTGCCCTACCGCACGGCCTCGCCGCGTCCGGTGGTGGGCGACGCGGGGCTGACCGCGCTGGCCTGGCACGCCCAGTACGACCGCTACGGCGCGCCGCAGGTGTCGCGCCGCTTCACCAAGACCGCCCGCCGGCCCATGACCGATCTGGACTGGAGCGCCTGGATGGGGGGCAAGGCTTTGGCCGCCGCCGCCGTGGCCGCGCCGCAGGGGCCGGTGCAGGCCTTCCGGCAGGCGCTGGTGTCGATCGAGCTCGACGGCTCCAAGGGCGTGCCCATGAGTTTCCGCCCGTGGGACGGCCAGATGCGCCAGACGATGCTGCTCACGGACGGCCAGGGCGTGGTGTCGATCGCGCCGGTCGAGGGGGTGCTGCACCCCAAGAACACGCTGGACACCCTGGGCGTGGATGCGCCCGAGAAGCTGTGCAAGGCCCGCCCATGAGACATGCGCTGCAGGCCCTGCGGGCCATCGTCGGCCGCGAGGTCGCCAAGTTCCTGCGCCAGACCGGGCGGCTGGTGTCGGCGCTGGTGCGGCCGCTGCTGTGGCTGGCGGTGTTTGCCGCCGGGTTCCGCAACGTGTTCGGCATGGCCATCGCCGAGCCCTACGACACCTACATCCCCTACGACGTCTACATCGCGCCGGGCCTGATCGGCATGGTGCTGCTGTTCAACGGCATGCAGTCCAGCCTGGCGATGGTCTACGACCGCGAGATGGGCCTGATGCGCCTGCTGCTGACGGCGCCGTTGCCGCGCTGGTGGATCCTTTTTTCCAAGCTCACGGCGACGGCGGTGCTGTCGCTGGTGCAGGCGCTGGCGTTTGTG
>JACCDS010588036.1_pt1 | contig 25101 bp, 22 predicted proteins | sample 7446441 | NCBI WGS metagenome assembly JACCDS01 (sample SAMN15323445, study PRJNA562643) | freshwater metagenome | isolation source: river surface water | place: USA:Blue River Watershed | collected 2017-08-17 | reverse complement strand
GAGCATCCGAACAAGGCGCCGTACAACACGCTGATCCTGATGAACGACAAGGGCGAGATCGTGCAGAAGTACCGCAAGATCATGCCGTGGGTGCCGATCGAAGGCTGGTACCCGGGTAACTGCACCTATGTGTCCGAGGGTCCGAAGGGACTGAAGATCAGCTTGATCATCTGCGACGACGGCAACTATCCGGAGATCTGGCGCGACTGCGCAATGAAAGGCGCCGAGCTGATCGTGCGCTGCCAAGGCTACATGTATCCGGCGAAGGACCAGCAGGTGTTGATGGCCAAGGCGATGGCCTGGGCTAACAACAGCTATGTCGCCGTCGCCAATGCGGCCGGCTTCGACGGTGTGTACTCATACTTCGGCCACTCGGCCATCATCGGCTTCGACGGCCGCACGCTTGGCGAATGCGGCGAGGAAGAGATGGGCATTCAATATGCACAGCTGTCGACTTCGCTGATCCGCGACGCGCGCAAGAACATGCAGTCGGAGAACCATCTGTTCAAGCTGCTGCATCGCGGCTACACCGGCAAGATCAATTCCGGCGAAGATGACAAGGGCGTCGCCGCCTGCCCGTATGACTTCTATGCGAAGTGGGTGAATGATCCGGAAGGTACACGCGAGATGGTTGAGAAGATCACGCGGCCGACGGTAGGTACCGAGGAATGTCCGGTTCCGGGCATTCCGAACGCGGGGGACAAGGTGCATCGGTAAACGAGTGCTGACCGATTAGGTGTTCAGCAATTTATAACGGTTCAGGTGGAGTACTTAGGCTGGTGCCCGGGTGAGGTACGAAGTTCAGAGCGAAACGTCTTCACGGGCACCAGCGATTTTTTTACCCCAGAATGCAAGCCGCCCCCGACCTCATCCAGCACCTCGTTTCCGACGAACCCTATTACCTGTCCGTGCGCGACGAGATCGCGCAATTCGAAGCGGCGTACTCGGCACGGCTGCCGGTAATGCTGAAAGGCCCGACCGGGTGCGGCAAGACCCGCTTTGTCGAGCACATGGCGTGGCGGCTCGGCCGGCCGCTGATTACCGTCGCCTGTAATGAAGACACGACCGCGTCTGACCTGACCGGACGCTTCCTGCTCGATGCAAATGGCACCTACTGGCAGGACGGTCCGCTCACGGTGGCTGCACGCGCCGGCGCACTCTGTTATCTCGATGAAGTGGTGGAGGCGCGGCAGGACACCGTGGTGGCGATCCACCCGCTGACCGACGCTCGTCGCAGCCTGCCGCTGGACCGGCGAAATGAATTGCTGCGTGCGCATCCGGATTTCCAGCTGGTGATTTCCTACAACCCCGGCTACCAGCGCATGCTGAAAGACCTGAAGCCGTCGACCAAGCAGCGCTTTGTCGCGATTGACTTTCATTACCCGACACCCGAGATCGAGACGGGCATCGTGATGCACGAAGGCGGCGTGACGCGGGATATCGCATCGAAGCTGGTCGGCATCGGCGGCAAGATGCGCAACCTGAAGGGACATGGCCTCGACGAAGGTGCATCGACACGGACACTGGTCTATGCAGCAACGCTGATCGCAAAAGGCATCGCACCTCTGGCCGCCTGCAACATGGCCCTGGTTCAAGCGATCAGTGATGACCCGGACATGCTGGACGCGCTGCAGGGCGTGGTGAAAAGCTTTTTCGCTTAGACCAGAATCACCATGAACGTCGCCGCAGACGACTACGGACTCGACACCGCCAGCGCCAGCCTGCGACATTATCTGCGCGCGCTGTGGCAACGTGACTTTCGGCTGCGGGCCTGCGAACGACCGGCGACCCAGTTACGACCCTATCTGTCGGAAGCGGGCATGCATCTGCCGCCGCGGTATGCGTCGCATCGCGGCGCTCTGCTTCGTGAGTTGTACCGCGCCGCAGCCGCCCATGCGGCGGCACATGATGCGTTCTCCAAAATTCAATTCGAGCGGCGCAAGCTCAAACCCGTACAGGTCGCGATCGTATCGTTGCTGGAGGATGCGCGCGTCGAACAGCTTGCCATCAATGCGATGCCGGGACTCCGCACGCTGTGGCTGCAGTTCTTCGATCCGCGCGGACGCGAAGGCAATAGCGCCGACGCACTGCTGCTGCGACTGTCGCATCAGCTGCTGGACCCGACACGCGTTGATGACAATCCGTGGCTGATGAAGGCGAAGCGGCTTTACCTGGCATCGCAGGCGGCTGGCAGCGATCCGCGACCCTTGCGCGAGATCGGCATCTTGCTCGGCAATGACCTCGGCCAGATGCGCGCGCAGTTCAATGCAAAGACGTATCTGGTCGAGCCGCTGTACCGCGACGACAACCTGTTCCTGTGGGACAGCGACGCGCCACCGGAAGAGACGCGCGTCGAGGACACCGGCTTCTCTTTCAGCGACGCCGCGCAGCAGATTCATCAGCAATTCGACGACCGCGCCGACGATGATCCGAATTTCAAAGTGCGCGAGGTGGCGACGGACGGAAAGGACGAAGCCGGCAGCGGCGATGGACAGCAGCAGCGCTATCCGGAATGGGACGAGCGCATCGGCCGCTATCGTGCTGACTGGTGCAGCATCATCGAGCAGCGGCCACAGCCCGCAGATGCGCACACGCTGCGCGATGGCGTCTCGCGCCATGCAGCACTGGCAGCCCATCTTGCGCAAAGGCTGCAGGCACGCAAGCTCGGCGAGGTGCAGCGCCTGCGCCGACAGCCGGACGGTGATGAGCTCGAGACCGATGCGCTGGTGCGCGCATATGCGGCGCTGCGCGCGGGCCAGGCGCCAGACACTGACCTGTACCGTCGCACGCACCGGCCGAAGCCAGACCTTTCCGTGTTGTTGTTACTGGATTTGTCGGCATCCACCCGCACCGCGCTGGGTGACGCGACCCTACTCGCGCTGATACGTGAAGCCAGCGTGCTGCTGGCCGATTCGATTGCACAGGGCGGCGACCGCATCGCGATTCACGGCTTCAACTCCAACGGTCGACATCAGGTGAACTATTTTCGCTTCAAGGAGTTCGGCGAACCGATGGGCGATGTGGCGCTCGGTCGTCTGGCTGCGGTCGATGGCGCACTGTCGACACGCATGGGCGCAGCGATACGGCATGCAAGCCGGCTGATGCGCGACTGTCGCAGCACACAGCGGCTGGTACTGGTGCTGACCGATGGTGAGCCGCACGACATCGACGTCTACCAACCGGGGCTGCTGGCGGCGGATGCCGCGCGCGCGGTGGCACGCTCTACTGCGGAAGGTACGCCGGTGTTCTGCGTGTCGGTGGATCCGAAAGCAGATGCGTACCTGCGCCAGATTTTTGGTCTGCATCATTACCTGGTGATCGACAGCGTCACGCAACTACCGCAGCGGCTGCCTGAGCTGTATCTGCGTCTTGCGAGCTGAGATCAGCAAGTGCCACGCACGCGTCTATGGACGCCACGCCCTCCGGACATAAAGCTATTTGGTCATAAATGACCAGCGTCTTTCTACGGCCACGCCATCGACCGTGCCGGAAAACTCAACCTCGTACTGTACGCCGCCGCGAAGACGGGCCAGTGGAATGATCGCTGCCGCCGATAGCGGCGTCTCATCGTCGCTGCGACCGTCGAGCTGTGCCACGCGCAATTCGCGGCCTCCACGCTCCCGGATGATGAAGCGTCCGACCTGCAGCAATGTGCCGAGGCTTGCATGCAAGCTGACAGGGTAGCCGACCGCATTGCGTCCCGCGACCGGATCGGGCGTCTCCTGATCGCTGAAGAAGCGGGTGTTGACGCCGCGCTGGTCTGGTAGCGGCCACACGACGATGCGGCTGGGACCGAGGCCGGTGCTACTGCGCGAAGCGACAAAGTTCACGTTCAGCCAGTAATAGCCGCCACCGCGATGGGCGTCGCCAGCACCGGCGATATCGAATCTCGGCTCGAGCATCAGATAGCGATGATAGATGGCACCGAGCAGACCTTCGGCTGCCGCAAAGCCGTCCGGTTCAGCGGTGGCTGCGATCACCTCGCCATCGGCCTGCGCTTGCGACTGTAGCGGATAGCCGGTGGCACGGAGTCGCTCGGTTGGGGTTGCGCCGGTGAAGCCCGGTCGCGCCGGATCTTCGTCATGGGAAATCAGATTGTTCAGCTGCTGATAGCCGGCGTGGGCCGCAGCAGCCCGGTCCAGTTGTGCGTTACGCGTCAGCGCTTGTAATCCGGCCTGTGCCCTGCGGTAGTTGATCCACGCCAGACCGTCGCTGGCGACCTCACCGGTCGCGACCGGCGCACCGCTTTCCTGTGCAACCAACTGGGTAGCACTGGTGCCGGTCGACGACCCGCCATCTCCGCCACTGCAGGTGGCTAATAGCGCAAGACCCATCACAGCAATCGCTAGCCGCGCTGCCACAGGGCCGATCTGCATGGATATCTCCGTCGATGGTCAACCAGCGAGCCATCAGGCTCCCTGTGCTGCGCAGGCAGCGACGGTTCGACCGGAAGACCCGATCCAGGTTCAGCGTGGAGAATTTGATGCGAACGCGATGTCCGTAACCACTGCGTCAGAACCGCCGCCGTGGTTCAGCCTGCGTCAATCGGTTTGTTCAAACACACCGGCGGCGCGGTTCTTGCGCACCGCATTCCATGGGAAGATCTGGCCGTTCATCGCGATGTAGACACCGGGAGCGCACAGCATTGCGGCAGCACAGGCAAAACCGAGGTTGAACAATGCGTCGGAACCGTCAATCCGGTAAGGCACCATGGCACCGGTCAGGACGATGGTCTTGTTGAGCGCGGCCTTGCCAAGTACCTCGGCAGTCTCGCGCATCGTGTCAGTGCCATGCACGATCACGATCTGCGCTTCGTCGCTGCGCGTGCACGCATCACGAACCTGATGCCGATGGGGTTCCTGCATGTCGAGCGAATCCAGCGCCAGCAAGGGCTCGAACCGGGTCGGCACGGTGATGCGAGCGCGTGCCAGCGCCGACGGAAGAATGCTGTCGCCGAACACGAGCTCGCCGGTCAGGGGGTTGTATTGTTTGTCGAACGTGCCGCCGGTGGCGATGATGCGCAAGCTCATGGGGTCTGCGGGGAAGGAAGTCGGAAGATTCCCCGATAATAGCGCGCAGCAGCGTGCGGACAAAAAAAGGGGAGTGGGACTGAAGCCCACTCCCGAAAAGCTGGGCGGCGCAGGCGAGAACGTCTGTGCCACCCGCCATCCGAGACAAGATGGACTTGCATGGTAAGACCGGAGTCTGCGCCGAATCCAATGCTATGTTGTCATCATCTTATTCGGCGACTTACTCCGGCCTGCAAAGCGACTGGACAAGCCCACAGAAGTTCCGGACACCGCACAAATATTCTGTCGTCACACCTTCGTCAGATGTCGGTACACTGCGGCGTTCGTTATCTTTTTGATCGTTCGCGCAGGCTGTTTTCTGATGAAGCCCATTGCTCCCGGCACCGTCATCTTTCATCGCTATCGCGGTTACGGCGTGATCACGTCGGTCAATCTGCTGACCGGCTGGGTATCGGCGCGCTTCGGAAGTGAGGGCAGGACGCTAGACCTGAACCTGTCCTGCGATCAGGTGCAACATGCCGACGGCGAGCCGATTCGTTTCCGGCGCACGCCGCCGGACCGAATGCCGCATGGGCGGCTGATGGCGATGATGCGCGAACTGCACCGCGCAGGTTATCAGCGGCTGTATCTGTACAGCTGGCCGAAGCCGTCGGGACTGCACTGGCGCTGGCACATGTTCACCGGACCACGGCACTGGTTGCAACGCAGCTGGCGTGAAGGATGGTATGGCTCAGGCGCGGACTACAACCTGAATCCGGTACTCGGCTGGGGCGACACGCCGGGCGACTCGATGCATGAATTGCTGTCAGCGCTGGCGAAGTTTGATCCGCAGGGACTCGCGCAGGCGATCGGGGGCGACGACGACCATACCGCCTGGTTTGCTGATGTCTGTGATGCGCTGCTGCCAGACTATGCGTTCTCGCTGGGCTGGGATCAATCTGCGGGCCCCCAGCCGGAGTATCTTCCGGTGATTCCGCTGCGAGCGAACCTGCCGTCGTACAAGGGTCGCGCATTGCCGTGGCCGCCCGGATGGAAGTATTTGTGGAGCCGGCAGCCGAGCTCATCGACCGACTCACCGCAGATCATCAGTCGAACAATTCGCGCTGGCGTCCCTTCAGACGCCGATCGTTGATCGACGCGATCGACATCTCACGTCGTCCCGGGATTAATTCAATCGCGTCACCGGCCTGCAGCGTGCCCGACTTGATCACTCTCAGATAAATCCCGGAGCGCCCGGATTGCAGCATCTGCTTCACCGCATGCGCGTAGCCCATGCGCGCGGCGAACTTGAAGCAGGGCTGGCGTGGCTCGGTCACCTCGAGCAGCACGCTGCCGATGTGCAGCCGGTCACCAACCCACAGCGACTGTTCGGTCAAACCTTCGCTGCAAAGATTCTCGCCGAAGAAACCGGACTCGAACGCAACCTCGCGCCGTAACGCCTGGCGCAGCTGTTCGCGCCAGAACGCATGATGCTCGCCCGGATACAGGTAAACCGCCTTGTCGAGCCCGCCGTGCACACTGAGATCAGCCTGCTCATCACCGGCAATGCCCAGCGGCCGCACCTGAACCTGCCCCTGCAATGGCTGCTTACGGATGGCTGACATCACCGACTGCGCGTGTTCCTGCGCGCCGACGAACAGCGGCGCGACCTTGCCGGCATGGATGCTGATGATCTTCATTGACGCTTCTGTTCCGAGCGTTTTGCACGTTCCGCGATCGCTTCAAACAGCGGTCGGAAATACCTCTCGTAGCTGTCCTGCTCGACGTAACCCAGATGCGGTGTCGCCAGTACGTTATCGAGCTGTAGCAGGGGCGACGTCGGTGGCAACGGTTCGGTCTCGAACACATCGATCGCGGCCGCCCCCGGGCGTCCGGCACGCAGCGCGTCTTCCAGTGCGCCGGGCGCGATCAACTCCGCGCGGCTGGTATTGACCAGCAGCGCATCACTTTTCATCCACGCAAGGTCCTGTGAGTCGATCAGGTGCCGGGTGCTGTCAGAGAGCCGCAGGTGCAGGCTCAGTACGTCGGCCTCTGCAAAAAACGTGTGGCGATCCGGCGCTGCGGCAAAGCCGTCGGCGACGGCCCGCGCACGACTGGCTTCGCTGCCCCACACGCTGACCCGCATGCCAAAGGCCAGCGCATAGCGCGCGACGCGCTGGCCGATGCGGCCGTAACCCCATATACCAAGGCGGCGGCCATGCACGGCTCGCCCCAGCGTATTGAGCTCGGGCGCGGTAGCGCTCGCCTGCCATAAGCCTTGCTTCAGCAAACCCGCGTATGGCAGGAGTTTGCGGCTGCCGGCAAGGACCAGCGCCCAGGTCAGTTCTGCCGTGGCCACCGGATCACCGGGTCCGTCGATCAGTTCGATGCCCCGCTCTTGGGCGGCCGCTGTATCCACATGGCTGCCGAAACGACCCGTCTGGCACAGCAGCTTCAGGTTCGGCAGACGCGACAGCAATGCGCGGTCAAGCCGGGTGCGTTCGCGGATCAGCACCAGCACATCGAACGGCGCGAGCCGGATCGCCAGCTGCCCGGTACCTCGCGCGCTGTGGTTGAACACCTTGACGTCCAGCCCGTCCAGCAAGGAAAAGCAGGGCAGGCGACGAACCGCATCCTGGTAATCATCGAGGATCGCGATTTTCATCGGGTGGCAGCAAGCCCAATGGCTTCGTCGAAGGAATTTTGTGAATCTGGCCGGATTGGCATAACTTGTTGAAGTTTGAGCGATAAAGCCGGGTTTTTGAATAATTCCCGGCATCGCCTTGAGACAAAGCAGCCAAGAAAACCTGCTCTCGGGAGTACAATTGTTCGACGCCCTTAAACGATTTAAGGGAAGAATTTATTCTAAACGAGACAGCTCAGCCACACGCCCGCAGCGCGCACCCGCGCCGGGCAGGCGATGCGGCAAACCTTGCCGCAGATTCGACAAGACCGCCGTTCACCCACAACGGGTGCCACAAGCTGACGACGATCCTGCCGGCCAGGGCCGCTGCATGGCATGGAGGAAGTGAATGAATCAGCCCGTGATGGCCGGCGTCGCCCCGGTCAATCCGCCTGCGTATGTCAAACATCCGAAGCTCATTGCGTGGGTCAGCGAGATCGCCGCGCTGACCACGCCGGACCGCATTGTCTGGTGCGATGGATCGCAGGAAGAATATGACCGACTCTGCGCACAGATGGTCGCTGCCGGCACGATGAAACGGCTCAATCCGGCTAAACGGCCAAATAGTTATCTGGCGAATTCCGATCCGTCTGACGTCGCGCGCGTCGAGGACCGTACTTTCATCTGCTCCGCACGTGAGGAAGATGCGGGGCCGACCAATAACTGGACCGCACCGGACGAAATGCGCACGACGCTGGGGAGCTTGTTTGCCGGATGCATGCGCGGCCGCACGCTGTATGTGGTGCCGTTTTCGATGGGGCCGCTGGGCTCGCCAATTGCGCATATTGGCGTGGAGCTGTCGGACTCGCCATATGTTGCGGTGAATATGCGCATCATGACGCGCATGGGTAAAGCGGTATATGACGTGCTCGGCACCGATGGGGATTTTGTCCCTTGCGTGCATTCGGTGGGCGCGCCGCTCGAACCAGGCCAGAAGGATGTGCCGTGGCCCTGCAATGCGACCAAGTACATCGTTCACTATCCGGAGACGCGCGAGATCTGGTCCTTCGGTTCCGGCTACGGCGGCAATGCGCTGCTGGGCAAGAAGTGCTTTGCACTGCGCATCGCATCCACGATGGGCCGCGACCAGGGCTGGCTCGCAGAGCACATGCTGATCCTGGGCGTCGAATCGCCGACCGGGGAAAAGCATTACGTTGCTGCGGCGTTCCCGTCGGCCTGTGGCAAGACGAATTTCGCGATGCTGATTCCGCCGGAATCGCTGAAGGGCTGGAAGGTCACGACGATTGGCGATGACATTGCCTGGATCAAGCCGGGTCAGGATGGCCGGCTGTATGCGATCAACCCGGAGGCTGGCTATTTCGGCGTTGCACCAGGAACGAATGCAAAGACCAACGCGAACTGCATGGCCATGCTTGAGGGCGACACGATTTTCACCAACGTCGCACTGACCGATGATGGTGACGTCTGGTGGGAAGGCATGACGAAGGAAATGCCGGTCCATCTGATCGACTGGCAAGGCAAGGACTGGACACCGCAAATCGCTGCTGATACCGGCCGCAAGGCGGCGCACCCGAACGCGCGCTTTACCGTGGCTGCGACACAGAACCCGGTACTCGACCCTGCGTGGGATGACCCCCAAGGCGTGCCAATCTCAGCCTTCATCTTCGGCGGCCGGCGCTCGACGACGGTACCGCTGGTGACCGAAGCACGTGATTGGGTCGAAGGCGTTTACATGGCAGCGACCATGGGCTCGGAAACGACCGCCGCCGCCGCTGGTCAGCAAGGCATCGTCAGGCGTGATCCGTTTGCGATGTTGCCGTTCATTGGTTACAACATGAGCGACTATTTTGCGCACTGGCTCCGCATTGGCAAGATGCTCGAGCAGGGTTCAGCATCGCTGCCGAAGATCTTCTGCGTGAACTGGTTCCGCACCGACGACCACGGCAAATTTATCTGGCCAGGGTTCGGTGACAATATGCGGGTGCTGAAGTGGATGCTGGATCGGATTGCCGGTACCGGAAGTGGTGACGAGCACGTGTTCGGTATCACGCCGCGCCATGGCGATCTTCTGTGGGACGGTCTGGATTTTGGTGAAGCTATGTACGACAGGATCACCGAGATTGACCACCGTGCATGGCAGGCAGAACTGAGACTGCATGATGAACTCTTCGACAAGCTAAGACATCGGCTGCCTGCTGAATTGGGTGAGGTGAAGTTGGCGCTGCAGCAGCGTCTTTCCCAATAGCCTAGCTATTCGCTATCGCGAATAACCACTTGCGATAAAGCGACTGACGGCCGGTAGTGACCGGCCGTTTTCTTTGCGCGCGTTATGATTTCGTGGGCGACTAATATTTTATTCATGACACCGCTTTCCCCCCTTCCGATACGAGACGGCGTATCCCCTAGCTTGGTCTGGCTGCCTCACGGCCACTGGCAAACGCTCGGGGAGTACCTCGCGTTTCGGTTTCCAATGGTAAGCGAGGAGAGCTGGCGCTTGCGCATGGTCCGCGGTGAAGTGCTCGACCAGCAGGGGCGCGCGTTGTCCTACGACGCCGCATTTCCCGGCGGCGCCTGTATCTTCTATTATCGAGAACGAATCGGCGAAACGCCGATTCCGTTTGAAGAGTCCATCCTATTTTGCAACGATGAACTGATGGTGGTGGACAAGCCGCATTTTTTGCCGGTGACACCGGGCGGTCGCTTCTTGCACGAGACGCTGCTGGTCCGACTTAAGCGAAAGACAGGTATAACAACGCTGACGCCGATACACCGGCTTGATCGGGAAACGGCTGGCGTCATGCTTTTTTCGGTGAACCCTGCATCACGTAGCGTATGGCAATCCTTGTTTCGTTTCAGGCAGGTACACAAAGTGTATGAGGCGGTTGCGCCTTTCCGTGACGATCTCAAGCTGCCGGTTGACGTGCGCAGTCGTATCGAACGCGATGAACAATTCTTTCGCGTGCGCGAGGTCGACGGCGAGCCGAATGCATTCAGCCACATCGAATTAATCGAAAAGCGCGGCCCGCTGGCCTTGTACCGTTTACTACCAGTGACCGGGAAGATGCATCAGCTGCGTGTTCACATGAACTCGCTGGGCATCCCGATACTGAACGACGGCTTCTATCCTGTGGCACTGCCTTGCAAGGGCGATGACTTCTCCTCGCCATTGAAGCTGCTGGCCCGTTCTATACGTTTTACTGATCCAGTGACTGGTGAGGCCCGGTGCTTCGACAGCGCACAGACTTTATGAATCCAACCACAACATCCGACAACACTGCCGGCGGCACTGCGCAGCGCGCCATCCCTTCGATCGCGATCCTCGCGCTGTCGCTGGCTTCATTCGGGAGCGGTATGTCGATGCGGATTGTCGACTCGATGCTGGTCAGGCTCGCTGCGGATTTTAGTGTGTCTGTGGGTGCTGCAGCGATGGCGATTACGGTCTTCGGTGTGGCCTACGGTCTGTCTCAATTGCTGTTCGGTCCGTTGGGTGACCGGTATGGAAAATATCTCGTCATTGCGTGGGGATGCGTCGCCTGTTCATTCACGGCTTTGTTGTGCGGTCTGGCGCCGGATTTTTCTGGCTTGCTGCTGGCGCGTATGCTGGCAGGTGCGACCTGTGCATCAATCATTCCACTGTCGATGGCGTGGATTGGGGACGTGGTGGCCTATGAAGACCGACAGGCGGTACTGGCGCGTTTTCTTATCGGGCAGATTCTTGGTCTCTCGTCAGGGATCATGATGGGCGGCGTCAGTGCCGATTATCTTGACTGGCGTTTTCCGTTCTTCTTGATTGCGGCGGCTTTTTTCACGACCGGCTCTTATCTGATCCATATAAACCGGCGTCTTCCTTCACATGCCAAGGTGTTGCACAGCGCGGAAGGGCATGCAATCGCCCGGATGATCAGCGAGTTCAAGCGTGTCGTTGAAGTGCCTTGGGCGCGTAAGGTGCTGGGTACGGTGTTGACGGAAGGCGCACTGGTCTACGGCGCACTCGCTTTTGTACCAACGCATCTGCATACAGTCCATGGCACCTCGTTATCAGCAGCGGGCTTGCTGGTGATGCTGTTTGGGCTAGGAGGCTTCATGTTTGCGATGCGATCACGGCATCTGGTCAGGCAACTGGGCGAAGTGGGACTGGTGCGTTATGGCGCGATGCTGATGGCGGCAGCCATGGTTCTGATTGGCTACAGTCCGTGGTGGTGGACGGCCATTCCGGCCTGCTTTGTATTCGGGCTTGGGTTCTACATGATGCACAACACATTGCAGATCAACGCAACGCAGATGGCGCCGGAACGGCGGGGCGCGGCCGTTGCGGCCTTTGCATCGTGTTTCTTTCTGGGTCAGTCGGCTGGCGTTGCTGCGGGCGGAGCCTTGCTGGTGTCCGTCGGCAGCTCGCATTTGCTGGTTGCAGCGGGTGTCGGTGTGCTGTTGATTGGTGAGCGCTTTGCCCGCCTCAGAGCAGCGAAGCCGGCTTAAAGACGGCTTATAAGCGCTTAGTCACGTGCCGCGAAGGAGCGCAATTCTGCAGCAAAGCTTGGCTGCATCTGTTCGACATCACGTGCCATCGATTCCAGCCCGCGCGAGGTTTCAGCTCGTTCCAGGTTTTTCGGGCTGACAGCATTGTTGCGTAGCAGTGTGGAAAACGGATTCTGGAAGCTGAAAAACAGCGGCTTGAAGGTTTCAGAAGCGGCAACAAAGAAGTTTTGCATGGTGAATCCCAGAGAATTTAATTTGCTGCGTCGCAGTATAGGGTCCTCTTAGATATAAGAATAGTTTTATTTTCTTATGCCATATATATTTTTATGATATATCTTCGGCATCGACCTAAAGGACTGTCAAGACCATGAGTTTCCTTAACTTGGACCTGAATCTGCTGCGAGTTTTTGATGCAGTAATGACTGAGCAGAATCTCACCCGGGCCGCTAACCGGCTCGCGATGACTCAGCCGGCAGTATCTAATGCTGTAAAGCGATTACGCGATGCGCTCGGCGATGAACTGTTGATCCGCACGGCACACGGCGTCAAGCCGACCGCACGTGCCGAATCGCTCTGGCCCGCGGTTCGGCGTGCGCTGGCTGATCTTGAAGAAGCGGTCGCACCTCGCAGTTTTGAACTGGCGAAAGCGAATGCCACGTTTCGTATGGCGATGGCTGATGCAACAGCCGGATTGCTACTGCCACCATTGGTTCGGCTGATCGAAAGCGAAGCTCCCGGGATTGATATCCGCATGGTGCCGTTGACCACCCGCGAACCTCGTCCCATGCTGCTGCGCGGCGACATCGACATTGCGATCGGCTTCTTTCCCGGCGTTGTTGCGCAGCTGCAGGGATCGACCGAAACACCGGTGCGGCATGAGCGTTTGTATGCTGGTCACTATGTCTGCGTGATGCGGAAGAATCATCCGCTGGCCGATAAGGAATTGACGCTGGAACGCTACTGCGATGCCAATCACCTGCTGGTCAGCTTCTCCGGACGCGCGCGCGGGCTGGTTGACGATGCGCTGGTCTCGCTGAACAAGGAACGCCGCATTTTGCTGACGGTGAATCAGTTTTTCACCGCGGGCAAGGTCGTCGCCGCGTCGGATTTGTTGATGGTGATTCCGTATCACCTGATTGATGCCACAGGCATGTCAGAACAGCTGATACAGAAAAGCCTGCCGTTTCCACTGCCTGAGGTGCATATTGACATGCTCTGGCATGAGCGTAATGCGCGCAGTCCGGGCCACCGCTGGTTACGTGAGCAATTGCGCAATTCAAGTGCCCTTGCGAATCGCTCAGTTGCGAACAAGTAAGCTCCCATTCAAGCGTTCAAGCCGGCTTTGCCGGCTTTTTTGTTTTCAGAGTCTCTCTCTTCAGACTTCCGGTTGTTGAGCGCTCTGGGGCCGTTTGGCGTTATTACAGCAAGTTTTTACGAGAGCAGGACATCCGGGCTTTACCTTGGCACCCCTATCGGCTGACCAATCGACATGCCTCGAGACTGTTCGTAAAACGCTAGGCAAGAAGGTTTTCCCGTTTTATCCACAAGCTATCCACAAAATACTCCCAGCTTTATTCATACAGAAGCGATTGCTTCAGGGTTTTTCGTCTTTCTTCAGTTGTTCTTTAATGCTTGTATTTAAGATTAGTAGTAATAAATAAGCTGGACGGAATTTTGTGGATAACTTGTTTTTTTCCTTTTAAAACAAACAGTTGAAAAAAATATAAATTATGAATAGGAGGCCTGTGATCGCAGGACAGTTTTGGGATAAAAAAAGCCTTTAGGTGATTACAGCGCCTTATCCACTTTTCTTATCGGATTTGTCCCCACGCTTGTTCACAGGAGAAGGACGGCTTATCGGCTCCACAGGGTGCCCATCAGTCGAAAGGCCGTGGCGATCGCCGGTTCGGCTTTTCGGCTTGCCAGGCAGATGAAAGACAGTTGGGTTGTTACACTGACGCTGTCGGCAATCACCAGGCCGTGAGCCTGTGATTCCCTGAGCGCAATCGAGTCTCGTACCAGTGAGAGGCCGATGCCCGATTTCACCAGATCGAGCATGGATGCTTCCTGATCCACTAGGGCTACCTTGAGTGGCTGTACCCGCCGTGATGTGAATACCTCAGAAAGAAGCCGGTGATGGACGGACTCTGGCGGCGACCAGATCCAAGGCAGCTGCGCGAGCCGCTCCCACGGTTCTCCCTTGACCCTCTTTGCCCAGCCCTGCGGCGCCAACACGTGGTAAGTAAAAGTGCACAAATCCATGCTGTGTAACTGAGGCTGTGCACTCCCGAGGTAATAGCCGACATCGATTACCCCTTCGCGAATCTGCTGCTGAACCCAGCCCGACATTCCGTGCTTAAGTTCGGTTGAGACTTGCGGATAGCCTTCGACCAGCATTTTGAGGAAGGCGCCGAGTCGGGTGAATTCCGGGTCGAGAATAGTCCCGATAGCCAGCTTGCCAGACAGGGTCGAGTGCAGTGAGTGTGCGGCTTGAACCAATTCCTGGCTGCCGGCGACCACTTTCTCTGCCAGCGGCAACAGCTTGGCGCCGTCGGCCGTCAGGGTCAGTCCGGCGGGCGTTCGCGTAAACAGCTGAACCACCAGCGTTTGCTGCAGGGATTTCAGCTGCAGGCTGACTGCAGGTTGGGTGACATGCAGCCGTTCAGCCGCCCGGGTGAGATTGCCTTCCCGGGCGACAGTAATGAACGCGCGGAGTTGGGTCAGATCCATGAGTTTTCATAAAAATTATTTATGTTTATTTTGATGATAACTCATTGGATTCAAGGAAATGGCTGTAATAAGCTTCGAAAATAAGTGACAAATTCAAAGGAATTCTTATGACGTTGGCAAGCTCGATGATTCCGCATTTCATTAACGGCCAGTCGGTGATGCCGACCAGTGGTCGCAGTCAGCCGGTCTACAATCCTGCTACCGGCGACCCGGTCGCGCAAGTTGGTTTAGCTACGGTTGCCGAGGTTAATGCCGCGGTGGCGGCGGCGGCCGCAGCGGCGCCGGGATGGGCAGAGACCGCGCCTTTGAAGCGGGCGCGGGTCATGTCGAAATTCAAGGAGCTAATAGAGAAGCACCACGATGATCTTGCCGCGATGATCACGCGCGAACATGGCAAGGTGTTCAGCGACGCGAAGGGTGAGGTCGTGCGCGGGCTGGAGATCGTCGAATTCGCCTGCGGTATTCCGCAGCTGCTGAAAACCCAGTTCACCGACAACATCGGCGGCGGCATCGATAACTGGCAGCTGCGTCAGCCGCTCGGTGTGACTGCCGGTATTACGCCATTTAATTTTCCGGTCATGGTGCCGTTGTGGATGGCGCCGGTCGCGATAGCGTGCGGTAACACTTTCGTTTTGAAGCCGTCCGAGCGTGATCCCTCGCCGTCGCTGATGCTGGCCGAGCTGTTCCGGCAGGCGGGTTTGCCAGACGGAGTGTTCAATGTCGTTCAGGGCGACAAACTGGCCGTCGACGCCTTGTTGCAGCATCCGGAGGTCAAAGCTGTCTCTTTTGTCGGCTCGACTCCGATCGCCGAATACATCTACACCGAAGGCACGAAACGCAAGGGTATCTATCCGCTGCGCGTGCAGGCGCTGGGCGGTGCCAAGAACCATCTGGTGGTCATGCCAGACGCAAACCTGGACCAGGCAGTCGACGCATTGATTGGTGCGGCCTATGGGTCGGCCGGTGAGCGCTGCATGGCGATATCAGTCGCGGTAGCGGTAGGCAGTGTCGCTGACAAGCTGGTCGACATGCTGGTGCCGCGCGTGCGCGCACTGAAGATCCGCGACGGGATGGATCCGGACGCGGAAATGGGACCGGTAGTGACCGCGGCTCACAAGGGGAAGATCGAGAGTTATATTTCGCAGGGAGCACAGGCCGGGGCGAAGTTGCTGGTGGACGGCCGTGGCTACAAGGTGGTGGGTCGCGAACAAGGTTTCTTCGTGGGCGGCACGCTGTTCGATGACGTCACTACCGACATGACGATTTATCGCGAAGAGATCTTCGGGCCGGTGTTGTGTGTGGTCCGTGTGCCGGACATGGCTAGCGCGATCGAACTGATTAATGCGCATGAATTCGGCAATGGCGTTTCGCTCTTTACGTCGGACGGCAATACTGCGCGTGAATTCTCACGCCGCATTGAAGTCGGTATGGTTGGCATCAACGTTCCAATTCCTGTACCGATGGCCTGGCATTCTTTCGGCGGATGGAAGCGCTCGCTGTTTGGCGACGCGCACGTGTATGGCGAGGAGGGCGTGCGCTTCTATACGCGTTACAAGTCGATCATGCAGCGCTGGCCGGAATCGATCGGCAAGGGCGCCGAGTTTACGATGCCAGTCGCAAAGTAAGCGGTCAGGGAGGCTGCGATGCAGACGCGAGAGAGTGCTGGTAGCTACGACTACGTGATCATTGGTGCCGGCAGTGCCGGCTGTGTGCTGGCGAACCGGCTCACACAAGACAAGGATGTGCAGGTGCTGCTGATCGAGGCCGGTGGCAAAGATGATTATCTGTGGATCCATATTCCGGTGGGCTACCTGTATTGCATCGACAATCCGCGAACCGACTGGCGCTATCGAACCGAACCCGACCCGGGGCTGAATGGACGCAGCTTGATCTACCCGCGCGGAAAGGTTCTCGGCGGCTGCTCATCCATCAACGGCATGATTTACATGCGCGGCCAGAAAGGTGACTACGATCGCTGGGCCGAAGTGACCGGTGACGATCGCTGGCGCTGGGATCAGGTGCTGCCGCTGTTTCGCCGCACCGAAGATCATCATGCTGGCAGCGATGAATTCCATGGCGCAGGTGGCGAATGGCGCGTTGAAAAGCAGCGTTTGCGCTGGGAGATTCTCGACTCATTCCGCGAAGCAGCGCGTCAGACAGGCATTCCGAATACCGACGACTTCAACCGCGGTGACAACGAAGGCTGCGGTTACTTTGAAGTTAACCAGAAGGCCGGTGTGCGCTGGAATACCGCGAAAGCGTTTCTGCGGACGGCAATGAAACGGGGTAACCTGACCATCATGACCGGCTGCCATGTCGAGAAGCTGATTCTCGATCGCGGCGAGCAAGGATTGAAGTGCACTGGTGTGGAATTCACCGGTGGCGGTCGTGCGTGGAGCGCGCATGCGCGGCAGGAGACCGTGCTGAGTGCCGGCGCGATCGGATCGCCGCAGATTCTTCAGCTGTCCGGAATCGGTCCCGCGTCGTTGCTGCAGCAAGTAGGAGTGCAGCCTTTGGTCGATGTGCCGGGTGTCGGTGAAAACCTGCAGGATCATTTGCAGATCCGCATGGCGTTCAAGGTTCACGGGGTGAAGACGCTGAATGTGCTAGCCAATAGCTGGCACGGAAAACTGCGTATCGGCGCGGAATATCTGCTTAACCGCAGCGGACCGATGTCCATGGCTCCGTCGCAACTTGGCTTGTTTACGCGGTCGGATCCGTCGCAGTCCAGTGCGAATGTTCAATATCACGTGCAACCCTTGTCGCTGGATCGCTTCGGCGAACCGCTGCACCGCTTCCCGGCGTTCACGGCCAGCGTTTGTAATCTTCGACCGACGTCGCGTGGTCAAGTACGCATCGCAGCGGCGGACCCCTATGCCGCGCCGAAGATTGCACCCAACTATCTGTCGACTGAAGAAGACCGGAAGGTGGCTGCGGATTCGCTGCGATTAACCCGTCGGATTGTTTCAGCACCGGCGCTAAGCCGCTACGCGCCGGAAGAGTTCAAACCCGGACCGCAGTTCACCACGGACGAGGCATTGGCCAAAGCGTCGGGCGATATTGGCACCACCATTTTCCATCCGGTCGGCACTTGCAAGATGGGTCGGACGGAAGACGCTATGGCGGTGGTCGACAGCGAATTGCGCGTCAGAGGCGTCCACGGTTTACGCGTGGTGGATGGCTCAGTGCTGCCTTTCATCACCTCGGGAAATTGCAATTCGCCGATCATCATGATCGCCGACCGCGCCGCGGATTTGATTCGCGCGCAGCGCATGAGCCCTCGTCACGCAGAATCCTTGTCAGTTAGCTTGGTAGATTAATAAGCAAAATCAATGATTATGGCGATAGCGTACGCTCACGATCGCCAAATGGTTGATCCACGATGGACGCCTTGATCGGTCTTTATCTGCCTTTGGCCGTTGCTGCAACACTGGCGGGTCTGGTTGATGCGGTCGTCGGTGGGGGCGGGCTGATTCAGGTGCCGGCACTCTTTTCCGTGTTTCCGCAGGCCACGCCCGCGAGCTTGCTCGGAACGAACAAGCTGGCCAGCATCTGTGGTACCGCGATGGCAGCGCGCAGTTATTCCCAGCGTTACCCGGTGGATTGGAGCCTGGTACTGCCTGCATCGCTGGCCGCGCTGGCCGGTGCTTTTACCGGTGCATGGGCTGTCACCGAGTTTCCACCGACGCTGTTACGCAAGGCACTGCCGTTCATTCTGGTGCTGGTGGCAATCTACGTTTTCCGGCGCAAGCAGTTTGGCCATAGTTATGCGCCCGGTATTGAGGGGCATGCCAAGACCTGGCGCGCGCTGGCGGTCGGCGCAGTGATTGGCGGATACGATGGTTTCTTTGGTCCGGGAACCGGTAGCTTTCTGGTCTTTCTCTTTGTCCGGAGCTTTGGTCTAGACTTCCTGCGTGCATCTGCGGCAGCGAAAATTGTGAATGTGGTTTGCAACCTGGCGGCGCTGGCTTGGTTCATACCGACCGGTCAGCCAATCTGGCTAATTGGGATCTTGATGGCCTGTTGCAATATCGCGGGTTCAATTCTCGGTGTCCGTCTGGCGCTGACCCGCGGCGCAGGGTTTGTGCGATCCCTTTTTCTGTTGATCGTATCGACCCTGATCGTCAAGACTGCGTGGGATGCTTTCGGTCCCGCAGCGTAAGTGCTGTGGGGTTGGTTCCACGTGAAACATCGATAAGGTGCTTGGCTGGCTTCCGAGCTGGTGTGTTTCACGTGGAACCTTGATGGCCAGGCAGTCGATCCAGTAGAGCTTCAGGCCGGACTGCGCGGAGAAATCGCTTTATAATCCAGCCTCCGCCTGATCTCGTCTTACCCATCTTCATGGATTTCCCCACGGTTTTTGATGTCATTGTTGTCGGTGGCGGCCATGCCGGCACGGAAGCTGCGCTGGCGGCTGCCCGGACTGGCCAGAAAACGCTATTGCTGACGCACAATATCGAAACGCTCGGGCAGATGTCCTGCAATCCGTCGATTGGCGGGATCGGCAAAGGTCATCTGGTCAAGGAGGTTGATGCGTTGGGTGGGGCCATGGCCATTGCCACGGACGAAGCCGGCATCCAGTTTCGTATCCTCAATTCATCGAAAGGTCCGGCTGTGCGCGCAACCCGCGCGCAGGCTGACCGAATCCTTTACAAGGCCGCGATTCGACACCGGCTGGAAAATCAGGCGAACCTATGGTTATTCCAGCAAGCCGTCGACGACCTGATGGTCGAGGGTGACCGCGTCGTCGGTGCGGTGACACAGGTGGGCATACGCTTCCGGTCGCGTGCGGTAGTGTTGACCGCCGGGACTTTCCTGGATGGGAAAATCCACGTTGGCCTGAACAATTATTCCGGCGGCAGGGCGGGTGACCCGCCGGCGGCCACATTGTCGGCGCGATTGAAAGAGCTGAAGCTGCCGCAGGGACGGCTGAAGACCGGTACGCCGCCGCGCATCGACGGGCGATCAATCGATTTTTCCGTGATGGCCGAGCAGCCGGGCGACCTGGACCCTGTGCCGGTATTCTCGATGGTGGGTTCGGCCGACATGCATCCGCGGCAGCTGCCGTGCTGGATCACGCATACGAATACACAAACCCACGACATCATTCGCACGGCGCTCGATCGCAGTCCGATGTTTACCGGCGTGATCGAAGGCGTCGGCCCGCGCTATTGCCCGTCGATCGAGGATAAGATCCATCGTTTCGCCGACAAGGAGTCCCACCAGATCTATCTGGAGCCAGAAGGGCTGACCACGAACGAGTTCTACCCAAACGGTATCTCGACCAGCTTGCCTTTCGATGCGCAGCTTGCGTTGGTCCGCTCGATGCGCGGCCTCGAAAACGCGCACATCCTGCGTCCGGGCTATGCGATTGAATATGATTACTTCGACCCGCGCGGTCTGAAGGCATCGCTCGAGACCAAGGCGATCGGCGGCCTGTTCTTCGCCGGCCAGATCAATGGCACCACCGGCTATGAAGAAGCGGCTGCGCAAGGCCTCCTTGCCGGTTTGAACGCCGCACTGCAAACCCAGGGCCGCGATCCTTGGACCCCGCGCCGCGACGAAGCCTACCTTGGGGTACTGGTCGATGACCTGGTCACGCAAGGGGTACAAGAGCCTTACCGGATGTTCACCAGCCGTGCGGAATACCGGCTTAGCTTGCGCGAAGACAATGCGGATTTGCGACTCACCGAGATCGGACGCCAACTCGGTTGTGTCGGCGATGCGCAATGGGTCGCGTTCGAGCGACGCAGGGAAGCGATTGCCCGTGAGTTGGAGCGGTTGAAGTCGACCTGGGTCAATCCAAAGCTGATCGCTCAAGCGGAAGCAGAGCGCGTGCTGGGCAAAGGAATAGAGCGTGAGTATGCGCTCACTGAGCTGCTTCGCCGCCCAAATGTGAGCTATCAGGCACTCATGACGCTGCAAGCCACCGACGGGCGGCGTTTTGATAACCCGGATCTCGATGCGGCGGCCGCCGAGCAAGTGGAGATTCAGGTGAAGTACGCGGGGTATATCGACCGGCAGGCGAAGGAAGTCGAGCGCCACGAGTATTACGAGAATCTGAAATTGCCGGGTGAGATCGATTACATGGCCGTGCCGGCACTGTCGATCGAGGTCCGACAGAAACTGAACAAGCATCGCCCGGAGACGCTCGGTCAGGCGTCACGTATTGCGGGGATCACGCCGGCAGCGATCTCCTTGTTGCTGGTGCATCTGAAAAAAGGTGGATTCAAACAGTTCGCATCGGCCAACGACGATACGGACGCCGCCTGAATGAGCGCCGAGATCGAAGCGCTGCGGCGTCGGCTGCGCGAGGGCGCAAACGCGCTGCAGCTTGACTTGCCCGACGCGCAGCTCGACAAGCTGATGGCTTATCTCGCGCTGCTGCAAAAATGGAATGCAGTTTATAACCTGACCGCCGTGCGCGACCCCGAGCAAATGCTGACGCAGCATCTGCTCGACTGCATGGCGGCCTTGCCGGCGTTCGCCAGCGCACGCCGTGTGCTGGATGTGGGCTCAGGAGGAGGGCTGCCCGGCATCGTGATTGCGATCTGGGCTCAGTATGCCGCCCCGGGACTGCAGGTCGAGATGATCGATACGGTGCACAAAAAAACCGCCTTCCTCACGCAGGTCAAGGCGGAGCTGGCGCTGAACAACGCGCGCGTGCACACAGGCCGCGTCGAGGAATTTCATCCTGCTGAAAAATATGACGTCATCACCTCGCGCGCCTTTGCAGAACTCGCCGACTTCATTAACTGGTCCGGCCATCTGCTCGCCGACGGTGGCCAGATGATCGCGCTGAAAGGGCAGGCGAAGCAGACCGAGAAAGAACACCTGCCTGATGGCTGGAAGATATCTCAGATACAAGCCCTGAACGTTCCTCAACTTGCCGCCGAGCGGCATCTGGTTTTCGTGGAACGCACCACCACTCACTAGACGACAAGACCAACAATATGGCCAAGATATTCTGCATCGCCAACCAGAAGGGCGGCGTCGGCAAGACCACCACGGCTGTCAACCTTGCGGCAGGGTTGGCTAAACTTGGTCAGCGAATACTGCTGGTCGATCTGGACCCGCAGGGGAATGCGACGATGGGCGCCGGCATCAACAAGGCGACGCTATCGACATCGGTGTACCAGGTATTGTTGGGCCTGAGTGATGCGCGCGCAGCGAAGCAGACTTCCGAGTCGGGCGGCTTCGATGTGCTGCCGGCGAATCGCGAACTCGCCGGCGCGGAGATCGAGATGGTCGAACTCGATCAGCGCGAGACGCGCCTGAAGCAGGCACTGGCTGTCGTTGATACAGACTACGATGTCATACTGGTTGACTGCCCGCCGGCCTTGTCGATGCTGACGCTAAACGGACTCTGTGCCGCTCACGGCGTAGTAATACCGATGCAGTGTGAGTACTACGCCCTCGAGGGACTGTCTGATCTGGTGAACACCATCAAGATCGTGCATAGCAAATTGAATCCTGAGCTCAAGGTGATCGGCTTACTACGTGTGATGTTCGACCCGCGCATGATGCTGTCGCAGCAGGTGTCGTCACAGCTTGAGCAGCACTTCGGTGACAAAGTGTTTAAAACCGTCATCCCTCGCAACGTCCGTCTGGCCGAAGCGCCATCGTATGGCATCCCCGGCGTGATCTTCGACCCGACCTCCAAGGGCGCGCAAGCGTATCTCGATTTCGGCAAAGAGCTGGTGACGCGAATTGCCGCGATCTGAGCCGAATACCTATAAAAGATTTCGAAAGCAATTGACTGCAATGGTGACCAAAAAACCAAAAGGGCTTGGCCGCGGCCTTGAAGCGCTGCTCGGCGGATCGCCCGACCTGACCCCCGAAGCTACAGCAGCAACCAATGCAACGGCGACCATGTCGGTCGCGTCGCTGCAGGCCGGCAAATACCAGCCGCGCACCCGTATGGATGAAGGCGCGCTGAATGAACTCGCCGACTCGATACGCTCTCAGGGTCTGCTGCAGGCGATTCTTGTTCGCCCTGTCGCAAACGGAAAAAACGGTGTTACGCACGAGATTATCGCGGGTGAGCGGCGCTTCCGGGCAGCACAACTAGCCGGCCTGACCGAAGTGCCGGTATTCGTGCGCGATGTCGACGACCAGGGCGCGGCGGCGATGGCGCTGATCGAGAACATGCAGCGTGAAGACCTCAATCCGCTGGAAGAAGCGCAGGGCATACAGCGGCTCATCGATGAATTTCACTTCACCCATGAGCAGGCCGCGCATTCCGTGGGTCGTTCGCGCAGTGCGGTATCGAATCTGCTGCGCCTGCTAAATCTTGCGAAGCCTGTGCAGTCCATGCTGATGGCCGGCGATATCGACATGGGGCACGCGCGCGCTTTGCTCGCTGTCGATGCTGCGACCCAGATCACGCTGGCCAATGAAGTCATTGCCAAACGCATGTCGGTACGCGATGCTGAGAAGCTGGTGGTGCGCGAGACAACAGGGCAGCGCAGTGGCAAGCCTGCCACCGGCCGGGCAGACAAGTCGCGCGATATCACCCGGCTGGAAGAAGAACTATCCGATGCCTTGGCCACGAGCGTGACGATCAAGCTCGGCAAACGCAACCGCGGCGAACTGGTGGTGGCTTTCGGCGACCTCGATCAACTTGACGGTTTGATTGCCCGCTTGAGGCCTCAGGAGCATTGAAATGCAGCGAAATTATGTTTTTGAAAACTAAAAAATCGGCTGCTCGGGCAAGCAAACATTTGACGCAAGCAATCACCGGCCAATATAATCACGCGGCTTCACGGAAGGTGATCCATTCCACCGCGCGCGATGAGTCGTTACTTCGCGACGCGCCTGAGCCATCGGGCATGACTGCATCAAACCCATGCTGAGCCTGATCCTGATTCAGTTGGCTGCGACGTTGGTTACCGCAACGTTGGCCGGACTGATCGCCGGGGTACCCGCATTTTTCTCGGCAATGCTCGGGGGTCTGTGTTGTGTGGTGCCCAACGGCCTGTTTGCCTTGCGCTTGTTCGCCGGCGCGCAGCGGCCCGGAACTCTGAGCCCGATGACTTTTTTCTTCGGGGAGTTCACCAAAATTGCGATGACGGTCGCGCTGCTTGCGCTGGCCGTCTGGTGGTATCGCGACCTGAATTGGCTGGCGCTTCTCGCCGCTTTCATCGTCGCGCTAAAAAGTTACATCATCTTATTGTTTAGGCACTGACATGGCATCTGAAATGGCAGCAGAGGGCGCAAACCACGCGCCAACCGCCTCTGAATACATCGTCCACCACCTCGGACACCTGCAGACATCGCATCAGCACAGCATCATCGATTTTTCGGTGATCAATCTCGATACGGTGCTTTGGTCTGTTGTGATGGGCGTGGTCGGCAGTTTCTTCATGTTCCTCGCAGCGCGCAAGGCAACTTCCGGCGTGCCGGGTCGGTTCCAGGCACTGGTCGAGATCATCGTCGAAATGGTCGAGAACCAGTCGAAGAACATCGTGCATGGCAATCGTTCCTTCATCGCGCCGCTCGCTCTGACCGTGTTCATCTGGGTGCTGCTGATGAACTCGATGGACTTTCTGCCGGTCGACCTGTTCGCCTCAATCTTTGGCCTGTTTGGCATCGATATCCACTTCCGCGTGGTCCCCACTGCCGATCTGAACGGCACGCTGGGCATGTCGATTGGTGTTCTGGCGCTCATGCTCTACTACAACGTGAAGATCAAGGGCCTTGGCGGCTTCATCCATGAGCTGTTCTGCGCGCCGTTCGGTTCGCACCCGGCGCTGTGGATTGCCAACCTCGGACTGAACATCATCGAATTTGTCGCAAAGACCGTATCACTCGGCATGCGACTGTTCGGCAACATGTATGCAGGCGAACTCATATTCCTGTTGATCGCGCTGCTCGGCTCGACGGCGACATGGTGGGGCTTCGGCATGCATGTGTTGGCAGGTTCGATCTGGGCCATCTTCCACATCCTGATCGTTCTGTTGCAGGCATTTATCTTCATGATGCTGACGCTGGTGTATATAGGCCAGGCTCACGAAGGTCACTAAGCGGTTTTGCAGTATCTGGTTTGTATTTTTGATTCTTTGACTTTTGACTATCTAAGGAGTTTTCATGACTAACGTCGCTCTCGTTGCACTGGCTTGCGGTCTGATCATCGGTCTGGGTGCTATCGGCGCATGTATCGGTATCGGCATCATGGGTGGCAAGTTCATCGAAGCTTCGGCTCGCCAGCCGGAACTGATGAACAGCCTGCAGACCAAGATG
>JACCDS010317090.1_pt1 | contig 25126 bp, 21 predicted proteins | sample 7446441 | NCBI WGS metagenome assembly JACCDS01 (sample SAMN15323445, study PRJNA562643) | freshwater metagenome | isolation source: river surface water | place: USA:Blue River Watershed | collected 2017-08-17 | reverse complement strand
TGCCCATCAAGCTCACCGCGCACACCCCGTGCTTCCGGTCTGAGGCTGGTTCCGCCGGGCGCGACACGCGTGGTTTGATCCGCCAGCACCAGTTCGACAAGGTCGAGATGGTGCAGATCGTCCATCCAGAAAAGAGCTACGAAGCGCTCGAAGAGATGACCCGGCACGCCGAAGCCATCTTGCAAAAGCTGGGCTTGCCTTACCGGGTGATGAGTCTGTGCACGGGCGACATGGGCTTTGGCGCCACCAAAACCTATGACCTCGAGGTCTGGGTGCCCGCCCAGGGCGTCTACCGCGAGATCAGCTCGGTGTCCAACTGCGAAGCCTTCCAGGCGCGCCGCCTGCAGGCCCGCTTCAAGAACGCCCAGGGCAAGAACGAACTGGTGCACACCCTCAACGGCTCCGGCCTGGCCGTCGGCCGCGCGCTGGTTGCCGTGTTGGAGAATTATCAGAACGCCGATGGCTCGGTGACCGTGCCCGAAGTGCTGCGCCCCTACATGGGCGGGGTCCAGACCCTGTCCGCCTGATCTTGTCCTGGAGAACCCGATGCGGCTGCCGACCCTGATCCCCCTCTTGCTGGTCCTGCTGGCTGGCTGCAGCGGCACCCCCTTGACCGGCAGTGCCCCTGCAGACCCTGCCAGTGCGGGCGCTGCAGCGGGGAGCAAGCCGGCGGCCTCGGCTGTTGCCCCCGGGCAGTGGCTGGGCGGCCTGGCCTTGCCGCCGGGCAGTTCCATCCGGGCCGACCAATCCCTGATCATTGGCTCCGGAGAAAACTGGGTGGGCCGCGCTGCGCTCAATGTCGGACGTGATGCCGATGCGGCTTACCGCTTCTTTCTGGACAACCTTCCGGCCCAGGGCTGGACGGTGGTGGCTGCGGTGCGAGGTCGCCAGAGCCTGCTGGTGATGTCGCGCCAGGAGCGCACCCTGACCATCGAGATGTCTGAGCCGATGCTCGGCTTGCCCGAAGTTCACCTGACCATGGCGCCACGCAACGCCGCGGTGCTGACCCCCCGAAAACCCTGAACTGCCTCTGATAGAATCCGGTCTTCGACGCTGCGGAGTGGTGGCAGAGTGGTCGAATGCACCGGATTCGAAATCCGGCGTACAGGTTCTCCTGTACCGAGGGTTCGAATCCCTCCTACTCCGCCAGAACAAGTCCTGCCAACTCGCTCAGTCGGGTTGTCAGGCGCTCAGAGCCCCGCACCATGCGGGGCTTTTTGCTATGGGCTCCTGACCGACCCCATGGCCACCCACCCCCGAAATCCGTCTCAAACCCCGTTTCGTCTCAGAACCTCCTGACTTTTTCGCCGTGGTACGGCGCGAGTGGGGTGAAGTCATGGGCCTCGATTTCGCGCCGTACCGAATAGATCGCAAAGCAACCCTATCTCAGTCTCCACTCTCGAACTCGGCATTTTTGAACTTCAACACGTTGCAGTTCTCCTTCACCGCGCGCTGCAGCCCGTCGTCGAAACCGGTGGCCGATTCGGCCTGGATCTCGATGGCGATCTTCACCTTGACGCCGGGGCGCATGGTGAATTGCTGGACGACCTCGTCGACCAGATCAGCGAACTGCTTTTTCGCCAGGAACGAGTCGAGTTCGATGCTGCCGTAGAACTGCTTCTTGACCGCCTGCCCCGTAGTGGCGCTGCCCGTGGCATAGCCGCCCTTGGCCGAGTCCTCCGCGCGGGGCGTGCCGTCACCGGCGGGAACGGTCGTCGTTGCCGCACTGCCGACGGCTTCGGCGGCCTTCGCACGCGAGGCTTCCTCCGCCGCGCGCAGCGCCTCCATGTATGCCGCCGCGGCGAATGGCTCAACTAGCAACAGCGACGAATCCATGATCAGCGACGTGCGTTTGCCGTAGGTGAATCCTACGTACCGGCCGTCCTCCTTGCCCTGCGCAAATCCGAAGAAGTCGCGGCTCTCTGCGCCCGCGGCCATAGTCATCTGGAAGACGGTGTCGTCCTTCAGGCGCGGAAGATAAAGCTGCTGGCAGCTCTGCTGCCAGACGTTGAGCGCGCTGGTCTCCTTGGCGTCGTCCTTCCAGAACCAGTCCTTCAGAACCTTGGCTAAGTGGATCGGTGCCCACTCGTTGATGAGCAGCTCGTTCTCCTTGAGCACGCGCTCGATCTCCTGCGACCAGTTCTGCGCGCCAGGGTTGACCTGGAAGTGCTCCCACCTCAGCTCGGACAAGCCCTTGCCAGGGCGTGCCTCCTGCATCGGCGCCACGAGCCATTTGTAGGTCTCGCGGATCATGCGGCGCACGGTTTCCTCGGCCTGCTCCAGGCTGGCGCTCGCCTGCTTTGCCATCAGGTTGTCGAGGACGATGCGGTTGTCCTTGTAGTCGGCCACGATGCTACGCCACGCCAGAAACGAGCGCACATGGTCCTTCAGTCGGCTCACGCTGTCGTAGTCGGAGGCCAAGAAGATCAGCCTGTTCTGCTTGAAGCGGGGCTGGTCGCCGCGCTTCTTCAGGATCTCGGTTGCGCGGTCGATGGCCAGGCTCTGGCCGCTCTTGCTGAAAGCCGCGTCGGGCGGCAGAACGACCAAGCGCAGGGCCCAGTCATCGGGCACGTCGCCGCTGTCCGTGAAGACGTGGATGCCGCCGAACACGCCGCTGGCGAAGCCGCGCTGCACGCGTTCCCGGACGCTCGGGAACACGTCCTCCTTGTCCTGGAAGCGGCGCTTGCGCTCCTCCATCTCGCGGCGCAGGTTGGGCCGCGTGTCGAGCCAGAACCGGTTGTTGGCGTGGTTCAGGTAGTGCAGCCGGTCAGCCAGCCGGCGCAGGGCGTCCTTGAACAGCCCGATCTGTTGGCCCGGCTGGATGACGCCGAGCATCACGCGCTCAAGCTCGAGGCCCCGCACCAGCTGGTTCGTGGTGCTGGGCGCGCTGCCCAGGAACACCGCGCGTGCTGAACGACGGCAAGCCTGCAAGCTGCCGAAACGGGTGTCCTTGTTCTCGATCTCGGTGGTCTCGGCGCGCTCGCCATCGACGTCGCGTTCGATGACCGGGTCCCAGCCCTGAGGCAGGTAGTAGATGACCTCGTTGCGTACGTCGGTGTCGTACAGCGGCAGGCTGCCCGGCATGATCAGCGGGTCGTTGTTTCCGTCCTTCCAAAGGCGGTGGATGACCTTGGCCATCATCTTCAGCACGCCGCGGGTGCGCTGGAAGTTGTCCAGGGTCGACCAGTCCTCGTAAAGCCGGTCGAATACCTCGGGGTGAATCGGGTAGGCGTGCACCAGCCGCTCGAAGTAGTGGCTCTCCTGTGTCTCCTGCGGGAAGTCGTCGCGGTTGGCGGTGTAGAAGTCGGCAAACGCACGGCATACCGACTCCATCGCCAGCTTGTCGTTGATCGAGGCGAACAGCCGCCGTCGCACGATTTCGAATGCCTCCTCGGTGGCCACCGGCTTCCACAGCGCCTGTACGCGGCCGAAGTAGTGCGCCAGCGCCTCAAGCGCCTTCACGCCGCGCTGGCTGCCGGCCTCCTTGTCCGACTCGGGCAGTGACGCCAGCAGCAGCGCCGTGGGCACCGCCTTCAGCGCTTCGGTGAGTGCCTGCACGAACGACAGGTTGGAGTCGAACGTCCCGCCTGTGAGCGTCTTGCCCTCCTCGAACTGGCGAACGTAGGCCACCAGCTCGTCAATCAGGATCACGCAGGGCGCGCAGCGCGCCAGCAGCGTCTCCAGCACGGCCTTGCCAGGCGACGTGCCCGAAGCATCTGCATCGGCCACCAGGGCATAGCCTTCAGCGCCGCCCAGTTGCCACGCCAGGTCGCCCCAAAGAGTGCGGACCGCCTGACCATCGCGCTTTACTGGCTGGTTGGGGGAGGATTTGATGCCGTCGAGCACCGCGATGCGGGCGCGCGGCAACTCGGTGATCTGCGCTGCATTCAGGATGTCGCCTAGGCCCTGCAAGTCACTGGCTGGCACGTCGCCCTTTGCCATGTGGTAGACGGCCAGCATTGTGTGAGTCTTGCCACCGCCGAACGCGGTCTGCAGCTGAATTACCGGGTCGCCGCCCTTGCCCGATAGGCGCTTGACCACGGAGTCAAGCAGAAGACGCATCCCCTCGGTGATGAAGGTGCGCTGGAAGAACAGCGCCGGGTTCTGGTACTCGCCAGTGGCGGTGCCTGCATGCACGCGCGACAGATCGGCCGCGAACTCGGCTTGCTGGAACGTGCCCTTGAGCACGTCCTCGTGAGGGATGGCGATCTCGCGCCAGGGTTTCAGTGCCATTGTTCTTCCTCGATCAGATATCCAACTGTGACTGCGAACCGACCACACCGGCCTCACCGGCTGCCTGCTCGATGGCGCTCCATGCGGTAACGAGCTCGTTGTAGGAGCGTGCGTCGTCGGCCCAACCCTTGCGCTCGCATAGGGTGTAGAGCCGGTAGGCCAATGCGCGAACCGGCTCGGCGCGGGCAGGCATACGTGCCAGTAGCGCCCCAGCTGCGGATTCATCGTCCTGGTTCAACGCGCGAATGAGATGGTGCAGTGCCTCCCACACGGGCAGACGCATGTCGGTCTCCGGCCTCCAGTCGCGAGGCAGCTCGGCCCACCGCAGCAGGCGCAAGTCGCCCTTACCAGACTCGACGACGCCCGTCACTTGCAGGCCTGAAACGCTGGTGCCCTTGGCCCGAGCGAGCACGTCGGCCTCGCCGAACTTACCTGTCGCCCAGCCCTGCTGCTCGAACCAGTGCAGACAAAACTGTGTGTCGTGATCGAAGTCGTCCTCAGCGAGGAATCGATTGATCAGCTGCAGCGCCGTCTTCACGCGCATCGGGGTGCCATCCGCCTCAAGCACAGCTGCGTACTGGCTAAAGATCGCCATGCCCGGACCAATGATCGCTTGCGACAGATCCACCGGCGCGACGGGGGAGTTCACGCCGCCTCGTGTCATTTCATCCAGCGCATCAGGAAGAACGCTGTTTAATTCACGAATGAACTCGCGACGGCTAACCACTTGCGCGTCTTCAGCCCGCTTTTTGCAGACAAGCACGATGCTTGAAGCCAGCGCGTTCGTCCCATTGCCGCGGGTACGCCCCTCCTTCTCTGTTCGAATAGGCCAAGTGCCCGTCAAAGCAAAGCCAGCTCGAATCACTGCCTCCAAGAACGTTTCCCAGCCAGTGCTTGAAACACCGTTCTCGTCAGTGTCCTCCGACTGCCTGAAGGCGTAGTAGATTGTTACGGGGAATCCGGGGTGGGCATGGATAGCGACGTTGTGCATCGCCTGCGTCATACCCTTTAGAAAGAATGCTTCTGCACCATCCTTCTTGCCGTCGTGGCGATGCGCAAACGCCACTAGTTCGTCAGCCTTTGGCACAGCCACAGTCGCAAATAGCGATGGATATACCTCCCGCAGGCTACGACGCAGCCAAACGTAAAAGAAGTCAGAAAGATCAGCGTACGGAATATTGTCGTAATACGGCGGATCCGTCGAGACAACTCGATTCGCAGAAATGGTCTGCGCGGACGCATCTGCCTGCGCGGCTTGTCCTATCACGGGGTTTCCAAGCGCCTCAAACCCCTTGATCTGTCGCTCGAACAGGTTGTTGAAGCTTCCGGAAGAGGATGAGAAGATATTCGCCTCTGCGTAGTCCCATGTCATCGGAAGCGCTTGCCTCGAAAAAACGCTCCTCATCTGTGTATTCGGGTGATTCCAGCCACATAGAGTCGATGAATGGTTTGCCATCTGGTCGACTAAGAACGCAAGATACACACCTATGGCCTGGGCGTATGCTTTAGCACCGGCCCCGCCATCATCGAGTCCTCGTGGATCATCTCCCCTGCCCGCAGCAAGACTGTCCCGTTCACACTTCTGAATAGCCTCAGCGACAAGATCTGAAAACGTATTGAGAGCCAACAACTGCCGCTTGGTGAACAGTTGATCAAAGCTCGACATCCCATAGGGCTTAATTCCCAGGTACTGGGAGCTGCCCGAGATAGATATGCTTGGAGACCAGCTTGGAGCAGCAACCGCAGCAGCGTCCTCCTGCTCCTTAGTGGGCGACAGAAATACTCTCCCGCGTGGACCCTCGGCAACAATTGCCATAAGCCTTTCCCCGAGCCTTCCAGCCATACCCTCAGCCTTTATGTACTTGGGCTCTATGGGGGAGTCGGAGAGAAGGCATCTGAAATTCGCACCACGGCTGAGTTTTGTTCCGCTCTTGAGGTGTTCCGGAGGTGTTCCAACCTTTGCCAAGAACCGATAGACGTGCCCCTGAATCACTGGCTCGACATAAGCATCCTTTCCGTCCTTGCTGGACAGTACGAAGGATGCTGCCAGAGGAACATGGACATGCGCGAATGCTGGGTTTGGGCTACGCACAGTCCGTGCCCAAAGCCACGCGATAACCGTCAGCTTCTGTCCTACCAAGGGCGCCAAGTCTTGCCTGTCGCTCGCCATCTCCGGCGTGATTTCAACCGATGGGTAATGAGGGCCAATGCGCTTCCATGCCTCGTCGCGCAACCAAGTGCCATACCGGCGAACATCCTCGGCTATGCCGTTGGCCCGCCTCCAATCATGATGAAAGCTTGTCTGAGTCTCATCTTTTGGGAGCGGACCGACTGGCTCCTTTCCAGCGAACTTGGAGGGGATCTCTATCATCGCCTTGTTGATGATCACAGGCACCGGATTGAGGTCTGACGCATAGCTCGCCAGGCCAAGTCGCTGGGCCTCTAGCGGAATCGCGCCGCCCCCAGCAAACGGGTCGTGGAAGCCAGGCAGCTTGTCCGGGTTGAAGAGCTCATCAGCCTGGGGGTGGTTCTTGTTGAGTTCGCAGGTCTCGTGCCATGAACGGAGTATCTCGGCGCGGGCGCGCGCAAGAACGTCCTCGTTATTCGTGTTCTCCCACTGCACAAGGTCTTCGATGATCTTGAAAAGGCGCTCACGCTCCAGCGCCGCCTTCTCCTTATTAACGCCATAGCGGAATCCGCCGCCCTGTTGGTAGCCCGGATCGTTGACCATCTGCGCAAACAGCACTGCACGGGCCGCTGCAAGGGGCCGGCGTGCCCACCAAAGGTGCAGCGTGGATGGATGACCGTGGCGGATGGATTTCTCGCGCGCAGCGGCAATATTGATGGCGTCGAGCGGCAGCGCGACCTCGATGAGCTTCTTGGGGGCTTTAATGGTTGCCATGTTTTGTTCTTCCTTATGCTGGCTGCTGCGCGCGGGCGAGCAACTGATCGAGATCGAGGTTGATGCTGGTCACGGCCCAATCGGGCTCCTGCGTGAAGGGCTGCCGCACGTAAAACGGTCCTTCATGCTGTTCGCCGTCGACCATCACGATGGCCAAGATGAACTTGTCGGACTGGTTGAGGCCGTAGAGGATCTCGTTGCGGGTGACAGTGATCGTTGTCTGGCCTTTGGCGCGGCCCTTGACTTCGATGTGGCGCGAGGGCGGCAGGCGCCCGTCCAGCGCCTTAGGTAGGCTGGTGACATCCCATCCGCATTTGTCGGCTGAAACGTCGATGACATCGTGACCGAGCGCGCGTTCGGCGTCCATCACGGCGCGCATCGCGATCTGCTCGACTCGGGCCCGTGCTGCAGCGTCAGCCGTCCATCCCGGCTGGCTCTTGCGCTGCAGTAGCAGGCCGGCAGGGATCACTAGTGAGCCGCCAAGGATCACCGGCGTGGCGGAGATGACGTGACGCATGGCCAGCAGTTCCTTCTCGCGGGTCTCGCGGCGGGCAGTCAGGTCATCGATGGTGCGGCGGACGTTTTCCAGCGTCAGGCGCACGTCCTTTCCGGCGGCGATGTCGTCCTGCAGCTTGATGTAGCGGTCGGACCAGAAGTTGATCTCCTTGACCAGGCGCTCGTGCACGGCGGCAAGGGTCTTATCGACGGTCTTTTCGCGTCGGGCGCGCACCTCGTCGAAGTGCTTGGGCACGAGGTGGGTGGATGCGTAAGCCAACGCCACCTGCTCCAGATCCTTGGCGATCCAGGGGGAGGCAAGCACGTCTTCGATCAGCGCCATGTCTGCAGGAGCCAGCGGCTCCAGGTCCAGGTGCGGCGCCCAGCCAGCGTTGATCGCGTTGCCCTTGGGGTCGATCTCGACGAACTGCATGCGGCGCGACACTACGTGCACGGGGTCGGCACCTTCCTTCACCGAGTGGTCGATGATGAACATCACCTTCGGCTTCAGGCCCATGTCGGCGGGGTCCACCATCACGGCGCCCTGCTTGAGTTTGTTGCGGTGGGCTTCGAGCATCAGATCGGTCACCGACTGCATCAGCGGGTGGCCGGGGTGTAGCAGGCTGGCCATTGGCGCGCCGACGCGATCCGTCTGGCGGACGAACTGCTTCTCGAAGCAGACGCGCTCGTAGCGGCGCAGTACCGGGTCGGCGTTTCGGCGGTCGCGGCCGGTGATCTGGCGGTCGCGCTCGCGGATGATGGCCGGGACGTTGGTGATCTCGTAGCGCCCGGGCTCGCGCGGGCGCAACTCGCCGCCCAGCTGCTGGAAGGCCTGGCTGAAGAATGAGCGGATGAAGAAGGGCTGCAGCTTGCGGGCTTCGGCCTTCTCCATCTCCTCCTTGACGGCGAAGAGGCGCTTTTCGTCCATTACCTCTTCGCACAGCGCATTGCGTTTCAGGATCTCAGACAGGTGGGCCGTGTCGAGTGCACCCTCAACTTTGTTCCGCAGATCAGCCTGAACTTGCGGGTCAGCCCCGAAGCGTATGGCTTCGATCAGCAGATCCTTCAGGCTGCGGTTTTCAAAGACCTCCCCCAGGATGTCGAAGACACGCCCGCCGAGAGCCTCTCGCTCGATCTCCAGTTTCTCGAACAGGCGCTGAAAGACATCGCCCTCCCGCGTCTCTGACGCGACCATGTTCCACAGGTGGCAAATCTCTGTCTGGCCAATGCGGTGGATGCGGCCGAAGCGCTGTTCCAGTCGGTTCGGGTTCCAGGGCAAGTCATAGTTGACCATCAAGTTGGCGTTTTGCAGGTTCACGCCTTCGCCTGCAGCGTCGGTCGCGACAAGGACACGCACTGCCGGGTCGTTGCGAAACATCTCCTGCACCTTGCGCCGTTCTTCGCGCTTGACGCCGCCGTGGATGAGAACCACCGCCTCCTCACTTCCGATCAGTCCACGGATCTTGGTAGCCAGGTAGTTCAGCGTGTCGCGGTGCTCTGTGAAGATAATGAGCTTGCGTTGCCGGCCAGAGGCGTCGTGCATCTCAGGCGTGTCCTGTAGCAGCCGGGATAGCTCATCCCACTTACGGTCTTGGCCAGAGTGGACGACCTGACGAGCCTGTTCCTCCAGATCTTCCAAGATGACGATCTCGGCTTCTAACTCTTGGATGGTCTGGGCGGCAGTCGCCTGGTCAACAACCTCCTCCTCGAAGTTCTCGTAGTCGTCCGGAGTCATCGAATCCGCTGACTCCCAGATGTCCTCAGGGGCACCGTTGGAGGGCATGCCGATCAATGTCTCAGCAAGGGACCTGCCACGCTGCCCGAGCTTCTCCTCCTCGACTCGACGCTTCAACTTGATGCGGCGTCGCTTGAGTGACTGGTAAATGGCTTCTGGGCTTGAGGCAAGTCGCCGCTGCAACGAGGTCAAGGCGAAGCCGACTGTTCCCTTGCGACCGCCGTCGGCGAGCTTCTCCGCGTTGTTGAACTCGTTGCGGACGTACTCGGTCACGGAGGCGTAGAGCGCAGCCTCCAAGTCCGAGAGCTTGTAGTTGACGGTATAGGCCAGCCGCGGTGGGAAAAGGCGCGTTCCGTCGAAGCGGAGCATGTCTTCCTTCACCATGCGGCGCATGAGGTCGCTGACGTCCACCTTGTGCGCACCGTCGCGGAACTTCCCGTAGAAGCGATCTGAGTCCAGTAAGGACATGAAGAGTTGAAAATCTTCCTCCTTGCCGTTGTGCGGGGTGGCCGTCATCAGCAGGAAATGCCTTGTGATTGAGCCCAGAAGCTCACCGAGCTGGAAACGCTTGGTCTTGTTAACCTTGGTGCCGAAGTAGTTCGCCGAAAGCTTGTGCGCCTCGTCGACGACAACAAGGTCCCAATGGGACAGCCGAAGCTTCTCTTGCAGGTCTTCGGCCCGCGCCAACTGATCAACTCGGGCGACCATCAGATCAAGGTCGTCGAAGGGGTTGCCGCTGCGCGACTGTTCAACATGCTCCCGGGAGAACAGAGAAAACGACAGGCCGAACTTTTCAAACAGCTCGTCCTGCCACTGTTCCACCAAGCTTCCCGGGGCGACGATCAGGACACGCTTGGCGTCTGACCTCATCAAGAGCTCGCGTATGAAAAGCCCGGCCATGATGGTCTTGCCCGCTCCGGGGTCGTCGGCCAAGACATAGCGCAATGGTTGGCGTGGCAGCATCGATTCGTAGACCGCGGTGATCTGGTGCGGCAGCGGCTCCACGTTTGAGGTGTGCACGGCCATCATGGGATCGAAGAGGTGCGCGAGGTTGATGCGGTATGCCTCGGCAGCAATCTTGAAATCGTCGCCGGGCGCGTCGAACGCCCAAGGGCGTCCAGCCTCAGCTAGCGACAGCTTGGCCTCGTCGGTACGGAACAGCATGCGCTCCAGCAGCTTGCCGTCAGCGGTTTTGTAGTAGACGGTCAGGGCGTTGTCACCGACCGGCTCTGTCGTGACGATGCGCACCACCTGCCCGGGCTCCAGGCCCGAGATGGCGGCGTTATTCTTGATTTCTTCAAGCTTAAGCATCAGACCCCCGCGTGAGCCCGTCCTCTGACTGCTCCCGAATCCATCGATCGATGTCCGGCTTCGAGAAGCGCCAACTCCCCCCGACCTTGAAGGCTGGGATCTGCTTGGCTCCCGCCAGCCGGTAGATGGTTCGCTCGGTAACTTTGAGGTAGTCGGCGACTTCCCCGATGGTCATGATGGCGTTGTCAGCAGCGCTGGATGGCATGGTCTTGGCCAGATTGGTGGTAGAAAACACCAGCATAGTGCAAAATTTTCAATCTGTGGATGAAAGATTGAAATATTGTGCTGACCAAGAGGCTCACCCCGTGAGCCACGGCTATACGATCAATCCAGGCACCTTGCATAGGCAGGGTACGTCTACTATCAAGAGGGGGAGTCCGCGTGCGCGTTGAAATCGTCGTAGGGAATATCGTCCGCCAGCCGGATGTGGATGCACTGGTGAATTCAGCGAATGCCAACCTACGCTTTGGGTCTGGGGTTGCTGGTGCCATCCACACAGCTGCCGGACCTGAGCTGGAGCAGTACTGCCGCCGATATTCACCCATCGCTTTGGGCGAGGCGGTAGTAACCCCAGGATTTGAGCTTCCGAACCCTTACGTTATTCACGCACGGGCGGCCAGCTACATCAATGATGATCACCCCGAGCGATACCTTGACCTTGCCGTTGGTCAAACACTGCGAGTGGCTAAGGAGGCAGGTATCAAGACGATGGCCATGCCTGCCATCGGGACGGGTGTTTTCAAGTTCCCGCCCGAACTTGCGGCCGAGATCATCGTGAAGGCCCTCCTAAGTCGTGCCCCTGAATATGCCGACATCACCCTGGTGCGTATCTGCCTCGGTGATGATCAGATGAAAGCAGTGTTTCAGACCGCGTTGGATGCCGCCCTTGCAGTATCCAGTCGGAATTGAGCCAGGAGCTTCTTCTCCTGCTGTTTCCAGTCCATTGGGAAGGGCTCCAGCAGGTCTTTCATGGTCAGCCAAGCTGGGTGCGACCCGTCAAGGATCGCCTCAACCACCTTCGGTGATAAGTAGGCCAGCCGCAGAATTCGGCTGACATAGGATGGGTTTATCTTCTCCGCTGCAGCCAAGTCCTCGATGGTGGCGTAGGTCCCGTCGTAAAGTAGACGCTGCCATCTGAACCCACGGGCAATCACCTTGATCATGGTGTTGTCGATCGTGGCCTCGCGGCGCACTACGCCACGCGACCCGTCAGGTAGAACGATGACCGTTTTGCCGCCCCGTGGTCGAAAGGTCATTGGGATAAGGGTTGTTTCGGGCATTTGCGCAGCCTGACTCATGCCGCCTCCTTGTAGGCCTGTTGCCGGACCGTGTCTCGCAGCAGTTTGGTCATACCTGTGGACTTCCACTTGATGCTTATCCCGTCTGTGCGCACCGTGATCCGCTCGATCAGCGCCTTGGCGATGCATGCCTGCTCAGCCGGAAACAAGTTGTCCCAGACCTGGTCAATCGACTGCAGTGTCTGGATGGCATCGGCTTCGCAGATGTCTGGTCGAGACAGTGTGACTTCACGGACCGCCGCAGCAAGGATTTCCGGCGCTCTCATGACGCCACGTAGTTGCTCGACCACAACCCCTTCGATTTCCCCAGCCGTTAAGCGACGAACCTCGCAGGCCTCTTTGCCGAGTTTGATGGCGTCGGTGTTGATGTAATAGCGGTACTGCTTGGGACCCTTGCTGGTCCAGCCAGGCGTGAAGGCCCGGCCCTCCGGGGAAAAAATCAACCCGCGCAACATGGACGGCGCCTTGGTTTCGCGGAAGCCCAAGCCGCCCTTGACGTGCTTGTCGCCCGCTTTGAGCAGTTCCTGCACCGTATCCCAGACCTCTCGATCAATGATGGCGCTGTGTTCGCCTGGGTACTGTTGGCCCTTGTAGGCGGCCATGCCGATGTAGACAGGGTTCTTGAACACCTTGTAGACGTAGCCCTTGGTGATCAACTTGCCTTGGCGTTCGATTCCTTTGCCGGTAGTCCACGACTTGGATGTGACGCCCTTGGCCCGCAGGTCTCTCACAAGCGTGGCCATCGATGGCATCGCAGCGAACCTCGTGAACATCTCCCGCACGATCTTCGCCTCCTCCAGGTTGGGGATCAGTTTGCGGTCTGAAACGTCATAGCCCAGTGGTGGCATTCCGCCCATCCAGATGCCGCGCTGGCGTGAAGCTGCAATCTTGTCGCGCACTCGCTCGCCAGCCAACTCGCGTTCGAACTGGGCAAACGAGAGCAGGATGTTCAGCGTCAGCCGGCCCATGGAGGTGGTGGTGTTGAACGCCTGCGTCACCGATACGAAGGTGACCTTGTGGTCATCAAAGATCTCGACCAGCTTGGCAAAGTCGGCAAGTGAGCGCGAAAGTCGGTCGATTTTGTAGACGACGATGATGTCGACGAGACCGCTGCGGACGTCTTCCAGCAGTTTTTTCAGGCCCGGTCGCTCCATGTTGCCGCCGGAAAAGCCCCCGTCGTCGTAGCGCTCCCGAGCCATGAGCCAGCCCTCTGATTTCTGGCTGGCAATGTAGTTTTCACAGGCATCCCGCTGGGCGTCCAGCGAGTTGAAGTTCTGGTCCAGCCCCTCTTCGGTTGACTTGCGCGTGTAGATGGCGCAGATCAGGCGTCGCTCTGCCGTCATGCGCTACTCCTTGCCGAGCCCAACCCGAAGAAAGCCCAGCCGTTGCGGTTGGTGCCGGTGATGGCGCGCGCAATGCTGGACAGCGACTTGTACCGGCGTCCCTGGTACTCAAAGTGGTCAACGCAGACCAGCACCTCGCAGGATGAGCCTTGCCACTCCCGTATCAGTCGGGTGCCTGCAATGGGGCGGTTGTCGAGGCGACGGCGCCGGACCTCCTTCTTACCCCCGTCCAACTGTTCACCCAGCAGTTCAAGGCGCTTGGCGGTCTCGCGCTTGAGACCGCCGTAGGCCAGCTCTTGGATTCGGTAGGCCAGGCGGGTTTCGAGGAAGCGCCGGTTGAACGGTGGCGGCTCCAAATGGAACAAGTCTCGCCACATCTGCTTGAGTTCGGCGGTGCTGGCGGTTTTGAGGGCGGCCACGCGGGCCACAACGGGTTCGGTCACTGGGGTTCTCCTTGGTAGTCAGGACACCCCGTACTAACGCTCTGTTCGGTCAGGTTATCAAGTCCATCTTGGCGGTCGTGCATGCGGATGACAGCCATGGCCAAGATGACGCCCACGACGGCTGCGGGGGACCGCTCAGGGGGCTGTTTCGGTGTGGGGGGTGGGGTACGTGCTGGCATGAAGGTTCATACCGGCGAAGCCCCTGGGCTTTCTCAGGCCCGTCCTGAGTGACGGGCGCCTATTAATCCGACAAAATGTTCAATGTCGCGTGAGTCCCCTCAAACGCGACATACACGAACAAGTAACCGGATGGTGTGCAATGGGTTTCTACAAGCAATTTGAATATTTCGACCCACTTAAAGGCAATTTGACCGATTGGCGATTCCCTCAGGCGTCATCGGTCATCTATCGAGCGCGTTCAATTCTTCGCAATCGATCCGGTGTTGATATTTACAACATTGCAGAAGACGCTGACCAGATTATTTCGACCTATTTCGATCAGGAGAAAGAAAGCGTACTTGAGGCCATCAAGGCAGACGGCAGATATGACCTGCTCGAAGGTGACGAAGACCGGGTGACTGGCTTTAAAGATGAGGCGGCCGATCACTACGATGTACGAAACTCTGACAACACCTCAGATCTTGATGCGCTTCAGGAAGCGATGGGGTCATATTTCGATCCTACGGTCCTGGAAATTGACAACCTCAAAGAATATGAATATTTCGCCGTTTTGGCCCTTTGGCTGATTGGGGATTTTGTTCAGGACTACGAACACAAATACGATTTTGGACAGCACAAATATGTGCCGCGCGAGCGGAACTCACTGGATGCTTACGATACGGCAAAAGCAGCCAAGCATTTAATAGACGCAATGGAGTCCGTCTGCTATGCGGAGAAGCTGCGTGACATTGAACGCCTAGAGCTTAAGTTTCAAGAAAAAATTGAAAAAATCCAGTCTGGCAAGGCTGTCAAAATCAATAAAGCCGATCTCGACGGGATCAAGGAAGAATTGCGCCAACAAATTCAAGCAGAAAGCAAAGAGCGCAAACGCGAGCAATCAATTAAAAGTAATGATGCCCGACACAAAAGCAACAGGGAAATTAAAAAATGGGTGCAAGAGCAATTTGCGCAAGATCCGAACCGCTTTATGAGTGCAGAAAAAGCAGCACGTCATTTCGTAGATGTATTGGCGAGCCAGGGAACGGTCCGAGAGCAAAGGACTGTGGCGACATGGATTCGCGAATATGCGAAGGCCAACCACATCCGATTTAGATGAGCTGGACATGAGACAACAGATTTCACTCCGTATAAAAGTGATGAAGGTATTCAATGGGTTTGACTGATCTCATAGCCAAGGTGCAGTCAACGCTGCCCAATTTTTTAACGATTGCGATCAGCTCAGCTGATGGGACACCCGACGGTGAGAATTTTCATGTTCGCATCAACGATATTTTCGTGCCGCTTGAGTATGAAAATCCTGCCGAAAAAATCAACGACTTGATCGATCTGTTGCATAGCCGAGTTGTCTACAGCACTGGCGATGCGTACTTCAAGGCACCAAAGGCCTTCGCAAACAAAGACTATGCAAAATTCACCAGTGAAGATTTACAGGAAATACTTAGCAACTTGGCTGATGCGCCCATTGCACTTTTCATTACAAAAACGGATTGGTACGTTGATGTTTTGGGATCGGGAGCGTTCTACCCACTGAAGCGGGTGAGTGCATCTGAATTCATCAACTACATCGAGGATAAATACTGGGAAGGCGTGATCTAGTAGCCACCTGCTGAAGACCGGGTTTTATCTGAGTTAAATGGTCACGCCGCGGAGTTTGCAGTCTCCAGAGGAGACCGTACATCGTCCAGCTGAATTTGTGGCTGTACACCGTCCTTGGGAGCGTGTGCGGCGTCCTTTGGATCGGGTACGGCGACCATTGGAGACTCGTATCAATTCATTTTCAAGGCCCCCATGATTACCCCATGCAAACGAACATGGAGCCGAAATCATGGAAGACAAAACCCGCCAAACTGGCGCAGCTGAAAGCCCAGGAAGCCCTGACCTGAGGGTGAAAAATCAGCAGGCAGCGAATGACAGCCTGTTTGTCGCTGCTGTCAATGCAGCCAAAACTCGCGCTTACCGAGCCGCACTTACCGCCGGGTTGAGCCCTACGGAGCGCGAAGACCTCTGCCAGGAGATCATGCTCGACATTTACGAGCGCAAGAACTCGTATGACCCGACACGCGGCGCGCCCGGCACATTTACAGGCCTGGTTTCAACGCACACCACTGCTGACTTCCTGAACGCCCGCAAGGCGGACAGGCAAAAAATGGTCTTTGCCGAGTCCGAGCACATCGACACCACGGCTGTCGTGGCCATGGACCGAGCCATCCACGGCTTGACGATGTCCCAGCCGGCCGCCAACGACGACAGCATGGAAGGTCATGACTCTCCCGGTGCAGAAGGCATGTCCTCTTGCTGGGACGACGATATCGACCTGTTTTCCGACTCCAACGCTCGCCACGATGTGGTGACCGCGCTGGCCTACATGCGCGACGAGCCGCGTGGCCTGTTCGATCTGCTCGCCGCGCACCAGGACGTACCGGCCGCCGCTAAGGCCTCGGGCATGTCCAGCGCCACCTTTTACCGCCGTGTTGACGACCTGCGCATGCACCTGCGCATGTTCGGCATCCGGCCGGCCGCCTGACCGATCGCGGGGTGGCTGAGAAAACCAGCCCCCTCGCCCCGTAAGAACCTTCACGAACCGCAAACGCCGCGCCCCCTTGGGCGGTGGTGGTGGGCCAACTCACGCCTGGAGATTTGATGTTGAACGCAAAACCCATTGTTGAAACGACGCGCAGCCACCTCGGGCTGGGCGTTGACGCTGGCAAGGCGGCCCTGCAGGCCGTGTACGTGCCCCCCGAAAAACTGACCGAAGCCGGCCTGTGCGACTGGATGGCAAACGCACTGGTTGGCCAGTCCATCCAGTACCACGAAGGCTTCTTGATTCTGGACCGGTCCGATTCCAGCAGCGAAATGGCTGCCAAGGACCGTGGCCGCCTGCACGCCCTTGCGCGCCGTGCATGGATCGCCTGCGAGTTGGGCCTGGTCCACCTCTTCAGCCTGAAGGTTGACGAGGGGCACTACCGCTACATCGCGGTGCGCTCGGCCAGCACCTTGACGCCCCCTGAAATTCGCAACCGCCTGCGCAAAAGCGCTGTGAACACCGCCACCCAGCAAACCCAACACTGAGAAAGAGAGCCCCCCATGATTCCTGAACCCGATGCCCTCGACGAGGTGGGAAACTTTGTGATGGCAGAGCTTGAAAACCTGCCCTTGCCCGACTTCGACCGCCTGATCCAGCGCGTGGCAGCAGCTGAAGACAGCGTGCGCCACTACAAATTGTTCCTGCAGGGCGTGCTGCACAGCCGCTTTGGTGAACGTGCGCATCAGCTGCGCCAGGAAGCTGGCAAGAACACCGGCACGGTCCGCTTTGCCGAAGACGGCTTCACCGTGATCGCCGACCTGCCCAAAAAGGTCGAGTACGACCAGCGCAAGCTGAAAGATGCGGTGGAGGCCCTGCGCAAGTGGGGTGAAGACCCAGAGCACTACGTCGGCATCGAAGTCAAGGTGTCCGAGACCAAGTACGGCGCCTGGCCACCGGCGGTGCGTCAATTGTTTGAACCCGCCCGCACGCTCAAAGCCGGCAAGCCCACCTACAAGCTCGAGCGCGTCACTGATGGTGTTGGGCAAGAGGCAGCCAACGACAGCCATTTTGGGGAGAACGTCTGATGGCCATCACCCTTGCACAACTCAACCGTTCCGGCGCCCCAAAGTCTCCGCGCATCCTGATCCACGGTGTGGCCGGCGTCGGCAAGACGACCTTCGCGGGCCAGGCCAACAAGCCGGTGTTCATCCAGACCGAAGACGGGTTGGGCACCAACTCGGCGGCGAATTTTCCGCTGTCTCGAACCTTCGACGAAGTGATGGAGGCGCTTGCTGCGCTCTACACCGAACCGCACGACTTCGCCACCGTCGTGGTCGACAGCGTGGACTGGCTCGAACCGCTGGTCTGGGCCAAGGCCTGCCGTGACAACGGCTGGAATTCGATCGAGGACGCCGGCTACGGCAAAGGCTATGTGGCGGCGCTCAACCTATGGCGCCAGTACATCGATGGCCTCAACGCCCTACGCGACGACCGCGGCATGACCGTGGTGCAGATCGCGCACACCGACATCAAGCGCTTCGATTCGCCTGAGCACGACCCTTATGACCGCTACGTGATCAAGCTGCACGCCCGCGCCGCGGCATTGCTGCAGGAGCACTCGGACGTCGTGCTGTTTGCCAACTACCGCATCTCCACCGTCAAAGCGGATGTCGGCTTCAACAAGAAAGTCAGCCGTGCAGTGGGCTCCGGCGAGCGTGTGATTCACACCGTCGAACGCCCAGCCTTCCTGGCCAAGAACCGCTACGACCTGCCCGACACGCTGCCCCTGGAATGGACTGCCTTTGCGCAGGCCATGCCTGAAACCTTGCATTCCACCCTGATCCCTTCCACCACCACTCGCACTTGAAAAGGAGTATTCACCATGGCTTCATTCGGACAAACCTTTGACGCTTCCTCAGTTGAGCCCAGCAGCAGCTACGACGTGTTGCCCCCGGGCAAGTACCTCGGCCAGATCGTCGCCAGCGAAATGCGTGCGACCAAAGACGGCCACGGCCAGTATCTGTACCTGGAGGTCGACATCCTGGACGGGCAGTATGCCGGCCGCAAACTGTTCGACCGCTTGAACCTGGTCAACGCCAACACCGACACGGTGCAGATTGCCCAGCGCACGCTGTCTTCGATCTGCCGCGCCGTGGGCAAGATGCAGGTGAGCAACTCCGAACAGTTGCACCTGATCCCCATGACCTTGGATGTGCGGGTGCGCCCGCCCAAGGGCTTGTACGGCGAATCCAACTCGATTCGCTACCTGCCACGAGTCACTTCGGGGGCCACGTCTGGTGCCGCTGCAGCCCCTGCCTCATCCACCCCTGCATTCCTGCAGCCGCCGCAAGCTGAGGCCGCCCGTCCGATCACGGCGGCGCCCACCATGACGCCAGCGGCCAACGGTCTGCCCTGGAAGCGCAGCGCCTGAGGGGGTTTCTCGCATGCATGAGCACGTTCACCTGGCTACGCCTGTCCGGCTGCCTGACACCTTGTCGGGCTGTCGGGAGCGGCTGGCCGCACTTCAAGATGAGATCGCGTCGATCCGGATTCAGATCGCCACAACAGACATCCGTCGCCAGACGGAGAAGAAGTCGTTGGATGCCACCTGGTTCCACCGGGCCAAGACGGCGCTGCGCCTAAAGCAGCAAGAGCTGGCGCAGTTGACCGCTCACATGGCAAAGCTCAATGCAGCCGAGCCTGTCAGTCACCGTGCCAGGTTCAAAGATGCACTGATTGAGGTGCTGCGTGCCGATTGCGATGATGAACGCTGGCAGGCTGCGGTCACCCGCGCCCGCGAGCTTCACGCCAAACAGGGGGTTCAGCATGGCTGAGTTGCCCACCATCACCAGCCCCACCCGTGACGCTATCTTTGCGGCCTACGAGGCCGACTCAAGGGACGGCTTTCGCAGCCACTTGGGCGCCTCGCTCATTGGCAAGGACTGCGAACGCGCGCTCTGGTTTGATTTCCGCTGGGTCACCCGGGCTCAGCATCCTGGGCGCCTGCTGCGACTTTTTGAAACCGGTCAGCTTGAAGAAGCCCGGCTGGTCCAAAACCTGCGCCGCACCGGCGCCACGGTGTTGGAGGTTGACCCGGACACGGGACGCCAGTTTCGGGTCCAAGCGCATGGCGGCCACTTCGGTGGCTCACTGGATGGTGTCGCCATCAATCTGCTCGAAGCGCCCAAGTCCTGGCATGTGCTGGAGTTCAAGACCCACTCGGTCAAGAGCTTCAACGACCTGTTTGCCAAGAAGGTGCGTGAGAGCAAGCCGCTGCACTTTGCCCAGATGCAGACCTATATGCACCTCATGGGTCTGACCCGGGCGATGTATCTGGCGGTTTGCAAGGACACCGATGACGTGTACGTCGAACGGGTTGAGGCAGATCCTGCTTTTGCGCAGGGACTGTTGGCCAAGGCGGAGCGTGTCATCTTTGCCGCCACACCGCCGCCACGCATCAGCGCAGATCCTGCCTGGTACCAGTGCCGCATGTGTGATCACGCGCCGGTGTGCCACGCCGGTGCAGCGGATGCTGCCACGCCCGAGGTCAATTGCCGCACCTGCCTGCACGCCACACCCGTTGACGGTGGGTGGCACTGCGCAAGGCACGACCGTCGGTTGACCGAGGCCGACCAGCGCGCTGCCTGCGCGCAGCACCTTTTCATTCCAGCGCTGGTGCCGGGCCAGCAAATCGACGCAGGCGAGGACTGGGTCGAGTACGAGTTCGCCAGTGGGAATCGCTGGCGCGACACCGGTAAGAACAAGTACGCGAACACCTTTTCAGGAGCACAAGCATGAGTCTGACCTTACGACCGTATCAAAGCGGCGCCATCCAAGGCATCTACAACTATTTCCATGAGGCCACCGGCAACCCGCTGGTGGTGATTCCGACCGCTGGCGGCAAGTCTCTGGTCATGGCCACCTTCGTCGAGGGGGTGCTCAAGGCCTATCCGGATCAGCGCATCCTGATCGTGACCCATGTGCGTGAGTTGATCGAGCAGAACCACGCCGAGCTCAAAAAGCTCTGGCCACAAGCCCCAGCAGGCATCTACTCAGCGGGCCTGAAGCAGCGCGACATAGGCGCGCGCATCCTCTTTGCTGGCATCCAGTCCATCCACAAGCGTGTCTATGACGTGCAGCAGTGTGACCTGGTGCTGATTGACGAGGCCCATCTGATTCCGCGCTCGAGCAACACCATGTACCGGCGCTTTCTGTCTGACCTGGCCCGGCTCAACCCCCAAATGAAGGTGATCGGCCTGACCGCTACGCCGTACCGGCTGGACTCCGGACTCCTGCATGAGGGTGAGGACGCCATCTTCACTGACATTGCCTATGAGGTGTCGGTGCGGGAGTTGATCGATCAGGGCTACCTCTCCCCGCTGATCTCCAAGCGTATGGCCACCCAGATTGACCTGACCGGTGTGGGCACCCGTGGTGGCGAGTTCATTGCCAAGGACCTGGAGGCGGCGGTAGACAAGGACTCAATCACCCAGGCCGCCGTTGACGAAATCTTCTCCTACGGCAAGGACCGCAAAAGCTGGCTCATCTTCTGTGCCGGTGTGGACCATGCCTATCATGTGCGTGATGCGATTCGTGCGCGTGGCGTGAGCTGCGAGACCATCGTCGGGGACACACCCGGTGCGCAGCGTGAATCCATCATCAATGACTTCAAGGCTGGCAGGATTCAATGCCTGACCAACGCCAATGTGCTCACCACCGGGTTCAACGCCCCAGGCGTGGACCTGCTCGCCATGCTGCGTCCAACGAAGTCGGCGGGGCTGTACGTCCAGATCGTGGGACGCGGCTGTCGGCTGGCACCTGGCAAGACCGATTGCCTGGTGCTGGACTTTGCCGGCAACATCGCCCGCCACGGCCCCATTGATGCCATCAAGCCCAAACGCCCCAAGGGCGGTGAGGATGGCGTCGCACCCACCAAGGCCTGCCCCGAGTGCGACAGCATCGTTCACGCCTCGGTGCGCACCTGTCCCGATTGCGGGCATGTGTTCCCGCCGCCCGAACTCAAGATCGAGGCCAAAGCCAGCAACCTGGACATCCTCACCTCCGGCAAATCTCAGTGGGTGCCTGTCACCCGCGTCTCCTACGCCCGCCACGACAAGCCAGGCAAGCCGCCATCACTGCGAGTGGATTACTGGAGTGGCCTCACACACCACAGCGAGTGGGTCTGCATCGAGCACCAGGGCTATCCCCGCCAAAAAGCGGCCACCTGGTGGGCCAACCGCGCCCAGGGCGTCCCGTTGCCACGGCGCGTCGATGAGGCCATCGCGTGCTCGGCCAAGTTGCGCTGCCCGTCCGAGATCGCGGTTCGCCCCAGCGGGCGCTACACCGAAATCGTCGGGGCGAAGTTTTCATGATGTGTGTGATTTGCAGGCGTGACGCCCGTGGCTACGGGTTTGCGCCTCGCTATCTCCGTGAGCGAGCACCAGACAGCAAGCAGTGCTCGCGTCGTTGTCAGGGCATAACAGCAAGGTTGAAGGGAATGATTGATCCAAACAAACACGAGTCCAACGCGCTGGCAGCCGCCGGCATGAGCGCGGGCGCCTATGTCGAGCAGGTGGGCAAGACCGACCTGGCCAGCTGGACCGAGCAGGAGTGGGCCACGCTCATTGATGTGGCGGTGACCGCATTCCAAGACTTTCTGCGCCAGGCCTATGCCGATGACCCACCATTTTGAGGAACGCCATGACAAACAAAAATTACATGGCGCAGTTGGGTGCCACCCTGGTCGATCGCGGTTTTCCCATCCTGCCGATCCAGCCCAACACCAAAAAGCCTGGCCTCTACAAACTAGGTGCCTGGCACGAGTACCCTAAATGGAGCCGTCACTGCGAGCGTGACACCACCGACAACGAAGTGGATGTCTGGGGCAACTGGCCCGAGGCCGGTATCGGCATTGCCGCTGGCCGCGTCATTGGCATCGACATTGATGTGCTCGATTCACCCTCGGTGGCATTGGAGATTGAGGCCCTGGCCAAGCGCATGCTGGGCGACACGCCAGCGGTTCGCATTGGACACGCGCCCAAGCGCCTGCTTGTCTACCGCGCTGTGCAACCGTTCTCCGGCTTCAAGTATCCGCCCATCGAGGTGCTGGGATCTGGCCAACAGTTCATCGCTTATGGCATTCACCCTGATACCGGCAAGCCCTACGACTGGCCAGTGAGCACCTTGGCAGACCTGAGCCCCGATGACTTACCCGGCATCACGGAGGCCCAGGCGCGCGAGTTCGCCAAGGAGGCCTACCGGCTGATCCCCGCAGATCTGCGCCCAAAGAGCCTGGGGGTTGGCTTGCGTGCCCCTATCGAGTGCGCCAACTTGCCGGAGCAGCGCGGCACTTTTGAAGCCGTCGAGGATGCCTTGCGGCACATCGTCAACGCCGACCTGGACTACGACAGTTGGGTGCGCATTGGCATGGCCATCAAAGGCGCCCTTGGTGACGATGGCTGGCCATTGTTCGATGCCTGGTCGCAGACTTCTCAGAAAAACGAGCCCAAGACCACCGCACGCAGTTGGCGCAGCTTCGCGCCTCAGCGCATTGGCGCCGGCACGATCTACAAGCTGGCGCTCGACAGTGGCTGGGAGCCCGATGCGCAGCTTCAACTCAACGGTGAGATCGTCATGAACGGCCACCACCCAGCGCGCGAGTTGCTCAATGCATTGCAGGCCGCAGACCCTATCAGTCTGGAGCCCGCCCAAGTGGCACTGCCACCGCCCAAGCCCATGCCTGCCGGGTGGGACCAGGTGGGCGGCGTCATTGCCGACATGATGACCCTGATGGCAGCCACAGCCAAACGGCCGCAACCCGTGTTGGCCCTGGGAGCCAGCCTGTGCGCGATCGGAGCACTCATGGGGCGCAAGTACCGCACTGAGAGCAACATCCGCTCCAACCTCTATGTTGTGGGCATCGCCGAGAGCGGTGCCGGCAAGAACCACAGTCGCGTGGTGATCAACGAGTTGTTTCGCAAGGCCAACTTGTTGCAGTACCTGGGCGGCAACAAGATTGCGTCCGGTGCAGGCTTGTTGACGGCCATTCAGCGACAGCCCGCCATCCTGATTCAGCTCGATGAGTTCGGCATGTTCCTCTCGGCAGCGGCCGACCGCAAACGCTCGCCGCGCTACGTGTGCGAGATCCTGGACCTGATGACCGAGCTGTACACCACCTCGGGCACCACCTATTTCGGGGTGGAGTACGCCAGCACCCAAAACAACAACGCCCACCGCGCCATCCACCAGCCGTGTGCCTGCATCTACGGCACCACCACGCCTTTGCACTTTTGGCAGGCCCTGCAGGCTTCCAACGTGGCCGATGGGTCGCTGGCACGCTTTCTGATCATGGAAAGCGAGGACGACTTCCCGGACAGCAACGAGGCCTTTGGCATCATCGACCCACCGCAGGACCTGATTGACCGGCTCATCCTCATCCACCAGGGTGGCGGTAAGCTCAACGGCAATCTGACGGATGTGGGCGCCATTGATGAGGTGCTGGTTGACCCCCGCGTGGTGCCGATGACCCCGCAGGCCCGGGCCACCTTTCGCTTGCTGGACCAGGAGTTGGTGGAGCGGCTGCGCACCTCGCGCGGCACCGGTTTTTCGTCCATCTTGGCGCGGATCGAGGAGAACGCCACCAAGCTGGCACTCATCCGTGCGGTCTCGCGTGATCCCGTGGATCCGCAGATCGAGGATCACGATGCCGAATGGGGCATCAATCTGTCGCGGCACTGCGCCGAGCTCACGATCCGCGAGGCATCAGCCCGGGTGTCGGAGAACCAGGTGGAGTCGCACCACAAGAGGGCCATGCAGATCCTGCGGGACGCGGGCATGGCCGGCATGTCCAAGAGCGACTTCACCCGGCGCACCCAGTTCATGGACCACCGCCAGCGCGATGGGGTCTTGCGCACCCTGGCCGAGGCTGGACTGATCGAGACCATGGCCCTGCAAAGCAAGGGCCGCCCGGCCCAGTGGATCAAGGTCTTATGAGGTGCAGGCAGCGCCCGAGACGGGCAACTTCAGTTATTTCATCTTTCAAAGCCCCCACTAGAGATACACATATAAATAGTGGGGGCCTAGAGCCTCGCGCGCGAGAAGCCCCCCAGACAGAGACAGAGAGAAAGAGAACTAGATTGAAATAAATAAATATTGAAATATCTCTCTACTACTCCAAGGCCCATGCACTTGGCGTTGAAAGATGAAAGATTGAAGCTGGCCCAGGCCACTGCCACGTGAGCCGCTTTGACTTCCCCGAAGCCGTAACAGAAACGGACATGAGGGAGCCGCACCAGCCCTGACCCGGCGATGCCTGAGCTCCTCCAGGTCGCTTGAACAAGTTGGCACGAGCGCTTGTTCGCACCCTTGGAGGACTTCCCCGATGTATCGCCCACAAGATTCACAACCCAACGCCGCATCCCAAGCCGTTCTGGCGCTGGACCTGGGCACCACGACTGGCTGGGCTCTGAGCCTGCCGGATCGCTCGGTAACCCACGGCTATGTCAGCTTCAAGCCCCAACGATTCGAGGGTGGCGGTATGCGCTACCTGCGCTTTCGCCGCTGGCTCGATGAACTCCTGGCTACGACGGCCCCGAAAGGCGCTGCATCCGGGCTGGACGCGGTTTATTTCGAGGAGGTGCGCCGTCACCTTGGAGTCGATGCC
>JACCDS010362187.1_pt1 | contig 25138 bp, 24 predicted proteins | sample 7446441 | NCBI WGS metagenome assembly JACCDS01 (sample SAMN15323445, study PRJNA562643) | freshwater metagenome | isolation source: river surface water | place: USA:Blue River Watershed | collected 2017-08-17 | reverse complement strand
CGGAACAAAAAATGTATCGAGAACCGTTTTTAATGAAATTTTTCTTGTTCTCGATACAATTTTCTTCCCGAAGCGTCGGGAGAAAATCACTCGAACTGACGAAAAATTATCATCAAAAACTAATTACACCCAACGGGTTAGGTAAATATACTACTATTCTTTTTTCAATCGGCTTTTAAATAGTTTTTCGAATTTTTCAATTTTAGGTTGAATCACCATTTTGCAATAGGGTTGGTTTTTATTGTTTTCGTAATACCCTTGATGATAGTCTTCAGCTTTGTAAAATTGAGTTAGCGGTTCAATAGTGGTTACCACAGGATTATCATAGACGTGGGCATTCTTTAGCGCATCAATAACATTTTGTGCTTCTTTTTTTTCTTGTTCGTTTTTATAAAAAATAACGGAACGGTACTGTGTTCCCACATCGGCTCCTTGACGGTTGAGTGTGGTTGGGTCGTGAACGGTAAAGAAGACTTTAAAAATCTCATCCAGATTCGTTTGCGTTTTGTCGTAGGTAATTTGGACTACTTCGGCATGTCCTGTAGTTCCTGAGCATACTTCTTCGTAACTCGGGTTTTTGGTTGTTCCGCCTGCAAAACCTGATACGACTGATGTTACTCCTTTCAAATTTTCGTACACGGCTTCGACACACCAATAACAGCCTCCGCCAAGTGTAATGGTTTCACTATTAATGGCCGAATTTTTAGGGGAAATATCAGGGACAAAATCCAACGAAATCGCATTCATACAGTATCTTTTTCCTGTTGGTTCTGGTCCGTCATTGAACAAATGACCTAAATGACTGTTGCATCTGCCACAAAGTGCTTCGGTGCGAATCATACCGTAGGATTTGTCTAATTTAAAGACGATACTTTCTTTATTTTGTTGTTCAAAAAAACTAGGCCATCCGCAACTGCTAGTGAACTTTTGATTGGATTGGAAGAGTTGGTACCCACAAGCGGCACAGTAATAAGTTCCTTTGGTTTCGTCATTCCACATCGTACCTGTAAAAGATCTTTCAGTGTCGGCTTCACGGGCTACAGCATACAAGTCGGGAGGTAATACTTTTTTCCATTCGGCATCTGAGACATTTAGTTTTGTAGTGTCGGTATTGGAATAATAAGGATTTTCGGGTTTTGAAATAGTATTGGACATGGTAGGTGTATTTTTTGATTGGTTTTTATTGGTTGTTTGACCGCAAGCATTAAAAATAAGCAAAGGGATGAGTAATAAAAAATAATTTTTCATTTGTATCTGTTTTTAGCAACTCTAGTTTCAGTGTAAAAATACCATTTTACTAGTTAGACAGTAGTTAAACTTTGTCTAAAATTAAAAATAGGCGTTCTTACTCTATCTTTTTTGTATTTTTGACGATTAATACCATTGTATGTTAGAAGAGAACGTTATATTAGTGAATGAAAGGGATGAGCCTATTGGTTTAATGCCCAAGATGGAGGCGCATGAAAAGGCGGTTTTGCATCGTGCTTTTTCGGTTTTTGTGTTGAATAACAAAAACGAAATCATGTTGCAACAGCGCGCGCACCATAAATACCATTCTCCGTTGTTGTGGACCAACACTTGCTGTAGTCACCAACGCGAAGGTGAGACTAATGTTCAGGCGGGAAGCCGACGTTTGTTTGAAGAAATGGGATTTCAAACCGAGTTGAAGGAGTTGTTTCATTTTATATACAAAGCGCCTTTTGACAATGGATTGACTGAGCATGAATTGGATCATGTGATGATTGGGTATTACAATGAGGAGCCAAGTATTAATCCGGAAGAAGTAGAAGCATGGAAATGGATGCCTATTGAGGCGGTCAAGGAAGATATTCAAGCAAATCCAGATTTGTATACGATTTGGTTTAAGATTATTTTTGACGAGTTTTATCATTTTTTAGAAGAACATACATTATAACACCAAACCCCAGATGAGAGTTACTATTTCGCGAAAAGCACATTTTAATGCAGCACATCGATTGTATCGAAAAGATTGGTCATTTGAAAAAAATGATGCTGTTTTTGGGAAATGCAACAATCCTAATTTTCATGGGCATAATTATGAATTGATAGTCAGTGTTACAGGAGCGATTGATCCTGAAACCGGCTATGTGATGGATGTTAAACTTCTATCGGATATTATCAAAGAAGAGGTAGAAAACCAAATGGATCATAAAAACTTAAATTTGGATGTACCTGAATTTCAAGATTTGAATCCTACGGCTGAAAATATTGTGGTGGTGATTTGGAATAAAATTAGAAAACGAATCCAGTCGGAATTGGATTTAGAAGTAGTTTTATACGAGACCCCGCGTAATTTTGTAACGTATAGAGGAGCATAATGGCAATACAAGTAGGTGATAGAATTCCTCATTTTAGTGCTTTAGATACTAAAGGAAATTTGTTTGATAGCGATGCTGTGGTGGGTAAAAAGCCATTTGTGATTTATTTCTATCCCAAAGACAATACACCAGGTTGTACTGCGCAGGCCTGTAGTTTTAGAGATCAGTATGAAGATTTTCTTGATTTGGGTGCTGAGGTTATTGGGGTAAGTAGTGACAGTGTGATCTCACATCAAAAATTTACTTCTCAATACCAATTGCCTTTTATACTTTTGTCAGATGCAGATAAAAAAATAAGAACTTTGTTTGGTGTTCCATCAGCGCTACTCGGAATGGTACCAGGAAGAGTGACTTATGTTGTCGATGCAGCTGGTGTAGTTCAAATGGTTTTTAATAGTATGTTGGCAGGTAGACATATACCAAAAGCCCTTGAGGCGGTAAAAAAAATAGTTGCAGTATCAATGTGACGATCAATTTAGGTTTTAACAAATGAAAATACCACTCTATCCATTACAATTTATTCCGATCTTCCAAGAGCGACTTTGGGGAGGAGATAAATTAAAAACGCTTTTTAATAAGCCTATAACTTCTACTAAAACGGGAGAGAGTTGGGAATTGTCCACTATCGAAGGTGCTGTTAGTACGATTGCCAATGGGGATTTAGCAGGAAGATTCATCACAGAAGTTATTAATGAATATCCTAATGAAATTTTAGGTACTTCGGTCTACCAACGATTTGGAAACCAATTTCCTTTGTTATTCAAATATTTAGATGCTAAGGAAGATTTGTCAGTTCAAGTACATCCTAATGATGCCTTGGCGAAAGCGCGTCATCATTCTTTCGGTAAAACCGAGATGTGGTATGTAGTACAAGCTGATCCAGATGCTCGGTTGATTGTTGGTTTTAAAGAAGAGATGAACCAAGCCACTTATCTTGAAAACTTAGAAAAAAAGACTTTATTAGCCACTCTGGATGAAATTAAAGTGCAACCAGGAGATGTTTTTTTAATAGAAACCGGAACGGTACATGCCATAGGAGCGGGGATGGTTATTGCCGAAATTCAGCAAACTTCAGATATTACGTATCGATTGTACGATTTTGACCGAGTGGATGCTGATGGGAATTTACGTGAACTTCATGTTGATTTGGCTTTGGATGCCATTAATTACCATACCATTGCAACTCAAAAGCAATATCAAAAACACAGTAACCAGTCTAATGAAGTAGTGGACTGTCCTTATTTTACGACTCATTTCATTCCATTAGCGGGTGAGATGAATGTTCAAAAAACAGCAGAGACGTTTACGGTGTATATGTGTGTAGATGGGGAGTTTGAATTTATTTTGGAGGGCAAACAGTATTCGTATACCAAAGGGGATACCATTTTAGTGCCGGCAGCCTTAACGAATTTTCAATTGAGCGGAAAAGCTTCAATTTTAGAAATTTACATTTCGTAGTAGGGAATAGAAAGATTATGTGTACTTTTGCACACGCAAATTAAAATTAAAAATAAAATGGCAAACGTTAAGAATTTAAAGAAAGACATCAACTACGTTTTAGGAGATATTATTGAAGCAGTTTATTTGTTTGAAATTTCAACTTCAGGAGTTCCAACACCAGAAACTAATGCTTTGATTGACGAAGCTATTGCAGCTTTTGATGTTTTGATTACAAAAGTAAACGCTAAGAACGTTGAGAACAAAAAAGCACACTTCAAACAAATCAATGTTGAATTGGAACAAACTGCTAATCAATTGATTGCTAAAATCAACGAATTATAGTCGAAAAAAACCGTAAAAAAGTGTCAAATTATTTTGGAAAATTGAATTTCAGAATTATATTTGCACCCGTAATACGCTGCCAGCGTAGCTCAGTTGGCTAGAGCAGCTGATTTGTAATCAGCAGGTCGTGGGTTCGAGTCCCTCCGCCGGCTCAAAAAAACCATAACATTTGTTATGGTTTTTTTATTTTATAACAAAGCATAAAAAAACCGTCAATTGCAATTGACGGTTTTCTTGTTTTTAATCGTTTTGACTATTGTTGCTTTTTAATGGAAGCAATATACTCGGTAAGTTTTTTACCATAAAGTGATTTAGATACTTTTGGTGTCAATGATTTTTGAATCGTATCTAAATATTTCATGTTGATATCATAAATCTCAGATAATGCAAGGTAAGGTGCTACTTCATATTCTTTGTTGTTGATGATGAAATTAGTAGCATACAAGTATTTTCTTTTGATATTGGATTCTTGTTGTGCAGTGATGCTTGCAATTTCTTTTTCGTTATTGCTTTTTAATGCTTTGAATTTTTTCTCAATCAAACTAAGTTCTTCGTCTTGAAAGCGATTGTCCACTTTTTTAAACTCGTAATACAAATCTTGATTTTTTGATCCTGTTACTTTTGCATCTGCGATGTAGTTCTCAAGGTCGGTATCAATGTTTACATTTCCAGGCTCAGCAAAGAATAATAAATTATTATCTAACGAGTTGCTTACTCCTCTGTCAAGAAACAAGTATAACATTTCAGGTGATTTTAACTCGATATTGGTTTCAAAATTAGAGCTGCCATCTATGGCTATCGTGTCTAATGCCACTAGTTTATTATTAGTGACTCTTTGTACATACAAAGTTCCTTTTTTCAGTCCTTTGATATTTCCTGTTAAGTGTAAATTGTTTTCCAATTTTTTTTCGGAACAAGCAAACACTAGTGTCAATGTTACGAAAGCAATACTAATTTTTTTCATTGTAGATTTATTTTGGCGCAAAATAATGAAAATTGTTGGAAAGCGGGATTGAATTATAAAAAAAATCCCAATCTATTTCTAAATTGGGATTTTGACTGAATTAATTTGTTTTTATCCTTTTAACCAAGCGTTTTTTAAATTGGTTTTAGAGGCATCTGTAGCTTTTAAACCGTCTGTTTCTTCATAAGGCAAACTCACTTTTCCAGTTAGGATTTGTTCTTTACCATCTCTTTTAATTTTGATGGTAATCGCGTCATTTTCTTTCCAGTTTTCGCTTTCGCCAATCATATCATAGATGTTGTCGAGTGTATAGGCTTTGTTATTAATAGCTAGGATAATATCGTTAGCTCTCAAATCCAAGTTTTTGTAGAAGTCGATTAAATCGGTATTGGGTCTCACTAAAATTTCTTTGGTAGCTTTATCTACAGTAATATAAGGCGCTTGTCCTTTTAAGAATACGTTGCCCGCTTTTTTATCTGCTACTTTAGTTACGCCTACTTTAGCTAAGAATATATCGTATGGAATCGGCGTTGAACCCGAAACATACGTACTTAAAAAGTTACCTACTTCAGGATACGTTAGTGCGGTGATTTTAGCAAATAATTCGTTGTCGTTGAAAGCCTTGGTTACTCCGTATTCTTTTGATAATTGTTGCATTAAGTTCAAAATACCTCTTTCGCCGTTGCTTTTTTCACGGATGATGACATCGATACACATTCCGATTAAAGCGCCTTTTTGGTACACGTTTAAGTATTGTTCTTTGTATGGACTTTTTAATACGTTAGCACTCATAGTAGTGAATGGCATGGTGTCGTCTAAAGTTTTTGCTTGTTCGATCTTTTCAGCCATACGAGTATAAAATTCTGCCTCGTCAATTAGACCTTGATTGATTTGAAATAAATTAGCAAAATATTCGGTTACTCCCTCATACATCCATAAATGTTGAGACATTTTTGGTGCATTGTAATCAAAGTATTGAATTTCGTTAGAGTGAATGGTTAAAGGGGTTACAATATGAAAAAATTCGTGTGAAACCACATCTTTCATTGATTTTTGTAACTCTTCTAGCGGCATCATTTCAGGTAATACAACCGTAGTAGCTGTTGGATGTTCTAGCGCTCCAAAACCTTTGGCATCATTATCTTTCATTGAAGATAAGTACAGCAAAACACTGTATTTTTTAGTGGCATTGATATTTCCTAAAAACGTTTTTTGAGCCGTCATCATTTTTTTCATTTCAGGGGTAATGCTTTCAGCGGTTACTTTTCCTGAAGGAGAATACACTGCAATTTGAATGTCCATTCCGTTGACATTAAAAGTAGTGTAATCTGGTTTAGCATACATGATTGGGTTTTCGACTAATTCAGCATAGCGCGGTGTGTTGAATACGTCTTTGGATTTACTAGCGTCAGTATCACTCATGGAAGTAGCGCCCCAAAGTGTTTCAGGATGGGTAATAGTAACTTGATAAGGAAGGTCTTTTTTGTCTTGAAAGTAACCTACAAAACCATGTGTATTCAGCATAAAGTTGTTTCCTGCATCGATATTAGTTCCTGCAGGTGAGAAAATATCGGTTCCAAAACTTCCTCCTTTTTCAGTATCAAAAGTATCGTTGACTAAATAGGTGATTTTAGATAGATTTTTAGCATTCGAAATCGACCAAGTATTGTCGTCTGATTTCGTTACAGTCAATTCTTTTCCTTTTGAATCAAATGCCTTAAAACCTTCGATGTTTTTTCCGTAATTGTCTTCAGAATAGGTTCCAGGTACAATTTTAGGAATGCTGTAGGTAATTTTCTCAGTAGTTATTTTTGGTGCTTGAACGGTTACTTTGACTTTGTCGTCTTTTACGTCAATTAAGTCAATGCTCACTTTAATGTCTTGTTTTGCAATGGACTTGTTTTGTGCCATAGCGTTATTGCTGTTCCAAAGAAAAGCTACAAGCGCAAGTGCAATAATTGATTTTTTCATTTTGAATTTATTTAGATTGGGTTATTAGTATTCTTTTTTAGATAAATGTTACAATTTATAGTGATTGAATGAACGTAGTAATGATCATTGGTAATTCTTTGCTGATAGGCAAATCGGGATTAGTGTACGAAGCTTTATTCTCCGCCTCATCTCCTTTTATTTCCTTAAAAATATGATTCATATTGGAAATAATTTTCAGTTGAGCTTCTGGTTTCGCTTGTTGTAATAATTGCGCATCATTCACACTTACTTGAATATCTTTGTCGCCATTGATTAATAGGGTTGGGACGTGTAGTTTATTAATTTCAGACTGCGGGTTGTATTTGATCCACGAAATCATATAAGGTTGCACACTCGCTCTAAATAAGGAAGCAAGCATCTGATTTTTTAATTCGAAAGTGGTGCCACTTTTAAGTGTTTCTAGGTTTTTTTGTACTTCCTCTTTTAGAAAAGGGGCTTGTTTCCCAATTTGCTCTACCAAAACTTCGTCGATAGGTCGACCCGCTCCAGCAATTGAGATGTACCCATCAGCATTCCCATCAGCAGCCACCATTCCAATTAAGGCTCCTTCGCTATGTCCAGCAATAGTGATGCTGTGGTACTTTTTTTGGTTTTTGAAATATTGAATAACCGCTTTAGCATCGTCTATAAAATTATCGAAAGAAAGACTCGCCTCATCTAATTTTCCTGAAGCTATTTGAGCAAAAATTCGTTTGTCATAACTGTACACTGCAATACCATTATTGGCTATTGCTTCGGCTAATAGTTTCAAGGAGTTATTGGTTAACCCTTTTTGATTGCCGTCTCGGTCTGTAGGTCCGGAGCCAGCAATGAGAATCACCAAGTTCGTTTTTTTACTTTGCTTTAATGGGGAATACAACGTACCTTTTAAAAGCGAATTAATTTCAATATCGGCTTTCGAAAATTCTATTTTTTCTTGAGAAAATGCAAGGGTTGAGAATAGAATGACAAATAAAATAAGGGCTTTTTTCATGGGTTAGTGTATAAAGGAATAAAAAAACTCCTGTTTTTCAGGAGTTCTGTATCTTAATCTAATTTATTTTTGATGTAGTATTTGCCATCCAATTCGTCGTCAAAATCATCAATTTTTACTGGTTTTGGTTTTGGTTTGTTGGCTGCCGCTTTCTTTTTCCACATTTCAAATTTTTCTGCGGGCATTTTCTTTTTCATAATTTCTAAAACCTCTTTTTCGGCTAAGCCAAATTCTTTTTTAATAATTTCAAAAGGGTTTCTTTCTTCTAGGGCCAAAGTCATCAATTTTTCCGTCTCTTCCCAATTTAATTCTTTACGGCTACTCTTTTTCATCAGCTGAAAATAATTCAAATAGTGTTGTTAGTTATTCGTTATTAGTTGTTGATTTGAAATCATTTATCAATATTAATAAAAAAAATAATTACTTCATTATCCTTAGTTTACTTTTTTTTCTGAAAAGGGATTTTTAATAAATTTCCTAGGTTATTGTGCTCTTCAGGCTGCATATGAGTGTCCACTCCGTACACAATTTCTTCTCTTGGCAGTACCTTAAAAGTACCGAATAATCGATCCCAAATAGAAAAAATATTACCATAATTACTATCCGTATACGGCATGACATAATGGTGGTGTACTTTGTGCATGTCGGGAGAGACAATAAAGTAACTCAAAAACAAATCGACTTTTTTGGGCAAGGCAATATTGGCATGATTGAATTGCGTGGCTACAACAGATAAGGTTTGGTACAAGAATACTAGCCACATCGGACTTCCCACAACTACCACTCCCAAAGTAGTGAATACAAACCGAATCACACTTTCGCCAGGATGGTGACGATTAGCTGAAGTAGTATCAATCCATGTGTCGGTATGGTGAATCAAATGGAAACGCCAAAACAATTTTACTTTGTGTTCTATTAGATGCACGAGATAAGCCCCTATTAAGTCTAATAAAAGCAAACCTATAAGGGTGTACGCTACTATTGGCATTTCAGGCAACCATTGTAACAATCCAAAGTGATTGGTAAAAGCCCAATCTGCTGTTTGTAATAAAATGAAAGCCAAACAGAAATTGACAATAATCGTAGTTAAGGTAAAAAAGATATTGATACCGGCATGTTGCCATCGTCTGTACTTGAAGTTAAACAAGGGAAAGGCATTTTCTATTAGCCAAAAAATAGTGATTCCGCTTACTAAAATAAGGCTTCGGTGTGAAGATGGAATGGTTGAGAAATAATCAATAATTGGTTGCATATTGGATCGATTTGAATCCAAATATAAACAATTATTTAATGGTTCGGAAAGTTAGATTAATTCTTGTGCCAATAGGTTTTGCCGTTTTTGGAATTTGGTGTTTCCAAAAATGTTGGGTGCTTCCTTTCATTAGTAAAAGACTGCCGTGTTCCAAAACAATATTCTTTTTGAGGTCTGGGATGGTGTTGTGCTTGAGCTGAAAAACACGTTCGGCTCCAAAGCTTACGGATGCAATACTTGGATTGTTGCCTAATTCTTTTTCGTTATCGGCGTGCCAACCGTTGCTGTCTTTTCCGTCTCGGTATTGATTTAGTAAAACGGTGGTGAATTGGCATTCCGTCGTATCCTCAATGTAGTATTTGATTTTTTGCAAAAGGGTATTCCACGGATGTGGGTGCATCGTGATATTGGAATACGAATACGGTTTTCCTTCGTTTCCGTACAAAGCCGTCAAACGTGGTTGCGGATGGGTTTTACCATATATAGTGATATCATCTTGTTGCCAGGCTATTTGTTGGAGTAATTCTGCATAGATGCTATCCGCTTGTTCTTTATCAAAAAACTGAGGGTAATAGATAATTGCTGCATCTGGCAAATCGAGTACAAGAGGTTCGGGGGCGAAATTAAATAGCGATTCCACAATTAATGGGGTTTCTTGTAATTGATATTCATAATTATGATGGCGAGTATAATTAGCACAATTCCTAACCATTGAAGTCCGATGACACTTTCGTTCAATAAAAAATAGGCCATAAGTACTGAAACAGGAAGTTCTAAAGCCGAGACAATACTGCCTAATCCGATTCCCGTTAACGGAAATCCAGCATTGAATAATAAAGGCGGTATTACCGTACCGAAAAGAGCTAGTACAATTCCCCATTTGGCAAAAATTTCGAAATGGAAAGTCCCTGTTTGGGTTGCAATGGCAAATCCAAAAACAATTACAGCACCACCTAACAGCATAAACAAACTGCGTTGCGCTGACGAAATACCAATGCCTACTCGGTTAGCTGTGAACATGGTTGTTGTGAATGAAGTGGCTGATAGAAGTCCTAAAACAATACCTCGCCAATCCAAATTGATTTGGCTTTCTATTAAATTAGTAGCCAATGCGGTTCCAATAAGAACGACTACAACGGATATGATTTTTTGGGCTGAAGGGATTTTTTTTTCAAGAACCATTTCGAATACAACACCCATCCAAACGGTTTGCATTAATAAAATAATAGCAATGGAAACCGGAATGTATTTTACGGCCAAATAATAGAAAACACTGGTCATCCCAAGAGACGTTCCTGCAAGCATCAATTGAAAAATGGTTTTGGATGAGGCGTTTGTAGTTGTACTATTTTTTTTTGATTTTTGGAAGGCGTTTATAAGTAGTATCCCTATAATTCCGTACACAAATTGAGCAATTGTAACTTCGGGAGTGGTAAATCCTTCGGCATAGGCCATTTTTACAAAAGTCGCTAGCATGCCATAACTGGTTGCTCCGAGTCCGATGAGGAAAACGCCTTTTAGTTTTGAATTATTTGTCATTTAATTGATTTGTTTTTTATCCATTTCTGATAAATCGCTCAAGTGCAAACGCAAGGCATTTACTGAAATACTAATTTCCCAAAACGACAAACCAAGCGAAATTAATAAACTCAACAAACTCAATCCGAAGAAATACAGACTAATGGCTTGTTCTTCGAAAAATAATAGCAGCATCGCAAAAACAGACAAGAACAAGCACAATACCCCCGCCATTTGCATGTAGCGAATTAAGGTAAGGCGCAGGTTGAGGTTTTTAATCTCTAACAAAATCATGCTGTTCTCCTTTTCTTTGTACACTTTTTTCAGTCCACGAATGATGCTCGCAATGGTCAAAAATCGATTGGTATAGGCCAAAAGAATTAACGAAGTTGCTGAAAAAAGCAGGGCTGGTGTTCCTATTTCTAAAGTCATATTTAATTGAGTGTAATTTCAGTGGCCAAAGTTCGTGATTCTTTATTCATTTTTAATTTTTTTTACCAATAACTTCGAGTTGGACTGTAACAAATGAATGTATTTAAAGACTAAACGTACAAACGAAATTTATATAATGAAAAAAATAATTGTATTACAAGCCTTATTTTTTGGTGCTTTTTTCCAGCTTTCTGCCCAAGAGACTACCAAAAAAGCACAGGAATTAAAAGAAGTGACCATTATTAAAACCAAGAAAGCGGTGGAGCAACGCGCTGACCGTACTATTTTTGATTTTGCCAATCAACCGAGTTTGAGTTCGGGTTCTGTTCTAGAAGGATTGAAAAAATTACCGGGTTTAATTGCTTCGGATATTGCGGGTATGATGTACCAAGGGAAGCAATTGGATGTGTATATGGACGGGCGACCTTTGAATATTTCTTCTAATGAATTGAATAGTTTCTTGGAAGGAATGCCGGCGAATGCGATTGAAAGAATTGAAGTGATTACGCAACCTGGTGCCGAATTCCCTGCGACTTCGGGAGGGGCTATTTTGAATATTATTACCAATAAAAACGCGAAGAACTTTTTGAGCGCCACCTACACCAATAGTACAAATGTCACTAATTATGACCGTTTGCGATGGAGAGTGAATAATAGCGTCTTATTGAATGCCAAAAACAAATACTTTGGTTGGCAATTGAACATGGGGCAAAACTATAGAGAAAGCGCCATGTGGACTTCGTTGATTAAAGAAGAAAATTCGAGTCAGACTTTGCTTTCCAATACAGATGCTGATAGAACCAATAGAACTAATTTTATCAAATCAGCCGTTACATTTGACTTGAAAAAAGATCGATTGTTGTTGAACTATGATGTGAATTACAACAATAATGAAAGCACTACCTTGTCGAACGGTCCTGGGTATGCCACCAATGACAATTCCAATACAAAAGGATGGCGTCAAGATGCGGTAGCAACTTATCAAAAACGATTTGAAGACAAGACGAAAAAGTTGGATTTTAAATTCAATTTCAACCGCAATCAAAGTGATTTTGTAATGAACTCATTAGGGTATGTGCTTCCCGTTCTAGACAACTCTTCGGATCAAAAATACTACAACTTCAAGTTTGATTATTCGCAACCGATTGCCTTTTCTGATGAGGGGAAATTAAGTTTTGGAAGTTTACACGAACTGATGTCTTTTCAAACTCAAAACAGAGGCGTGACCAATTTGGATTACCAAAGAAAAACCACCGCGGGGTATTTTGAACTGCAAACCAAATTTAAAAGTATGAGTTTTATTTTGGGAGGTAGAGCCGAAGATTACGACATTTCTGGAAAAACCAACACGACTGATTTGACTCCTTTCAAACAGTTTCGTTTCTTCCCAAATGCGAGTGCGCAGTACAATTTTAACAAGTCGGTGTTCTTTAATGTGAATTACAATAAGAAGATTACGTTGCCAAGTACGTCAGCCTTGAATCCGAACAATACCAATTATCAAAACCCGAATATTGGTTATGCTGGAAACCCGAATTTGCAGCCTACAATATATGATAACTACGAAGTGAAACTGAGTGCGTATGATTATGCATTTATAGGTTATTCTTTGAGTTCGGCTAAGAATCAAGTGATCCAAAGAGTGAACTTGAATTCGAATGTGGTAGTCAATTCCAATGAGAATGTACCTGAACTAAAGGTGCATAATTTCAATATTGGAATGCCTATTCCGTACATGTTGTTTACCAAAGGATTGGCTGAAACCATGAAGATGAATGTGAATCCCGATGAGATGAATTTTATTTTTGTGTATGCAGCGTATCAATTGCACCAAATACCCTCTATTGAAACCAAAGGGTTTTGGGTGTATAATCTGATGTCACAAATGGTGTTGCCAAGTAAAATTAAGTTTGTTGCCAACTTCAGTTATATTACAGCTAAAGGGAATTACTATTATTTTATTGCGAACAAACCGTTTAACAATACCGTGGATTTGTCACTTTCTAAAAAGTTTTTGAAAGACCAGTTGTCTGTTTCCATCAATGCGGATGATATTTTCAACTCCAACCGATTTGTATTTAACTCCTACAACACGCCGCTGTTGTTGAGCAACAAAATGGATTCACGCCGATTTGGATTTAGTATTAATTACAAGATACCAACGAAGAATAGATTGGCTAAAGAAACCCCAATTTTATTGAATAAGGACAAAAAAGAAGAAACCGGAATTATTGGGAATTAATAATTAAGGATTGATTCAACCACATAGATACATAGAATTGTGTAAATAAATAAAGAGGTTTTAGAAAAAGCACTATTTTTCACATAGCACTAATGTGAAGAGTGAAACGTCTATATCAATTTTTTACTATAGATTTAGCTATGTTTCTAGCTTGCACTGAGCAAAGACGAAGTGTGGTGAAAAAAAATAATTTTTCAGACATAAAAACCCCTGCTAGTCACTAGCAGGGGTTTTATGTTCGTACTTAAAGTTGAGAGACTTTGTGTAGCGGTCAATATCATTAAGTTAAGACAAATGTCTTCTATTTTGTCATTCCGACGAAGGAGGAATCTCATTAGTTGCTCTCGTTATGTGATTTCTCCTTCGTCGAAATGACAAGTAATACCTTAACTTAATGAAATTGTTCGCGCACTTACGTAGTCTGAATTAGTTAATAAGCACGAGCAAGATGCTCGCGCTAGTGGGGTATTTAATTTCGCCACTCCTCTAAACTATAAATCTTTTTATTTTTTCTATCGTAATATTTTATTTCGAATGAGTTTTGATAAACGAAAAAATCATACTCTGTCTTAAAAAATATTGAGTTATCTTCATAGAAGTTTACCCAATAATAATTTTTGCCATTATCTTTTGGAGATTCTAATATTGATATTCCAGCCTTTTTTTCAAATTTGTCTTTTACTTCAGGTAACTCTTCAACTAATTTAATAACCTTCGATCTAATTTCAGTTTCTGAATCAACAACTAATTTAGTTGCATTTTTTTCATCTTGTAGATGTATTTTAGCATGTTCTTTTGAAAAAGAAATATCCGGTCCGTCTTCTTTACAAGAAACCAGGGTCAGGAAAAATAGGAATGTGATTTTGAATAGTTTTTTCATTATTAGCAGCGGTTAAGTTATTGACCACGCGAAGGGATTCGCGCGTTAGCGGGGGTAACTCATTGTTAGTGGTATTTGCTTTTTATCCATCTATTCATTCCACTGCCGTATTCCATAAATAAAAATATTAAGAATATGTTGGTCAAAATTATTGCACTTACAATTTTTATAGTTTCGATATTTTTATTTTTATATAACAAAATTATATTTATAATTAACTGCAATATTGCAAACATACAATTGAACATAATAATTGCAATATCTCCACCAGAAACCCCTACATTCAAAAAAAATATCACGCAAAATATTAAAACGCTTAATATTACATTTCCCCAAATCAATTTTGTTTCCATTACAGCTATAATTTCGTATTATTATCAAATATAGCTAAAAATTGTATAGATGATTAAATAGACTCTTAACTTATTTAGTTGTCTTTTTACACAAAAAAAGCTGCCCAATTTGGACAGCTTTATCATATTCTTGCTTTTTGAGCTTATTTAATCAGTTCAAAACTACGTTTTACAAAAGCGGTTAACGCTTCTCCTTTCAATAAGTTTTGAGACAATTTAGCCAAGTCTAAGGCTTGTTTGACTAAGCTTTCTTGAACTGTTTTGTCTTCGGTGTTCAAAATGGTCGTTGCCAAATCAGAGTTGGTATTCACCACCAAGTTGTACATCTCAGGCATATTACCCATACCAAACATACCGCCACCCGTTTGACTCATTTCTTTCATTCTACGCATGAATTCTGGTTGCGTAATGATGAATGGCGCCGATTGACTGTCTAGGGCTTCCAATTGTACGGTATAGTTTTGCTTTGGCACAATCGTTTCTACTACCGTTTTCAAACTCGTTTGTTCTTCGTCTGACAATTTAGAAATAGTAGTATCTTCTTTCTTGATTAAATTATCAATATGGTCTGAATCCACACGTACAAAAGTAAGGTCGCTATTGTCGCCTTCAATTTTTTGGATCAGGTGCGAAATAATTGGCGAATCCAATAACAAGACTTCGTATCCTTTTTCTTTTGCAATTTCGATGTACGAGTGTTGTGCTTCTTTATTGCTAGCGTAAAGTAATACTAATTTGTCGTTTTTATCGGTTTGTTTTTCTTTCAGCTGTTCTTTCAATTCGTCCAAAGTAAAGTATTGGTCATCTACCGTTGGGTACAAAACAAAAGCGCCTGCTTTTTCATAGAATTTATCTTCAGACAGCATTCCGTATTCCAAAACAATTTTGATGTCGTTCCATTTTTGTTCAAAATCAGCACGGTTGTCATTGAATAATGCTTTTAGTTTGTCGGCTACTTTACGAGTAATGTAATTCGAGATTTTCTTCACCGCAGCATCCGCTTGTAAACCTGAACGCGACACGTTCAACGGAATATCTGGAGAATCAATCACTCCTTTCAACATCGTTAAGAACTCCGGTACAATTCCTTCCACATTATCCGTTACAAATACTTGGTTTTGGTACAATTGGATTTTGTCTTTTTGGATTTGTAAATCCGATCCTAATTTTGGGAAGTACAAAATTCCTGTTAAGTTGAACGGATAATCTACATTCAAATGAATGTTGAATAAGGGTTCTTCAAACTGCATTGGGTACAATTCGTGGTAGAATTTTTTGTAGTCTTCCTCAGATAATTCGGTAGGCTGTTTGGTCCAAGCTGGATTCGGATTGTTGATGATATTGTCTACTTCAATAGTTTCTGGTTTTGCATCTTCGGCAGCACCTTCTGGTAAGGGAAGTGTTTCTGTTTTGGTTCCAAATTTAATTGGAATCGGCATGAATTTATTGTAACGATTCAGTAATTCTTTGATTTTGAATTCTTCTAAAAACTCCAAAGAATCCTCTGCGATATGCAAGATAATTTCAGTTCCTCTGTCGGTTTTGTCAGCAGGTTCCAAAGTAAATTCAGGACTACCATCGCAAGTCCAGTGTGCTGCTGGTTCGTCTTTGAATGATTTAGTGATGATTTCTACTTTTTCAGCGACCATAAAAGCCGAGTAAAATCCAAGACCAAAGTGTCCAATGATTCCGGAATCTTTAGCCGAATCTTTGTATTTGTCTAGGAATTCTTCTGCTCCAGAAAAAGCCACTTGATTGATGTATTTTTCTACTTCGTCAGCGGTCATCCCTAAACCTTGATCAATGATGTGCAGTATTTTGCCTTCTTTGTCAATTTTTACTTCAATAATGGGATTGCCATACTCTACTTTGGCTTCGCCAATACTTGTTAAGTGTTTTAATTTTAAGGTAGCGTCAGTTCCATTTGAAATCAATTCGCGCAAGAAAATTTCGTGATCGCTGTATAAAAATTTCTTGATTAATGGGAAGATGTTCTCTACCGAAACATTAATTTTTCCAGTTGTCATAGTGTATAAATTTTAAGTTTAAATTGATGTTGAAATGATTTTCAAATAAGATACCAAATTCCTTTGAAGTGACAAATTGGCATTTGGTCGATTTTATATCTTTATGGGAGTTTTCTTCGATTATCTTTAGGTTAGTTTAAAATAAAAAACACAAAAGATGAGAGAAATAATTAGTATAAGTAGCAGTGTGGTATTGATTTTAGTAAGTATAGCGAGCAGTTGTGACTCGGTTAAAAACGCGAGTAATACACAAAAAGGAGCCGTAATAGGGACTGTAAGTGGAGCTGTAATTGGAGGTATTATAGGCAATAATGCGGGCAAAGGAGGTAAAGGGGCTTTAGGAGCTGTTTTAGGAGGAGTTGTTGGTGGTGTAGCAGGTGGACTTATTGGAAACAAAATGGATAAACAGGCGAGAGAGATCGATCAAGCTTTGCCTGGAGCCGAAGTACAACGAGTAGGGGAAGGAATTCGTTTAGTGCTCAATGAAAATGCGATTCGTTTTAATACTAATATGTCTTCATTGACACTTCAAGCGCAACAAAATTTAGATAAACTCATTCCGATTTTACAAAAATATCCTGAAACCGATATCCAAATTTTCGGATATACCGATACCACAGGTACACCAGAATATAATTTGACACTTTCGCAGAAAAGAGCCGATACGGTCAAATGGTATTTGGTTTCCAAAGGACTAAGCCCAGGCCGATTTAGTACCTTTGGATACGGTGTAGCAGATCCAATTGCGACTAACGAAACGGCAGAAGGTAGAAGTCAAAATCGCCGAGTAGAGTTTGCGATTACTGCCAATGAAAAAATGGTTCAAGATGCGAAAAACGGAAATTAATAGTTGTTCTAAAAATTTATTTTTAAGCTGTCCACTTATGGGGCAGCTTTTTTTGTTGAAGTATTCCAATTAAGATTGTAAATTTGGTTCCTTTATAACCAAGCATGCTCGAACTCAAGAATATTAGCTTTACGTATATTGACCAACCCGTAATTAAGGAGTTGAGCTGTGTTGTACACCAAGGACAAAACATATCTGTCATCGGCGAAAGCGGCTGTGGTAAAAGTACATTACTAAAGTTGATTTATGGTTTGTACGATTTGGATTCGGGTAGCATCAGCAATAACGGACAAGCTATTTTGGGTCCTAAATTCAATTTAATTCCCGGCGAAGACTATATTAAATATTTGGCTCAAGATTTTGATTTGATGCCTTATATTACGGTAGAAGAAAATGTGGGCAAGTACTTGTCGAATATCTATCGCGATAAAAAGAAAGCCCGCGTTCAGGAGTTATTGGAAATGGTCGAAATGACGGATTATGCCAAAGTCAAAGCCAAATATTTGAGTGGCGGTCAACAACAACGCGTGGCCTTAGCCAGAGTTTTGGCTTTGGAACCCGAGATTTTATTGTTGGACGAACCTTTTAGCCAAATTGATTCTTTTCGGAAAAATGCGCTGCGCAGAAATGTGTTTCAGTATCTAAAAGAAAAGAAAATCAGCTGTATTATAGCCACTCACGATAGTACCGACGCTTTGTCTTTTTCGGACGAAACCATTGTCATGCAGAGCGGAAAAATTATTGCTAACGACAGTCCTCAAAACTTATATCATCATCCTGCGTCCCAATATATCGCCTCGCTTTTTGGCGAAGTCAATGAATTAGAATTGGACGGAAAAGTGCATTTGGTTTATCCACATCAACTTAAGTTGGATGCTACTGGACCACTAAAAGGGATTGTAAAGCATTCCTATTTCAAAGGAAGCCATTATTTGATTGAGGTTGGTTCAGAACGACAATCGTTATTTTTTGAAAATGCCTTCCCGATAGCTACAGGAGAAGCAATCCGATTGCAAGCTTGTATAAATACGTTATAATTGTACCACAATCCGATTTATTTACTACTTTAGATTTTGAAATCGAATAGATAGCCCTAAATTTAATACACTACTTACACGTATGTACCACTCAAAAATAACAGGATTAGGATTTTATGTTCCTGACAATGTAGTTACGAATGATGATTTGTCTAAAATCATCGATACGAATGACGAATGGATTCAGGAAAGAACTGGGATTCAAGAACGTCGTCATATTATTCCCGGTCAAGATACTACGACATCCATGGGAGTCAAAGCAGCCGAAATTGCTATTGAGCGTTCGGGTGTAGCCAAAGAAGATATTGATTTTATAGTATTTGCGACTCTAAGTCCAGATTACTATTTTCCAGGTCCAGGCGTTTTAGTACAACGTGATTTGGGTTTGCGAACAGTAGGTGCGTTGGATGTTAGAAACCAATGTTCTGGATTTGTCTATGCCTTATCTGTAGCCGATCAATACATCAAAACCGGAATGTATAAAAATGTTTTGGTCATTGGTTCCGAGGTACAATCCACCGGATTAGACATGACCACACGAGGTCGTGGTGTTTCGGTTATTTTTGGTGATGGAGCAGGAGCGGCAGTCTTAAGCCGTGAAGAAGATTTAACCAAAGGAATTTTATCCACTCACCTACATTCAGAAGGCTTACATGCCGAAGAATTGATTGTAAAAGCACCCGGAATGGGCGGCCGATGGGTAACCGATATTTTGAAAGACAACAACCCAGACGACGAAAGTTATTTCCCATACATGAACGGTCAATTTGTATTTAAAAATGCAGTCGTTCGTTTTGCTGAGGTAATCAACGAAGGCTTGGAAGCCAATAATTTGCAAGTCGCTGATATTGATATGTTGATTCCGCATCAGGCTAATTTGAGAATTTCGCAATTCATTCAGAAGAAATTCGGATTGAAAGACGAACAAGTGCATAACAATGTAATGAAATACGGTAATACCACCGCAGCCTCTATTCCGATTGCTTTAACAGAAGCTTGGGAATTAGGTGAAATCAAGTCGGGAGATACGGTAGTTTTAGCGGCTTTTGGAAGTGGCTTCACTTGGGCAAGTGCGATTATTAAATGGTAGTTTTTCTAAATTAACTAATACTATTAAAATTCTAAACCATTAAGCAATTAAGGTTCATTAAACGCTAAATGAATCTTAATTTCGTAATGGTTTTTTAAATTTAACCACATAGAAACATAGGTTTGTTAGTTGTAAGGAAAATATAGAAATACTTTTATTTTTCACATAGCTATGTGACTAGTGGAACGTCTCTCCAATTCTTTGATTTGTACTTTTTGTCTCTGTTTCTATGTGGTAAAAAAATGTTTAAAATTTGTCGCAGATTTCACAGATTATACTGATTCATTCAAATAAAATCCATTTGAATCCATTTAATCCGTGGCGAAAAAAACAAACAAAAGCTCTTTTTTGCTAGCCAAAACCGATTCAAAAAAAGGCTATTCTAATTCCTTCTGAAATCCTTATATTTGCACTCTTAAAAAAATAAATTCAATGTCATTACAACACATTCTTACTCCATCTATAGCAAAAGCGATTCAAAGTTTATTTGAAGTGTCCGTTGATAAAGTAGAATTTCAAGCTACCCGCAAGGAGTTTGAAGGCGATATTACGATGGTTATTTTTCCTTTATTGAAATTGGTAAAAAGCAACCCAGTGGAGTTAGGAAACAAAATAGGGAACTATTTAGTGGAGAATGTACCAGAAGTAGCCCGTTTTAATGTGGTATCTGGATTTTTGAATATTGTAATCTCCGATTCGTATTACTTGAATTTCTTCAACGGAATCAAAGACGATGCAAAATATGGTTTTGTAACGCCAAATCCTTCTGACAAGGCTGTGATGGTCGAATATTCTTCGCCTAACACCAATAAGCCTTTGCATTTAGGTCACGTGCGTAACAATTTGTTAGGCTACTCAGTGGCTGAGATTATCAAAGCATCGGGAAAGAAGGTATATAAAACCCAAATTATCAACGACCGTGGGATTCATATCTGCAAGTCGATGTTGGCTTGGAAAAAATTTGGTAATGGCGAAACACCAGCTTCTAACGGTTTAAAAGGAGATAAATTAGTTGGGAATTATTATGTCGCTTTTGATAAAGTCTACAAAGAAGAAATCAATGGCTTAATGGCTGCGGGTAAAACCGAAGAAGAAGCCAAAAAACAAGCGCCCATCATTCTAGAAGCACAAGAAATGTTGCTGAAATGGGAAGCAGGAGATGAGGAAGTGAAATCCCTTTGGGCTATGATGAACCAATGGGTGTATGATGGTTTTGCGACTACCTACAGCAATTTGGGCGTTAACTTTGATAGTTTTTATTACGAAAGCAATACCTATTTATTAGGAAAAGATGTGGTTCAAATTGGTCTAGAAAAAGGCGTTTTTGAAAAAGATCCAGACGGTTCGGTTTGGATTGATTTGACAGACGAAGGTTTGGATCGAAAAATCGTGTTGCGTTCCGACGGGACAGCGGTGTATATGACGCAAGATATTGGAACAGCGATCCAACGTGTGAAAGACCACCCCGATGTGGGCGGAATGGTATACACGGTGGGTAACGAACAAGATTACCATTTTAAAGTGTTGTTTTTGATTTTGCAAAAACTAGGTTTTGATTGGGCTTCGAGCTTGTACCATTTGTCGTACGGAATGGTAGACTTACCTTCGGGTAAGATGAAAAGCCGTGAAGGAACGGTAGTCGATGCCGATGATTTAATGCAAGAAATGACGACTACGGCTCAAAATATTTCGGAAGAATTAGGCAAATTAGAAGGCTATTCAGAAGAAGAGAAAACTAAATTATACAACACGATTGGTTTGGGTGCTTTGAAATACTACATTTTGAAAGTAGATCCTAAAAAACGCATCTTGTTTAACCCAGAAGAATCAGTTGATTTTGCTGGAAACACAGGACCGTTTATTCAATATACCTATGCGCGTATTCAGTCGATAATTCGTAAAGCTACTTTTGATTTTTCGGCTACAGCCAAAACTACCGACTTGCACGAAAAAGAAAAAGAACTGTTGAAACAAATTGAACTGTATCCAGAAGTGATTCAGAATGCCGCTCAAAATCATAGTCCCGCTTTGATTGCCAATTATACCTATGAGTTGGTGCGCGAATACAATTCGTTTTACCAAGCGGTGCCAATCTTGGGAGAAGAAAACCAAGAAAAGAAAATATTCAGAGTACAACTGTCTAAAAAAGTAGCCGATACCATTGCTTCTTCGTTTAGCTTGTTAGGAATTAATGTTCCTGACAGAATGTAAAATCAAAATTGTATTATAATAGAAAACGACCTTTAGAGGTCGTTTTTTTTGTAATAGTAAGGAGTGATTTTTGCTTTTGGTTTGTCTGTAGTGTCTATTTTTTAAATTGATTGCCCAAATCTCTTGTAGTAATTGTTAGCGTTCGTGTTTTTATTTATTCCAATCATACCAATAGTATCTTCCAATTCCAAGGTCACTAAAAAAATGAAGGTAAATAAAAATAAGTATTGGAAAGATTGATATTGAAATAACTAAATTTAAAATACTTTCATTTTTATCTCGCAAAATAGTTGTCATTAAAATTCCAAATGTTGGTAACAACCCAATGAATAGTAACAAATGAATCCATCCTTGTCCTTCGCTATCATGAGAACCACCCCCATATAATTTAATTCCAATGTCATGCAATACGACAAGTCCAAAAATCAAAATACTTTTCCATATGGGCTTAATATTTATGGTCATAAAAGCTATTAAAAATGAACCTAATGTTAAAATTATTGGAGTTAACATCATTCCTGTTGGAGCGAATAGGTGGTCAATTATAATATTTAGAATTACAATTCCAAATGCAATTAATAATGTATTTCGGTTAGTCATTTCTATTGTTCTTTCTTCATCAGAGTTATTAACATGACACATAATTTGTATATATGCGCAACAACCCTTTGTATGTACACTCATTATTGGGGAGCTAAGCGAAGGTTTGTTTCGCTTTATTGATTTCTTTTACCTCTATTTTTTATTGAAATCTACAGCAACAAAAGTTTTGTAGTAGGGGTAGTAGAGCCATCAATTTTTGTATCTAAATTCAAAAGTAAGGGTTTTGTTTTTAAAATAGGAATTGGATGCCTTTTTTTTGTCAAAGTTGCAAAGTTTCATTTCGACGCTTAGGCACAAAATGGAATGGTCTAAAAATCTAAATAGTCTAGAATTCTCATAACAATTATCTAAGTATTGAATTGCCTAATTATTGAATTAGTTTATCTTTGCGTTTCAATAAAATAAAAATATATGTTTAGTAATTTAAGCGATAAATTAGATAAAGCCTTTCACGTATTAAAAGGACACGGAAAAATCACTGAGATTAACGTAGCAGAAACTTTGAAAGAAGTGCGTCGTGCGTTATTGGATGCCGATGTGAACTTTAAAATTGCTAAAGATTTTACTGCCAAAGTAAAAGACAAAGCCATGGGTCAAGATGTATTGACTACGTTGCAACCAGGGCAATTGTTAGTGAAGTTGGTCAAAGACGAATTGACCGAATTGATGGGTGGCGATGTGGCTGGAATCAATCTTTCGGGAGCGCCAACAGTCATCTTGATGTCGGGTTTACAAGGGTCGGGTAAAACTACTTTCTCTGGTAAATTAGCCAATTACTTACAGACTAAAAAAGGAAAAAAACCACTTTTGGTGGCTTGTGATATTTACCGTCCAGCGGCGATTCAGCAGTTGTATGTGGTGGGCGATTCCATAGGTGTTGAAGTGTATTCAGAGCCTGAAAATAAAAATCCTGTTGAAATTGCTCAAAACGCCATCAAACACGCTAAAGCCAATGGTTTTAATGTCGTTATTGTCGATACTGCAGGCCGTCTAGCCGTTGATGAAGAAATGATGAACGAAATTGAACGCGTTCATAAAGCGATTCAGCCGCAAGAAACATTATTTGTTGTCGATTCAATGACAGGACAAGATGCGGTGAATACCGCTAAAACCTTCAACGATAGATTGAACTTTGACGGGGTGATCTTAACCAAATTAGATGGAGATACTCGTGGTGGAGCAGCGCTTTCTATTAAATCAGTGGTCAACAAACCAATTAAGTTTGTAGGTACAGGTGAGAAAATGGAAGCGATTGATGTGTTCTATCCAGTGCGTATGGCAGAACGTATTCTTGGAATGGGAGACGTAGTGTCTTTGGTAGAAAGAGCGCAAGAACAATACAACGAAGAAGAAGCAAGAAAGTTACAGAAGAAAATTGCGAAAAACGAATTCGGATTTGATGATTTCTTGGCACAGATTCAACAAGTGAAAAAAATGGGTAATATGAAAGACTTGGTAGGAATGATACCAGGTGCTTCTAAAGCCATGAAAGATGTGGAGATTGAAGACGACGCTTTCAAACATATTGAAGCGATTATTCACTCGATGACACCTATTGAAAGAAGCAAACCGGCTTTGATTGATATGAAACGAAAAACGAGAATTGCTAAAGGCTCAGGAACCAAAATCGAACAAGTGAATCAATTGATGAAACAGTTTGAGCAAATGAGCAAAATGATGAAAATGATGCAAGGTCCTGGAGGGAAAAACCTAATGAAGATGATGGGCGGAATGAAAGGAATGCCAGGAGGTATGCCGGGGATGAGATAATTTAGATTGCTAGATTATTAGACTATAAGATTACTAGATTATCAGATTTCTAGATTTTTAGCATCTAAAGTTCTAACTATCTAAAGTTCTAAGATTCTAACAATCTAAAGCTCTAAACAACAACTAAACTAATACAACACAATACAATGCAACTACTAGACGGAAAAAAGACATCGGAAGATATCAAACAAGAAATTGCAGCTGAGGTTCAAAAAATGAAAGCCAATGGCGAAAAAGTACCTCATTTAGCAGCAGTTTTGGTTGGAAATAATGGTGCGAGCTTGACTTATGTGGGCAGCAAAGTGCGTTCTTGCGAACAAATTGGTTTTGAATCGACTTTGGTGTCTTTGCCAGAAACGATTACCGAAAACGAATTGTTAGCTAAGATTGCTGATTTGAACGAAGACGACAATTTGGACGGCTTTATTGTTCAATTGCCTTTGCCGAAACACATCAACGAAGAGAAGATATTAATGGCGATTCACCCCGATAAAGACGTGGATGGATTTCATCCGACTAATTTTGGTAAAATGGCCTTGGAAATGGAAACATTTTTGCCAGCTACTCCGTTTGGAATCATGCAATTGTTAGAGCGTTACAAAGTGGAAACCGCAGGAAAACATACTGTAGTGATTGGAAGAAGTCATATTGTGGGTCGACCAATGAGTATTTTGATGAGTCGCAAAGGGTATCCAGGGGATTCAACCGTAACCTTGACACACAGTAGAACTAAAAACATCGAAGAATATACTAAGAATGCCGATATCATTATCACTGCTTTGGGAGTGCCTAATTATTTAAAAGCGGATATGGTAAAAGACGGTGT
>JACCDS010280227.1_pt1 | contig 25159 bp, 20 predicted proteins | sample 7446441 | NCBI WGS metagenome assembly JACCDS01 (sample SAMN15323445, study PRJNA562643) | freshwater metagenome | isolation source: river surface water | place: USA:Blue River Watershed | collected 2017-08-17 | reverse complement strand
GCCGGACGTGCTGCAGCGCCTGGGCGTGCGCCGCCTGTCGGCCGGCAGCGCCATCGCGGAGGCGGCCTGGGGGCGCGCGCAGCGGGCGGCGGCGGCTTTTCTGGCCGAGGGCGGCGGTGCTGGGCTGTATGACGGCGCGGCGCCCTATCCGCAGATCAACGGTCTGCTGAACCGGGGTTGACCGACACGCGCAGCTGCAGCTCGCGCTCCGGTTGGCCGGCAGCGTCGCGGCTGCTGACGGTGCCACGCGGCGCGGGCGCGTTGCCGTCGCCACCGGTGCGGGCGACGGTCTGCCAGCGGTCCAGCGGCAGGTCCAGCGTGGACTGGAAGGTGTTGTCGCCGTCCTCCACATCGAAGGCCACGCGCACCGGCGCACGGCCGCCCGGCCAGGTGGGCGTGACGCTGAAGGCCTGTGTCACGCGGCGCTCGCCCTGGCGTGGCTGGGCATGAAGGCGGCGCGAGCTAGCGGCGGGCGCCGCGCCGTCGGTGTCCAGCGTGACGACGGCATCCACCCACTGCAGCGGCTCGCGCGTCGTCAGTCGCATCGCGGCGCGCTGGCCGTTGAGCACGAACAGGCGCTGGGCTGGTGGTGGCGTGGCCATGGCGGTGGACGTGACGACGCCTGGCCCGCGTGGCGACACGGCGCCGGCCGTGCCCACGACGACGGCGCCGTCCCGCACGCCCGCTTGGGCCGCAGGCGGCAGGCTGCTGTCCACCCAGCGCAGTTCCACGACGAGTGGCACGGCCGGCGGCGCGGCCACCGACAGCAGCGGTAGCCACAGCGGCAGGGACAGCAGGGCGAGCGAGGTGCGGCGCTTCATGCGCCCGAGCTTATTCCTGCGCCGGCTTCGGCCGTACCGCCAAAAGCAGCGGTCCGAACAGGTTGATCGCCAGACCGGCCAGCACCAGCCCGGCGGCGGCGAGCTTCCAGCCCGGCAGCGTCTCGCCCAGCAGCCAGCTGCTGGCGCCCATGCCGAACACCGGCACCAGCAGCGCCATCGGCACGATGCGGCCGGCCGGGTGGCGGGCCAGCAGCCAGCTCCAGCAGCCATAGCCGAACAGCGTGTTGGCGAAGCTCTGCCACAGCACGGCGGCCCAGGTGCCCGCGCCGGCCGCCGCGAGCCCGGCGGCGATGCGGTCGGGGCCGTCCACGAGCAGCGCCAGCACCAGCAGGGGCGGCACGGCGAAAGCGCTGCTCCACACCACGTAGGCCAGCATGTTGACGCGGCCGGCGCGCTTGCCCACCAGGTTGCCGCAGGCCCAGGACAGGGCGGCGGCCAGCACCATCGCCAGCCCCAGCGGCGTGGCCGAACCGTCGGTGTGCACCACGATGACGGCGATGCCGGCGACGGCCAGCGCCAGGCCCAGCCACTGGCTGGCCTGCACGCGCTCGCCAGCCAGCCGCACGGCCAGCAGCAGCGTGAAGAAGACCTGGGTCTGGATCACCAGCGACGCCAGGCCGGGCGAGATCTCGCTGCGCATCGCGAGGTAGAGCAGCCCGAACTGCCCGACGGCGACGAAGCCCCCGTAAGCCGCCAGGTTGCGCCAGCCGACCGCCGGCCGCGGCAGGAAGAAGCAGGCGGGCACGAAGGCGATCGCGAAGCGCAGCACGGCCAGCAGCATCGGCGGCAGCACGTCGAGCGCGACCTTGATGACGACGAAGTTGCTGCCCCAGATCGCCACGACGGCCATCGCGAGCAGCAGGTGGCGCCATGGCAGCGGGGCGGTCATGGGTTGGTGGCCGGGCAGGCCGGGCAGGGCAGGGCGGTGCGGGTCTTCATCGTGTCGATGGGTGGCCGGGGAGGGGTGACAGCGTAGCGGTGGCCGAGAGCGGCGGCGTCATGTGATGCGCCCGGTCAGCAGCGCCCGCGCCCACTCCGGGCGGCCGTTGCGTTGGGCGAGGTCTGCCATGGCGCGGTGGTCGTAGGGCACGGCGTGCTGGCTGCAGCGCCAGTGGCCGTCGATGCGCTCGACGATGGCGTAATGGGCGTCGGGCGTGCCGCGCTCGACGACGTAGCGCTCGGGCTCGTCGTCCACATAGGCTTGCAGGCCGACGCTGCCCGGGTTGACGAGCAACTGGCCGGTTGGCGTGCGCAGGCAGCGTGGCAGGTGGCTGTGGCCGCAGGCGACCAGCGCGCTGGCCTGGCCCGCGAGGCGGGCGGTGATGTCGTCCGCGGTAGCCAGCCGCAGCCGGCCGGCCTCGGGCGTTTCGAGGAAGTGCTCGTCGTCGTGGCGTGGTGTGCCGTGGCACAGGTAGATGTCGGGCGCCCACTGCCAGCCGGGCCGCAGGCTGCGCACCCAGGACAGTTCCGCCGCGCCCAGCATCGAGCGCGCGTAGCCGTCGGAGGCGCCGCCTGTTTGCGGCGTCCATTCGAGGATCTGGCGCTCGTGGTTGCCGGCCAGCACGGGCCAGCCCGAGGCCATCAGCCATTGCGCCGTCTCGCGCGGCAGCAGCGGGCCGGAGAGGTTGTCGCCCAGGCACAGCACCTGGTCCACACCGTGGCGACGCAGGTCGGCGGCGACGGCTTCGAGCGCGGGCAGGTTGCCGTGGATGTCGGAGATGAGGGCGAGGCGCATGGTGGTCAATGTTAGGTAGTGCGGGCCAAGCGCCGGGCCGCTGCCAAGCCGGCCCGCCTTGGGGGGCCGGCCAAGGTAGTTCCTTGGACGAGGGGCTTCATGCCGCGAGATGCCCCAGCGGCAGCGCGCCGCCGGCTTTCACCTCGCCCAGCGAGAAGCTGGTGTGGATGTCTTTCACGTTGGGCAGCTTCAGCAGCGTGTTGATGGAGAAGCGCGAAAACGCGTCGAGGTCGGTGGCCATCACCTGCAGCTCGAAGGTGCCGGCGCCCGAGATGTAGTGGCAGGCGACCACTTCGGGCAGCTGGCGGATGGCGTCTTCCAGCGCCTGCGTGGCGGAGGCGGCGCTGCGCTCGGCATCCACGCGCACGAAGGCCAGCACACCCAGGCCGATCTTGCGGCGGTCCAGCTCGGCGCGATAGCCGGTGATGTAGCCATGCTCCTCCAGCCATTTCACGCGGCGCCAGGTGGGCGCGGCCGACAGGCCCACGCGCGTGGCCAGCTCGGCGTTGGACTGCCGGGCGTCGCGCTGCAGCTCGGCCAGGATGGCGATGTGATAACGGTCGAGGGCGTCGGCGCTCATGGTTTGCCCTTATCGGCAATGGATCGATAGAAACCGTTCGAATCGTAGTGGGTTGCGAAAGGATATTGCCGAAATCGCCGCGAAAGTGTGGAAATGAGAAAGCACCCCGCGCCGCTGTTTCCCTAAACTGCCCGCTCTGGCCATACTGGCCCCACAGCCCGCGCGCACCGCCTCACAAGGGTCACCTCGCCGGGCCGCTATCAGGAGTACCTCCGATGAACGCCCCGCTGCCCGAGCACGTCTTGAAGTCGCTTCAGACGGTCTCGCTCGATGACAAATACGCCCTCGACGCCGGTCGGGCCTTCATGAGCGGCGTGCAGGCGCTGGTGCGGCTGCCCATGCTGCAGCGCACGCGGGATGCGATGGCGGGGTTGAACACCGCCGGCTTCATCAGTGGCTATCGCGGCTCGCCGCTGGGCACCTACGACCAGGCGCTGTGGCAGGCCAAGAAGCACCTGGCCAAGCAGAGCATCGTGTTCCAGCCGGGCGTCAACGAGGAACTGGGCGCGACGGCCGTGTGGGGCACGCAGCAGCTGGACCTGTTCCCCGAGAAGGCGAAGTTCGACGGCGTGTTCGGCCTCTGGTACGGCAAGGGCCCGGGCGTCGACCGCTGCATCGACGTGTTCAAGCACGCCAACATGGCGGGCACGTCCAAGCATGGCGGCGTCATCGCCATCGCCGGCGACGACCACATCGCCAAGAGCTCCACGGCGGCACACCAGAGCGACCACGTGTTCAAGGCGGTCGGCTTCCCGACCTTCTTCCCGAGCAGCGTGCAGGACATCCTCGACATGGGCTTGCACGCCTTCGCCATGAGCCGCTTCTCCGGCCTGTGGGCGGGCATGAAGACCATCCAGGAGATCGTCGAGTCGTCGGCCTCGGTCAGCGTCGACCCCGACCGCGTCAACATCCTGCTGCCCGAGGACTTCGTCGTGCCGCCGGGCGGCCTGCACATCCGCTGGCCGGACCCGCCGCTCGAACAAGAGTCGCGGATGATGAACTTCAAGTGGTACGCGGCGCTCGCCTACATCCGCGCCAACAAGCTCAACTACAACGTCATCGAAGGCAAGAACGACCGCTTCGGCATCATCACCAGCGGCAAGGCCTACAACGACACCCGCCAGGCGCTGCACGACCTGGGCCTGGACGACGACACCTGCCGACGCATCGGCATCCGGCTGCACAAGGTCAACGTCGTGTGGCCGCTCGAGGCCCAGGTGGCGCGCGAGTTCGCGTCAGGACTGCAGGAAATCCTCGTCGTCGAGGAGAAGCGCCAGATCATCGAGTACCAGGTCAAGGAAGAGCTCTACAACTGGCGCGCCGACGTGCGGCCCAACGTGCTGGGCAAGTTCGACGCCGGGGACGGCGAGGGCGGCGAGTGGAGCGTGCCCAACCCCAGCGACCACTGGCTGCTGCGCCCGCAGGCCGACCTGACGCCGGCCCTCATCGCCCGCGCCATCGCCAAGCGGCTCAAGCGCATGGGCGTGGACAGCGACATCGTCGCGCGCCTGGATGCACGCCTGGCCATCATCGATGCCAAGGAGGCCTCGCTGAAGGCCGAAGAAAAGACCGCCGGTGGCGCCGACCGCACGCCGTGGTTCTGCTCCGGCTGCCCGCACAACACGTCCACGCGCGTGCCGGATGGCTCGCGTGCCGTCGGTGGCATCGGCTGCCACTACATGGTCACGTGGATGCCGGGCCGCAACACCGCCACCTTCACGCAGATGGGCGGCGAGGGCGTGCCCTGGGTGGGCCAGGCGCCGTTCACGAACGAAAAGCACATCTTCAGCAACCTCGGCGACGGCACCTACTTCCACAGCGGCAGCCTGGCCATCCGCCAGAGCATCGCCGCGGGTGTCAACATCACCTACAAGATCCTCTATAACGACGCCGTCGCGATGACCGGCGGCCAGACCGTGGGCGAGCGGCCCGAGGGCCACACGGTCATCCAGATCATGAACAGCGTGATTTCGGAGGGCGTGAAGAAGCTGGTCATCGTCACCGACGACCCCGCCAAGTACGCCGGCGTCGCGCTGGCGCCCGGCGTGACGGTGCACCACCGCGACGAGCTCGACGACATCCAGCGCCAGTTCCGCGAGATCGAGGGCACCACGGCCATCATCTACGACCAGACCTGCGCCACCGAGAAACGCCGCCGCAGGAAGCGCGGCAAGCTGGCGGACCCGGCCAAGCGCGTCGTCATCAACGAGCTGGTCTGCGAGGGCTGTGGCGACTGCTCCGTGCAGTCCAACTGCCTGAGCGTGGAGCCGCTGGAGACCGACTTCGGCCGCAAGCGCCAGATCAACCAGAACAGCTGCAACAAGGACTACTCCTGCGTGAAGGGCTTCTGCCCCAGCTTCGTCACCGTCGAAGGTGGCGAGCTGAAGAAGCCCAGGAAGGAAAGCCGCAAGAGCCCGTTCGACGCGGCGCTGCCCGCATTGCCCTGGCCCGTCATCCCGAACGCCGAACAGGCCTGGGGCATCGTCGTTGCCGGCGTGGGCGGCACGGGCGTCATCACCATCGGCCAGCTGCTGGGCATGGCGGCGCACATCGAAGGCAAGGGCGTCATCACGCAGGACGCTGCGGGCCTGGCGCAAAAGGGCGGCGCGACCTGGAGCCACATCCAGATCGCCAACACGCCCGAGGCCATCCACTGCACCAAGGTCGGCACGGCCGAGGCAGATCTCGTCATCGCCTGCGACGCCATCGTGGCGGCCAACAAGGCCACGCTGGCGGTCATGCGCGAGGGGCGCACCTATGTGGCGCTGAACACCCACGGCTCGCCGACGGCCACGCTGGTCAACAACCCCGACTGGCGCTTCCCCGGCGCCGCCTGCGAGCAGGCGCTGGGCGCGGCGGTGGGCCCCGGCCACCTGGGCGCGTTCGACGCCGAGGACGTGGCCGTCAAGCTGCTGGGCGATTCGCTCTACACCAACCCGCTGATGCTGGGCTATGCGTGGCAGCGCGGCCGCATCCCGCTCTCCTACGACGCGCTGATGCGTGCCATCGAGCTCAATGGCGTGCAGATCGACAACAACAAGGCGGCCTTCGAATGGGGCCGTCGCTGCGCGCAAGACCTGGCCGGCGTGCAGTCGCTGTTCGCCGCGCAGGCGGTCATCCAGCTCGTCAAGCGCCAGAGCGTCGACGAGATCGTCGCCAAGCGCGTCGAGTTCCTGACCGGCTATCAGAACGCCGCCTATGCCGCCGAGTACAAGGCCTTCGTCGACCAGGTGCGCGCCGCCGAGGCCAAGCTGGGCAGCAAGACCCCGCTGACCGAGGCCGTGGCCCGCTACCTGTTCAAGCTGATGGCCTACAAGGACGAGTACGAGGTGGCCCGCCTGCACACCGATGCCGCCTTCACCGCCAAGATCGCCGGCATGTTCGAGGGCGACTACAAGCTGGTGCACCACCTGGCGCCGCCGCTGTTCGCGAAGAAGAACGCCCAGGGCGAGCTGGTGAAGCGCCCGTTCGGCGGCTGGGTGCGCCCGGCGTTCGGCCTGCTGGCCAAGATGAAGGGCTTGCGCGGCACGGCCTTCGACATCTTCGGCCACACCGAGGAACGCCAGATGGAGCGCCGCTGGATTGCCGACTACCGTGCGGGCGTGGAGAAGGCGCTGGCCGGCCTGACGGCGGAGTCGCTGCCCACCGTCGTCGAGCTGGCCCGCGTGCCGGAGGACCTCCGCGGCTATGGCCACGTGAAGGCGCGCCACGACAAGGCGGCGCGGGCCAAGTGGGAGGCGCTGGTCGCTCGGCTGTGAATCCTGACGAGGGCAGCGGGGCCCTAGACTGCCGCCCTTTCGTCAGGGAGATCACATGAACAAGAAGACCATGCTGCGCGGCCTGCTGGCCGCTGTCGGCCTGAGCCTGGGCCTGGCTGCCGCTGCGGCCGACGCCCCGGCCGACAAGCCGGCCGAGAACCCCGCGTGGGCGGAGGCCAAGGCGGCAGCTCAGCAAGGCCCGACCGACATCGCCATCGCCGGGCAGGCCACCTTCCATCTGCCGGCCGGCCGCGTGTTCATTCCGCAGCCGCAGGCCGGCAAGCTGCTGCGCGCCATGGGCAACCCGGGCGAGCACAGCGAGCTGTCGGGCCTGGTCTTCCCCACGGGCGACGGGCAGTGGTTCGCCACGCTGCGCTACATCGCGTCCGGCTACGTGAAGGACGGCGACGCCAAGGAGTGGAAGGCCGACGAGCTGCTGGCCAGCTACAAGGAAGGCACCGAGGCCGGCAACGAGGAGCGCCAGAAGATGGGCGTCGCGCCGCTGGAGATCACCGGCTGGGCCGAGGCACCGGCCTACGAGGCCAGCACGCACCGCCTCGTCTGGGCCATGAGCTCCAAGGAAAAGGGCGCGCCGGCCAGCGCCGAGCAGGGCGTCAACTACAACACCTACGCGCTGGGCCGCGAGGGTTATCTGAGCCTGAACTTCGTCACCGGGCTGAAGGAGTTGCCCGCGCAGAAGCCCGACGCCAAGGCGCTGCTGGGCGCGCTGGAGTTCGACAGCGGCAAGCGCTATGAAGACTTCAACGCCGCCACCGACCATGTCGCCGAGTACGGCCTGGCCGCGCTGGTGCTGGGCGTGGGCGCCAAGAAGCTGGGCCTGCTGGCCGTCATTGCCGCCTTCGTCGCCAAGTTCGCCAAGATCATCTTCATCGCCGTGATCGGCTTCGGCGCCGCCATCGGCAAATTCTTCAAGCGCGACAAGGCCGCCAGCTGACCGGCCAGGGCCGCGCGGCGGCCCGCATGCCCGAGCGGGCGAAGCGGTGATGCATGAGGCGCAAAGCCTGGCGGCCGGCGCTGCAGGCACGATGTCGCCATGTCCGCCTCGTTTCCGCTCGTCGCCCCCTCTCGCCTGAACGGCACCGGCCTGGCCCTGGCCATGCTGGGGGCCATCGGCTTCTCCGGCAAGGCCATCATCGTCAAGCTGGCCTACCGTTACGGCGTGGATGCGGTGACGCTGCTGATGTGGCGCATGCTGCTGGCGCTGCCGTTCTTCCTGGCCATGGCCTGGTGGGCGGGTCGGGATAAGCCGGCGCTGACGCGGCGCGACTGGCGCGACATCGCGGTGCTGGGCTTCACCGGCTACTACCTCGCGAGCTATCTCGACTTCGCCGGCCTGGCCTACATCTCGGCCAGCCTCGAGCGCCTGATCCTGTATCTCAACCCCACGCTGGTGTTGCTGCTCTCGGTGGTGTTCTTCCACCACCGGCTGCAGGCGCGGCAGGTGCTGGCGCTGGCGATCAGCTACGCGGGCGTGGTGGCGGTGTTCGCGCACGAGCTGAGTTTCGAGGGGGCCAGCACGGCCATCGGCGCGGCGCTGGTGTTCGGCAGCGCGGCGAGCTATGCCGTCTACCTGGCGCTCTCCGGCAAGGTCGTGCAGCGGCTGGGTGCGCTGCGCCTGACCGGGCTGGCCAGCACCGTGGCCTGTGCGCTGTGCATCGGGCAGTTCCTGCTGCTCAAGCCGCTGTCGGCCGCGGTGGTGCCCGCGCCGGTGATGTGGCTGTCGCTGCTCAACTCGACGGCCTGCACGGTGGCGCCGGTGTTCATGGTCATGCTGGCCATCGCCCGCATCGGGGCGCCGCTGTCATCGCAGGTGGGCATGGTGGGGCCGATGAGCACGCTCATCATGGGCGTCTTCATCCTCGGCGAGCCCATGAACGGCTGGGTCGCGCTGGGCACGGTGCTGGTGCTGGGCGGCGTCTTCCTGGTTGGCTGGAAGCCGGCGCCACGTTGATGGGATGGCCAGTTGGTGCCGGCCTGTTCAAATTCGCTGAACAATGGCGTCAAGACCGGTGAACCGCCTGCCGGTCGGCGAGGAACACACTGCGAGCCATCATGAGCAATGCCACCCGCTACACCCCCATCGCCGTCGTGCTGCACTGGCTGCTCGCGCTGGCCATCGTCGGCGCGTTCTGCGTCGGCGTCTACATGTCCGACCTGCCGTTCTCGATGACGCGGGTCAAGCTCTACAACTGGCACAAGTGGGCCGGCGTCACCATCCTCGCGCTGTCGGCCCTGCGCCTGCTGTGGCGCCTGGCGAACCGGCCGCCGGCCGACCCGCCCATGCCGAAGTGGCAGGTGCGTGCCGCGCACGGCGTGCATCTGCTGCTTTATGTCGCCTTCTTCGCGGTGCCGCTCACCGGCTGGGCGATGAGCTCGGCCAAGGGCTTCCCCATCGTCTGGTTCGGCGTGCTGCCGCTGCCCGACTTCGTTCCCAAGGACCACGATCTCGGCGAGTTGCTGACGCAGGTCCACGGGGCGCTGGCCTGGGGTCTGGCCCTGCTGGTGCTGGCCCATGTGGGCGCCGCGCTCAAACATCAATTCATCGACCGCGATGGCCTGCTGGCCCGCATGTCCCTGCGTCGCTCCTGAACTGGAATCCATCATGACGAAACTGCTTTCCGCCCTGTTGATCGCTTCGGCCGCCGTCGTGCTGCCGGCCCATGCCGCCACGCTGCAGGCCGACAAGAGCGAGCTGAGCTTCACCTTCAAGCAGATGGGCGTGCCCGTCGACGGCAAGTTCAAGAAGTTTGACGCCCAGCTCGATTTCGACGCCAAGAAGCCCGAGGCCGGCAAGATCGCCTTCACGGTGGACCTGGGCAGCGTCTCGCTGGGCGACCCGAGCTTCGACCGGGAGCTGGCCGCCGCCACCTGGTTCGACACCAAGCGCAACGGCCATGCCACCTTCGTGTCCAGCGGCATCAAGGCCACCGGCCCCGGCAAGTACGACGTTGCCGGCAAGCTGACCATCAAGGGTGCGGTGCGCGACGTGGTCGTGCCCATCACCCTCACCAACGGCGTGGCCCAGGGCAGCCTGCCCATCAAGCGCCTGGACTTCAAGATCGGCGACGGTGAATGGGCCGATACGTCGGTCGTCGCCAACGACGTGGCCGTCAAGTTCCGACTGGCCTTCTCCGGCCTCTGAGCCGGTCTTTTCCTTCCCAACCTTTTCCCACCCCCGGAGATTCCCTGATGAAGAAAGCCCTGCTGCTCACCGCCCTGTTCGCCGCTGTCGGCGTTGCCCAGGCCGAGAGCGTGACCTACACGATCGAGCCGACCCACACCCAGGTCTTCTTCGAAGCCAAGCACTTCGGCACCAGCACCAACCGCGGCCGCTGGGACAAGAAGGAAGGCACCGTGACGCTGGACAAGGCCGCCAAGACCGGCAAGGTCGAGCTGACGCTGGACACGGCGTCGATCTCCACCGGCATCGGCCCCTTCGACGGCCACCTGAAGAGCAAGGACTTCTTCAACGTCGCCGAGTTCCCGACCGCCAAGTTCGTCGGCGACAAGTTCACCTTCAACGGCGACAAGGTCACGAGCGTGGCCGGTGAGCTGACGCTGCTGGGCAAGACCAACCCGGTCACGCTGACGGCCTCCAGCTTCAACTGCTACCAGAACCCCATGCTCAAGCGCGAGGTCTGCGGCGGTGACTTCGAAGCCACCATCCTGCGCAGCCAGTGGGGCATGGGCTACGGCCTGCCCGGCATCCCTGACAGCGTGCGCCTGCTGATCCAGGTGGAAGCGGTCAAGCAGTAAACCCTGCCGCGCTCCCGTGCAAGGCCCGCCACTGGCGGGCCTTGTCGTTTGCGGCCCGCACGGCCTGTCGCGCGCGGGTGCAGTTCGTCACCCGTGCCGGCCGGCGCGTCGCCCCGGCCCCGCGCGGCGTGGTGGCCTTGCGTACAGTGGCTCCAACGACGACCCGCTCCCATGACGCCCTCCTTCAACCCCAGCCCCCAGCAGAAGCTCTGGATCGAGCGCTGGCAACGCTTCTCCGCCACGGTGGTGAAGTATTTCCACATCTACGCGAGCTGGCTGGTCGGCATCAGCTGGAAGCGTTTCGTGCTGCTGTCGCTGGCGCTGCTGATCGGCGTCAACGTGCTGAAGAACCTGCCGCCGTTCACGTGGCGGATCAGCGAGACCGTCGAGCAGCCGGACCGCATCGACGCCGAGCGCCGCAAGGCGCGCGCCGAAGCCGATGTGGAGAAGGCGACCGAGCAGATGCGCAAGGCCGCCGCGAAGGACAGCCGCCGCGGTGCGCCCCCCGCCGACAAGGACCAGGGCCTGCACTACGAGGTGAAGATCGACGAGCGCGGCGTTCGCATACAGCCGGTGCGTGCCGCCTCCGCCGCGTCCGCCGCCAGCGCCGCGGCCACGGCCGACGGCGAGCCCGCCGCGCAGGCTGACGCAGCCTCGGCCCCGGCCATCATGCTGGACTTCCCGAAGAGCGCCCGCCCCGAGGACATCCGCGAAGCTGTCGAGCAGGCCAAGGAGCAGCTCAGCCAGCTCAAGCAGGAGGCCGTGGAGGTCAAGGAGGCCCAGGAAGCCGCCGTCGAAGCGAAGGTCGCGCTGCGCGAGGCCATCGCCGACCTGAAGGAGGCGCAGTCGCACCGCCGCGTGACGGTGGTGCAGCTGGGCGACTCCCTCGTCGACCTGGCCTTGCTGTGGGTGCTGGCCTCGGCCGTCATCAAGGTCATGTACAAGGGCCGCATCCAGGCCGAAGTGAAGGCCGCGCAGGCCACCGAGAACGCCGAGGCCGAGGCGCTGAAGCGCCAGGTCGTCGAGGCCCGCATGGCCGCCATGCAGGCCCAGGTCGAGCCGCACTTCCTGTTCAACACGCTGGCCAGCATCGACCACCTCATCGAGGTGGACCCGCCCACGGCCAGCAAGATGCAGAAGAACCTCATCGCGCTGCTGCGTGCCTCCATGCCGACGATGCGCGAGGCCAACGCCAACGGCGCCGTGCGTGACCTGGGCCGCGAGCTGGCCGTCATCCGGCCCTATCTCGAGATCCTGAAGATGCGCATGGAAGAGCGCCTGCAGACCGAGATCGACGTGCCCGAGGGGCTGATGTCCGCCGAGTTCCCGCCCATGATGATCCAGGGCCTGGTGGAGAACGCCATCAAGCACGGCCTGGAGCCCAAGGCCGAGGGCGGCACGCTTAAGGTCAAGGCCGAGATCCTGCACGGCAAGCTGGCCGTCACCGTGGCCGACACGGGCCTGGGCTTCGGCCGCGCCGCCACCAGTGGCACCGGCGTGGGCCTGGCCAACATCCGCGAGCGCCTGCAGCTGCTGCATGGCCCCCGCGCCAGCGTCACCGTCACCGAGAACCAACCCTCGGGCACCGTGGTCACCATCACCGTGCCTTACCGCAGCCGCAACGACGAAGGAGTCGCCGCATGAAAACCCTGTTCAAGATCCTGTTCGTGGGCACCGCGCTGATGATGCTGGCCGCGCTGCTGGGCGGCTATGCGCTGCTGAACCACCACGGCGCGGACATGCACATCGTCGTGAACGACGACGAGCTCGTCCTGGGCAGCGGCATCGGCGACTGGCTGGGCGCCAGCGCCGGCCTGCTCGTGGCGGGCGTCGTCTGCCTGGTGGTGGTGCCGCTGGTGCTGCTGCTGGGCGTGGCGCTGCCGCTGCTCATCGTGGGCGGCGTGGTGGCGGTCATGCTGGCCGCGCTGCTCAGTGCCGGCGCCGTGCTGGGGTCGCCGCTGATCCTGCTGGGCTTGCTGCTGTTCGTCGTGCTGCGCAACCGCAACCGTGCGATGAAGGCGTCAGCGGCGCGAACCGAGCCGGTAGCATCGCAGGCATGAGCACCACACCCATCCGCGCCGTTCTGGCCGACGACGAACGACTGATGCGCGAGCAGCTGCGGGCCCGGCTGACCGAGGTCTGGCCCGAGCTGGAGATCGTCGCCGAGGCCAAGAACGGGCTGGAGGCCGTCGAGCTGACCAAGGCGCACAAGCCCGACCTCGTCTTCCTGGACATCCGCATGCCCGGCCTGACCGGCGTGGAGGCGGCGCGGCAGATCGCCCAGTTGCCCGGCGAGCTGCCCGAGGATGACGACTGGGGGGTGCCCGAGATCGTCTTCATCACGGCCTACGACCAATACGCGGTGGAGGCCTTCGAGCAAGGCGTGGCCGACTACGTGCTCAAGCCCGCCGAACGCGAGCGCCTGCAGCTGACCGTGGCCCGCATCAAGAAGCGCCTGGCGCAGCGCGATGCGCCGGGCGGCGACGCGGCCGACAGCGCGCCCGCGCCGTTGCAGCAGCTGCTGCACAGGCTCTCGGGCCAGCTCAACCCGGCCGCGGGCAAGCCGCAGTACCTGCAGTGGATCCAGGCCACCGTGGGCCAGGCCATCCAGATGATCCCGGTGGAGGACGTGCTGTTCTTCATCAGCGACGAGAAGTACACGCGCGTGCAGACGGCCAAGATCGAGGCGCTGATCCGCAAGCCCATCAAGGAGCTGGTGGACGAGCTGGACCCGCAGCTGTTCTGGCAGATCCACCGCTCCACGCTCGTCAACGCGCGCGCCATCGACGGCATCACGCGCGACTTCCGCGGCCGCCAGCTGGTGGGCGTGAAAGGCCTGACCGAGAAGCTCGAAGTCAGCCGCAGCTACACGCACCTGTTCAAGGGCATGTAGGCGGCGCGCCGGCCAGGTCGGCGATCAGCGTCCACAGCCGCTGGGCGGCCGGCGACAGCGAGCGCTGCCGGCGCCGCGCCAGCACCACGTGCCGGCTCAAGGCGGCTTCCACCGGCACGGCCTGCAACTGATCGGTCGGCAACGGCAGCGACAGCGCCGGCATGACCGACACGCCCAGCCCGGCCTGCACCATGCGGAACGCCGTGGCGGGGTGGCCCACGTCGATGGCCACGTTCAGGCTGACGCCCGCGCGGGCGCAGGCACGGTCGATCAGCGGGCGGCTGCCGGAGCTGTGGTCCAGCAGCACCAGCGGCCAGCCGGCCAGGTGCGCCAGCTTCACTTCCTGTCTGCCCGCCAGCGCATGGCCCGCCGGGCAGACCAGCACGAAGCGTTCGTCGAACAGCGGCTGCTGCTCGATCAACGGGTCGTCCTCGTCCATGCCCACCAGCACCGCGAAGTCCACCGCACCCTGGCGCACGCCTTCGATGGCCAGTTGCTGGGCCTGGTCGCTGAGCCGCACCTGCAGTTCGGGGTAACGCTGCTGCGCTGCGGCCAGCACCTGCGGCATCAGCCCGCCCGAGATCGTCGGCGCGCTCGCGACATGCACGATGCCGCGCGCCGCTGCGCCCTGCCCGCGGGCTTCGTCCAGCACGTCGTCCAGTTCGCCCAGCACCCGGCGCAGCGGCGCGACGAGGGACTGGCCCGCCACCGTCAGCACCACCTCGCGCGTCGTGCGGTCCAGCAGCTTCACGCCCAGCTCCGACTCCAGGCTACGCACGGCCTGGCTGACGGCGGGCTGGGACAGGCCGATGTCGTCGCCCGCGCGGCCGAAACCGCTGTGTTCGGCCACGGCGAGCAGCACGCGCAGCTGGCGCAAGGTGATGGCGGAGGCGGGCATGGGGCCGGGCAGTGGTGAGGTCAGGAACGTTCAATGATTGGTTTGGTGGATTAAATCATCTGATCTATCCATTTCACAAAGGCATGGTGATCCGTTTCAATGCCGGCCATGAAACGACCTGCCTGGCTCCCTGACAACCTCGTGCTGCTGCTGCTCGCCACGGTGGCGCTGGCCACCGTGCTGCCCGTGCAGGGCGCGGGCATTCCCGTGCTGGACGGGCTCACTCAAGCCGCCGTGGCGCTGCTGTTCTTCCTGCATGGCTGCAAGCTGTCGCGCCGGGCGGTGTGGGAGGGCTTGCTGCACTGGCGGCTGCATGCGGTGGTGTTCGCGGCCACCTTCCTGCTGTTCCCGGTGCTGGGCCTGCTGCTGCGGCCCTGGCTGGAGCCGCTGGTGGGGCCGACGCTTTATCTGGGCGTGCTGTTCATCTGCGCGCTGCCGTCCACCGTGCAGTCGTCCATCGCCTTCACGTCGCTGGCGCGCGGCAACGTGGCGGCGGCCATGTGCAGCGCGTCGACGTCCAACATCCTCGGCATGGCGCTGACGCCGTTGCTGATGGCCGCCATGGGGCGCTGGGTGGGGGCGCAGGCCGGCTCCGGCGCCGTGCACCTGTCGTGGCATACCTTCGAGGGCATCCTGACCACGCTGTTGCTGCCCTTCGTTGCCGGCCAGGCGCTGCAACGGTGGATGGGCCCCTGGGTGGCGGCGCACAAGGCCTGGGTGCGCGTCAGCGACCAGAGCACCATCCTGCTCGTCGTCTACGGCGCGTTCAGCGCGGCCACCGTGCAAGGCCTCTACCAGCACCTGCCGCCGGCCACGCTGGCGGCCGTGCTGCTGATCTGCGCCGTGCTGCTGGCTCTCGTCATGACGCTGCTGACCATGCTGAGCCGGGCGCTGGGTTTCTCCCGCGAGGACGAGATCGCCATCGTCTTCTGCGGTTCCAAGAAGACGCTGGCCAGCGGCGTGCCGATGGCCCAGATCCTCTTCACCGGCCAGGCGGTGGGGTTGCTGGTGCTGCCGCTGATGATCTTTCACCAACTGCAGTTGATGGTGTGTGCGTCGATCGCGCGGCGGTATGCGCGAGCGGCGGCGTGGGCGAGCCCGGCGGGCTGAGACCGTTGGCGGGGTGCGGCCGTGCGGTGCCCGATTTGTGCCGCAGGGCCTGCCCTGTAGCATCGTGGCCCATGAGCAACGCACCCCTGCGCATGCGTGGCCCGACCAGCGTGGAGGCGGCCCGCCGGGTTCGCGCGGTGGCGCGCGCCATGGCCTGGATGTTGGCGGGCTTGCCGCTCGGCGCCTGCCTGGCGGCGGGCGAGCGCGTCAACATCATTGCCGAGGAGTGGGCGCCCTACAGCTACGCCGAGGGTGACGCCGTGAAGGGCCTGTCGGTCGACGTCGTCCAGGCGTTGGCGCGGACGTTGCAAGTCCCCATCCAGATCGAGCTCCTGCCCAGCATGCGCGCCGCGATGGTGCTGGATCGCCAGCCCCGCACGATGATGATCTCCATGCTGCGCACGCCGGAGCGGGAGTCGCGGTACAAGTGGATCGGGCCGTTGGCGGAGACCTCGATCTACTTCTACAAGCGCAAGGGCAGCGCGCTGGAGATCAACAGCCTGGAAGACGCCAAGAAGGTGCCCCTGATCTGCTCACGCCAGGCCGGGCTGGCGGTTGCCAGGTTGAAGGCCGCCGGCTTCGCCAACCTCAATGCCCGCGGCTACGACGGCCCGAGCGTCTACCGGATGCTGCTGTTCGGCCGCTGCGATCTGGCCGTCAGCGATACGCCCTTGGGCGTGGCGCGTGCGTTGCAGCAAATGGGTTTCTCGCCGGACGCCGTCGTCCAGACGCCGCTGAAGCTGTTGTCGCTGCCCTTGTACATCGCCAGCAGCAAGGACATTCCCGATGCCGAGATCGACCGTTGGCAGGCCGAGCTGTCTGCGCTGAAGCAGTCGGGCGCCTTCCAGGCCCTGCTCAGGAAGTACGGCGAGTGAGCCGCGCGCCGGCGTTCAGAAGCTGTGCCGGCCAGAGAGCGTGACTCGCCGGCCCGGGCCGGGCATGACCCAGGACTGCATGTAGGCGCTGGCGTAGTAGGTGCGGTCGAACAAGTTCTCGACGTCCAGCGCCAGTTGTGTCTGCCGATCGAGCTGCAGCGAGCCGGTCAGCTTGAAGGTCGTGTAAGCCGGCAGCACGAAGTTGTCGGCCGCCACCAGCGGCGCCACGGCCCCCTCGCGCGCGCCGGTGTGGTGCAGGCCCACGCCCAGCGTCGCGCGTTGCCCGTCCAGCAGCCAGGCCTTCACGAGCAGCACGTGGGCGCTGTAGCGCGGCACGTTGGCCAGAGGCCGACCGACGAGGAAGGCGTTGTTGTCGCTGTGCACGCGGGCATCGGTCAGCGCCAGCGCCCCCGAAAGCCGCAGCCCCGGCAGCAGTTCGCCGGCAGCGTCCAGCTCCAGGCCCTGGCTGCGGACCTCGCCTGCAGGCACCGAGAAGTTGTTCGGGTCCAGCGGATCGGGTGTCAGCACCTGGTTCTTGGCGATGCGATAGAGCGCCAGCGTGGCGCTGAACTTGCCGTCGACGCCGTCGAACTTGGCGCCCAGCTCGGCCGCCCTGCCGCGCTCCGCCGGGAAGGCCTGGAAGCTGCGGCTGACGCCGCTGTTGGGCCGGAAGCTGCCCGCGAGGCTGGCGTACAGCGCCAGCGTGGCGCCGGGCTGGTAGACCAGCCCCACGCGTGGCGACGTCGCGCCCAGCGACTGCGCCGTGGTGATGCCGTTGCGGCGGTTCAGCAGGGCCTGGTCGTAGCGGTCATGGCGCAGCCCCAGCAGCAGCTTCCATGGCGGTGCCAGGTCGAGCTGATCCTGGGCGTAGATCGACCGCGAGCGTTGCACCTCGCGGGTCCAGGTGTTGAGCGTCATCGGCGGCGCCGGCTGGCCGTAGACGGGCGCCAGGACGTCGATCGACGCGGCCTGCGTGGTGCGCAACTGCGGGCGCTGGTCGATGAAGCGGTAGGCGTCGATGCCGAACAGCACCTGGTGTTTCACGGTGCCCGTGCGCAGCCGGCCCAGCAGTTCCAGGCGGCCGGACAGGTCGCGCGCCCCATAGTCGCGGCTGCGCCGCTGGCGCGCCAGGCTGCGCTCGTCGTCCAGCAGGAAGCGGCCCTCGGTCGAAACGCCCGCCAGCGAGCTTTCGCGCTGGCTCAGACCGGCCTGAACCGACCAGTCCAGGTTGATCTCGTGCTGCAAGAACAGCTGGTGGCCGCGCGTGTCGGTCGTGTGCGGGCCGTCCCCGGGCTCGCCCAGGAAGCGCGAGCGCGGCACGGCGCCCAGTCGGCCCTGTATCGCCACGATGCCGCGGTCGAGCGTGGCCCTCTGCCGCGACAGCTCCATCTCATACGACAGCGTGCTGGCCGCGCCGATCATCCACAGCAGCGACGCCGCCACCAGATGGCGCTCGGAGCGGACCTGGTCGCGGTCGCTGCCGCCCGATTCGCTCGCCAGGTTGAGCCGGTAGGCGAGCTGATCGCTCAGCGGGCCGCTCAGGTCGCCCGTGGCGCGCCGCCGGTCCGCGCTGCCCGCGGACAGCTCCAGCCTGCGCTCGGTCACGAAGGTCGGCTTCTTGGTCACGATGTTGACGGTGCCGCCAGGCTCGCCGCGGCCGTAGAGCGCCGAGGCCGGCCCCTTCAGCACTTCGATGCTGGCCGTGTTGGCGGTGTCGCGCAGGCCGTTGTAGCCGCGGCTGTAGTTGAAGCCGTTAACCAGGTAGTCGGAGCCGAAGTTCGGATCGCCGGTGAAGCCGCGCACCGCATAGCTGTCCCACAGGCCGCCGAAGTTGCTCTGCGCGGCGATGCCGCTGCCGAGCTCCAGCGCCTCCGACAGGCGTGTCACGCCAGCGTCGACGAGCAGGTCGGCAGGCAGCACGCGCACACTCTGCGCCAGGTCGCGGATCGCCGCATCGGTCTTCAGCGCGCCGGTGACGAACAGGCTGCGATAGGGCTGCCGGGCCGACGCGACGCGGACGGTCTCCAGCTGGTTGATCGCCTCACCCGGCGCTGCGGCGATGGGTTGTGGCTGCGAGCGGGCCGGGGCGCTGGCGAGCGGCAGCAGCAACGCCGCCGTCGTGGCACAGAGGAGCGGACGCCTGGATCCCATGATGGCGCGGTGCTGGATCGTCCCGAGTTGGCCTCGGTTCAATCCTCGCACGCGCCGCCCGGCCGCTCACGCCCGCGTCAGGAAATCCGGCTGCTGAAACCGTTGCCGCAGGAACGCGCCATTGGCCAGCAGCGCCTGGGCGTTGCTGGCGGTCACCTTGGGCCAGGACCGACCAGTCGTCGAGCTAGCCGAGCGTGTGCAGCATGGTCTGTGTCTGTATCAGCACGCAGGTTGATTGAGCTTGCGAAGCCCCGCGTGGCGTGCCGGGATGGATTCGTTGGGGTTCACTGCGTTTGGCCCAACTTACCGCGCTTTGCATTCACCGGTCTGGCATGCCGATCATGGTTTGATAGCCCAGTGTCGAATCAATGTCGTCGCCGGTTCCGCGGACGCAAGCAGTACCTGAGGATCGATGTTCCATCCCAACGACAAACAGTACTCCCTGAGCATTTTTGGCGTAAAGCGGGATCGGATTCGCCGATTCCTGTATTGGTTCAGGTCTTCAAACGGCAGTGGCTCGCCATTTTCATAGAAGTCCCATTTTTCGTCGTCTCGGAAGGCACGGATAAATCGCCTTTCAGCGCCTCCTTCGCTCAATTTAAATTCGCAGATGGGCCATTCGTCACTTGCGGTTGATACGCGAATCTCAATGACACGATGCCCGAACCTGTGCGCTAAGTTGTACGCAATGCAGGCGTTGGCAACCAAAGCTGTGGCCTCAGGTTTGCATAGTGGAGACCAAAAGTGCCCGTACGACCAGTTCGGTCGATAGGCGTAAGGCTGCATTGCAGGAATCTCAAGTGCTGATCGTGATTGTTCAGATGGCTTGAACCAAATCTGCGCGTCGGCGACCGCTTTGCTCAGTGGTACGTCAATCAATGCCAAGCCAAGGTATTGCTGGGGGAATTCGCCCGAGATTGACATGGAAAAAATTCGGTTTTAAGAATTTGCCCGTGGATTTGTTTGATATTTCCAATCCGGGCGTTGTTTTGGGGGGTGGATTTGTCGGTTTGCCGCATTCGCCGAAACCTACCTGTCAAGATTTGCTTGATTTGGAAACCAAGCGGTGGGCCCGTGGACGGGGGTGACTATTCCTCAATCCACCGAGCTTAACGATTAAAATCCTTGCAACACGTTGATTTGATTGAATAAAGTCCGCCTGGTCCTGAATTTAATTTTGCCGCCTCTATTGCGGCAGAATTTCGCTTCATTCATTTCTTGTCCCCCTCGCAAATGTCGATGACGATGTGATTTGTTCTTGCTCCGCGCTCCTGCGCGGAAATCAGGTGGGATGTATCACCTTCCCAGCGGCCGATCAGCATCTTGCATCCGCTGGGCGATACTGACTTCCAGTCCAATGCGTAGCCGTCGTCAATACGCAAGACTTTGCCATCTGGCCGTTGCAGATAGAGTCCCTGACGCTTAAAGAATCCCGTCTTCGGTCTCATTTCCCACACCATGCCGCCGCGTGTCATGAACCCGACTCCGGTCCCAATAAAGCGCGCGGCCCAATCAATGAGAAACCTCGGTGCCCGGTAAACGGTTACTTGACCGTCTCGCCCGATGATCTGCGTAACTCGCGGATACGCCGCGCTAGCGATGTGTGCGTCAAGCCAGGGGAGGTAGGTTGTCCGGCCGCTGAGAGGGAAACTTCCCTGATCAGACCTGATGTAATTCAGTTCGCGGCCTTGGGCATCAATGAGCCAATAGCCTCGGGTGTCAAGCTGCTCGTCCCCAAAATACCGGCGCATCCTGATGATGGGATTGCCGGGTCTGAGGGGCTCATCGGAAAAGATCAATTCATCGCTGAGCCTGGTGACATACGGGTAATGCTCGCATGTGGCTTTGCTCAGAAAATGTCCTTTTGGCCAGGTGAACGGAGACAGTTCGCCTCCAAGCTTGCCTGCCGCAAAGTGGTTGCCCCGATTCTTCTCATCTGTTGGCGAGCCGCCCACCCACCAGTGCGCTCGAATCACCATGCGCTCGGGCGTGTAGCAGAGCAACTCGCCGCGATAGGCCGTGTCTTCGAAGGTCCCAGTCTCGGTATCCAGCACAACGATGCGGGACAGGTCTTCTTCTGCGGCACTCCAGCCGGGCAGTACTCTTGCAGATAAAAGCACGTGTCGCTCATCCAGCCACGCACTTTGGTTTTCGACTGAGGGCTCGAAATGCGGCATCAATTTTCGCGGATACCGCGTCATGGCATCCATGTAGGGCTGCTGCGCATGCGCTCCAAATGTGCCAATAGCCAACGCCACCAATGAGATCCACCACCTCATACCTTGCGCGACGCCCGCCACCCTGACCTGGCAGACTACTTCACTCACTTCGTATTTTCCTCGCAAACATCGATGACAACATAGCTGATTTTTGAATCGTGCTCTTTCAACAAAATTCGACGAGACGCGTCGCCCTCCCATCGGCGAACCAGCATCTTGCATCCGCTGGGCGATACTACCGTCCAATCCAAGGCGTAGCCGTCGTCAATACGCAATACTTCGCCATCTGGCCGCTGTAGGTAAAGTCCCTGACGCCTAAAAAATCCCGTCTTCGGCTGCATTTCCCATACCATGCCACCTCGTGTCATGAACCCTACTCCGGTCCCAATAAAGCGCGCGGCCCAATCAATGAGAAACCTCGGCGCCCGGTAAACGGTTACTTGACCGTCGCGCCCGATGATCTGCGTAACTCGCGGATACGCCTCGCTAGCGATGTGTGCGTCAAGCCAGGGGAGGTAGGTTGTCAGGCCGCTGAGAGGGAAACTTCCCTGGTCAGACCTGATGTAATTCAGTTCGCGGCCTTGGGCATCAATGAGCCAATAGCCTCGGGTGTCAAGCTGTTCGTCCCCAAAATACCGGCGCATCCTGATGATGGGGTGGCCGGGTCTGAGGGGCGCATCGGAAAAGATCAATTCATCGCTGAGCCTGGTGACATACGGGTAATGCTCGCACGTGGCTTTGCTCAGAAAATGTCGTTTTGGCCAGGTGAGCGGAGACAGTTCGCCTCCGAACTTGCCTGCCGCAAAGTGGTTGCCCCGATTCTTCTCATCTGTTGGCGAGCCGCCCACCCACCAGTGCGCTCGAATCACCATGCGCTCGGGCGTGTAGCAGAGCAGCTCGCCGCGATAGGCCGTGTCTTCGAAGGTCCCAGTCTCGGTATCCAGCACAACGATGCGGGACAGGTCTTCTTCTGCGGCACTCCAGCCGGGCAGCACTCTTGCAGATAAAAGCACGTGTCGCTCATCCAGCCACGCACTTTGATTTTCGACCGAGGGCTCGAAATGCGGCATCAATTTGCGCGGATACCGCGTCATGGCATCCGTGTAGGGCTGCTGCGCATACGCACCGAATGCTGCAGCAGCCAATCCGAAAGACAAGGTCCAGCGCCTGAGGCCTTTCGCGATGCGGGCCACATCGCCCGCTTGGCAGAACAGAGAAGTCATGATGATGGTCATCAGCTGGGCTTTCAGGGGATCAGCGCGCCATCGACGGCTGCAGCCTTCGCTCGATCCCTTGCTTCAGCGTGTGGTGAGGAGTCACACAGGCCAGGTTTCACGCCCGCGTCAGGAAATCCGGCTGCTGAAACCGTTGCCGCAGGAACGCGCCATTGGCCAGCAGCGCCTGGGCGTTGCTGGCGGCCACGTTGGCCACCACGTCCTGCAGTTGGCGGTCCAGCAGCGTGAGCTGTTCGACCAGCAGTTGCCGTGCCGTCTTGCCGTCGGCCAGCACATGGCTGGCGCGAAAGGCTGGGGGCAGGGCGACGTAGTTGGCCAGCGTCTCGGGCAGGTAGTTGAGGACGGTCTCCCGCACCGTGAAGAGGTCGTGGTCGCCGGTGCCGCTGTTGCCGGCGTTGAGCAGCCGCGGCAGCACCTCGGCCACCGAGGTGCGGATGGAGGCGAGGCTGCGGCGCATGTCCTCGATGAGGTGGGGGGCCGCCTGGCGGATGAGGGTGTCGAGGCGGTCCAGCGTCTGCTCGGCCGACAGGCTGGCTTCGATGTGGCGCTCCAGCGCCGGGGGGCGCCTGCCGAGCAGATAGCCGGCGACGTACAGGCCGGCGGTGATGGCCAGCCAGCCCTGGCCGATGACGCCCGCAAAGAGCAGGGCCGGCCCCAGCAGCGCCAGCGCGCAGCCGGCAATGTTGGCGCTGCTGTAGAACCACAGCAGCAGCCGGATCCACGGCGTGCGCTCCATCACTGGTAGCCGCGGATCTCGCGGAAGACCTGCGCCAGCCGGGCCTTGCGGCCGTCGAACTCCCGGCCGCCGGTGGCGGAGGCCAGCGCCTGCATCTGGGGCTGGTCGGCCTCGCCGAAGACGATGGGGAAGACCGGCGCCGGGGCGTGCCACTCGTACTTGGCGCGGAACTCGTCGAAGCGCATGCCACGGTTGTTCTCGCCATCGGTCAGCAGCACGATGCTGATGAAGCGTTCGGGGTCCGCCAGGCGCTCCTGCGCGGCCAGCTGCTCGGCGGCGTCCAGCGCGGAAAAGATGGCCGTGCCGCCACGCGGCATGAGCGCATCGGAGCGGTCCAGCACCTGGCGGCGCGCGGTGTCGAGGTCGCCGTCGAAGCGCACCCACTGCGGGGCCTCCACCCGGTCGTCGAACGCGATCAGCACGACGCGCTCGCGCTGCTGGAAGGCGGCATACCGCGCCGTGGCCGAGCGCTCGCCCGCGCCGGCCAGCACCTTCAGGGCGTCGCGCATGGCTTCGATGCGGCCCTCCGAGCGCATGGAGCCGGAGATGTCCAGCACGAAGATGGATGTCGACGGCTTGCGCCATTGCGCCTGGTAGGCCGCGAGCACGGCGTCGATGACGTCCAGCCGGTTGGGGAAGGCCAGCTCCGCGACGGCGCCCTGCGGCAGCGCCGCGGCCGGCTTCACCTCGGGATTGGCCGGGCGCAGGAAGGCGGCCGACAGCGCCTGCTGCTGGAACGGCGCCGCCTTCAGTGCCGTGACCAGCCGCGTGTAGTCGGCGCGCCGTCCCTCGCGCAGCAGCATCAGCGGATAGTCGGCCGAGATCATGCCGTCGCGTGGGTACACCAGCGTCAGCTTGTCGGCGTCGCCCAGCCGCTCGTTGGCACGCAGGATGACGGCCTCGTAATTGACCATCGCATCGAGCTCGCCAGGGGCCTTCACGAAGGTGTCGGCCAGCCAGCCGGAACTGCCGGCCGTCAGCTTCTGGCCGCTGAGAAAGGCTTTGATGAGCTCGGGCTTCACGTCCTGCACCGCCAGGTCCTCGCTCTTGCCGGCTGAGGCCGAGGCCACGGCGAACAGCGCGCTCATGCCGGTGTTGGAGCCGCTGGGCGAGGTCATCGCGTAGCGCAGCTTGCCGGCGGCGGCGGCACGGGCGATCTCCGCCCAGTTGGGCGGTTTGGCGTCCCAGCCCAGCGCCTTGAGCCTGGCGGCCTTGACGCCCAGCGCGATGCGCGAATAGAAGAGCTTCTCCCGCGCCAGCGGCTGGGTGGCCAGGGCCAGCGAAGGGTAGGCGCCGTTGGGCGGCAGCAGCGCGTCGAACGCCTCGCCGGCGTTGAGCCGCTCCACGGCGTCCAGCGTGCCGGCGTAGGTGAACCGCACCTCCACGCCGGCCGTGCGCGCCGCGGCCGTGAGGGCGGGTTCGAGATCTTTCAGCTCGGAGCCGGCGAGGATGCTGAACGGCGCCGTGGCCGCCGGGGCGTCAGCGGGCGCGTCCTTGCGGCCGCAGCCGGCCAGCAGCAGCGCGGTCAGCGCGGCGGTGGCGGCCAGCGCCCGGCGCGAGATCACAGCCGAACCTCGCCGCGCGCCTGCACCGCCGCGGCGGCTTCGTCGCGGCGTACGCGGTCCAGGTAGGTCTTGCTCTTGGCGACCTCGTCGGTCAGCGTGCTGACCGTGGCCTGCATCGCGTCCAGCGCCTTGCCCTTGAAGTCGGCGATCGCGTCCATGGTCTGGTAGATGTTGGCGAAGGCCTGCTGCAGCCTGGCGATCTCCACCGTGCTGGACGCCGCCTGCGTGTGGATGGCGGCGCTCTGGTCGCGCAGCATCTCGCTGGTGGACTGGATGAGCTGGCTGGTGGTCGTGTTCAGCGCGCTGATCTGGTCGAGCACCAGCTTCTGGTTGTTCAACGCCTGCGCAACGATGACGGCCGTGCGCAGCGCCGACACCGTGGTGGTGGTGGCACGGTCCACGCCCTTCATCAGCTCGAGATTGTTCTTGCGAATGAGGTCCAGCGCCAGATAGCCCTGGATGTTGACGGCCAGCTGGGTCAGCAGGTCCGTGACCTTCTGGCGCGTGTAGAACAGCATCTCCTCGCGCACGATGCGCGCCTTCTCGGCGTCGCTCGTGTCGAGCGTGCGCGCCTTGGCCTCCAGCTCGCTGTCGAGCTTCCTGCCGATGTGCACATACTTCTCCAGCCGCTCCATCAGCGCCCAGAGGTTGACCTTCTCCTGGTCGATGGCGGCGTTGTCGCGCAGCAGTTCGTCCTTGCCGCGCTTGAGCGACTCGATGATCGCGTTGAGGTGCCCCTGCGCGGACTGGTAGCGGTCGAAGTAGTCGGCCAGCTTGTTGCCCAG
>JACCDS010365972.1_pt1 | contig 25180 bp, 21 predicted proteins | sample 7446441 | NCBI WGS metagenome assembly JACCDS01 (sample SAMN15323445, study PRJNA562643) | freshwater metagenome | isolation source: river surface water | place: USA:Blue River Watershed | collected 2017-08-17 | reverse complement strand
TACATTAATCGGATTTTAACCCTTTTAATCTCTTTACTTTTTCCCATTCCTTCTGAACAGGGACGCAAAGGTAATCAATCTCTACTTCAGCACAACTAATTCAAGAAAATAAATTTTAAAAATCTAACCCCCCTGAATCACCCTAAACACAGCTTACCCGCCTTTTGGGAGTGCAAAGATCGCAAAAAGAATCCATTTGACAAGAATAAATCAAGAATCTACCCGGGAATTGCACAAGTGCTTGAGCCTGAAGAAGAAAAATTTACAGAAAAAATGCCCTGTAAATCCGAATTTACAGGGCATCAACTTATTTAAAATTTGGTAAACTATAATTTTTTCAAAACTATATTTCTCCAATAGACTTTTATTCCTCCCCCATCGTGGATTTGAAGTAAAACACCACCTTTTCCTGCTCCAATCTTCTCATCGGCATAGTTGACCATCTCCACTCCATTCACATAGGAGATCACTCGATCCCCCTGAACCACAATCTTCATTTTGTTCCATTCTCCAAACTTCAAGGCCTTGTCTTTCTCTGGGTCTGGCTTGATCAACCAGCCCCGACCATAGGATTCGTAAATTCCACCCGTATCATTTCCCGGAGGAGCTACCTCCACCTGCCAGCCTGAAACTTTGGTGCCATCTACCGTGGAGCGGATAAAGACCCCAGAATTTCCATTGGCCTCTTGTTTGAACTCCAACTCCACCTCAAAATCACCGTAATCAGCCGTTGTACCCAAGTACCCATAGCCCTTGTCAGGACCACTCTCTGATACCAACAAGCCATTGCTGTCTACATACCACTTTTCGGTGCCATACACGGTCCATCCCGTCAGGTCTTTGCCATTAAACAACTTCTCTTTCTTCTGTGCAAAAACAAACTGCACCGTTACTGCCAAAAGCGCTACTAAAAATATCTTTTTCATAAGGGCCGGATTTTTATATTTTTAAACCATACAGGATCCCCATGATCCTGCAATGCAATGAGTCCCTTGCGGGCAATTTTGTAATCGGGAAAATCATTCCATTTGCCAGAATTCCGTCTCGTGGTCCAGTCTTCAGAATAAGGCACAAAAGCAACCGTCTGCTTTCCATTGAGCCAGTAACTGGCACCTGCTTCAGAAAAAACAATCTTGGATTCATTCCACTCTCCAGCAGGCTTTACCACTCCGGTGTAATCCGGCTCATACATCGCATAATCTCCAGCAAGTGATTGCCATTTTTCCAAAGGCTGTGCAAAACCCAACTGATCGATCACCTGGTATTCTGGTCCTGTATAATAAGGAGCCTTGTAGGCTGGACCCTCCACCACATGGTAGAAAACTCCTGAGTTACCCCCTGCGGAGATTTTCCAAGAGAATTTCATCTCAAACTCCTCGAATTCTTGTGCACCATAGACCAGGTCCCCTCCAAAATCTTCTCCCCCAGTAGCGCCCAGGCCTTTCATCGCACCTTCCTCAATGATCCAATTGGCTGGTGTGGTATCCCCATTGAAGGCACGCCAACCCTGCATACTATTCCCATCAAACAACAAGATCCAACCTTCGGCTTGCTCCTCTGGGCTCAACACATTGTCGAGACTTGCCACGGTGAGCGAATCCCCTGCGGCTGCATTTTCGCTAGACTTTGGGCTGCACGCAAATAGCATCCCTACCGCTGCCGCTCCTATTAACATGACTTTTTTCATTATTTAATTTTTTTCTATTGACTGTAATTCCACGCTATCGCTTTCGAAGCTTGCAAAAGGAAAAGAAATGTAGCGACAATTTTTAAGTCCTCGAAAGACCAATTGCAAAATTTTATAGCCGGAAAAAAATCCTCTTGCAAATTGATCTGCAAGAGGATTAGTAAATCGGCAGAATAAATACCTTACCTAGGAAATGTATCGGAAGTCAAAACTAGGATCAAAGTCTACCAAGAAGGCATACATCAGTTCGATGACCTGCTCAATATCACTTTTGCTGGCAGTTTCTACTGTGGTATGCATGTATTTCAAAGGCAAAGAAATCAACGCAGAAGGTACGCCTCCATTGGAATAGGCAAAGGCATCGGTATCCGTCCCAGTCGTTCGCGATGCCGCAGCCCGCTGAAAGGGAATCTCCTGCTTTCGAGCTGTAGCAATGATCAAGTCAAGTAATTTTTTGTGCACCGAAGCCCCATAGGTAAGCACAGGGCCTTTGCCTGCCGCCTGATCCCCGCTGCTGATTTTGCTGTACAATGGCGCGGTGGTATCGTGACATACATCGGTAATGATCGCCACATCAGGCTTGATTCGTTGCGCAATCATTTCAGCCCCTCGAAGTCCAATTTCCTCCTGCACTGCATTGACGATGTACAGTCCAAATGGTAGTTTCTTGCCTGACTCCTTGATTTTACGAGCCACCTGCGCAATCATGTATCCTCCGATTCGATTGTCCAAGGCTCTGCCTGACCAATACTTTCCATTCAATTCGGTGAGCTCGTCCTGAAAGGTAATGACACATCCCACATGAATCCCCAGTTGCTCCACCTCCGCTTTGGACTGTGCGCCCACATCGATAAAAATATTGTCTAAGGTAGGCGCATCTTCTTTTCCTTCTTTCCGTACGTGGATGGCAGGCCAGCCAAAAACTCCAGGTACGATCCCTTTATCGGTATGGATATTGACCCGCATGGAAGGAGCAATCATGTGATCGGATCCTCCATTCCGGCGAACGTAGATGTACCCGTCATCCTTGATGTAGTTGACAAACCAGCTGATCTCATCGGCATGTGCTTCAATCACCACGCGAAAAGGCGCATCGGGCTCGATCACTGCCACCGCTGTACCATAGGAGTCAGTAAAGTAGCTGTCCACAAAAGGCTTGACATAGTCCAGCCAAATTTGTTGCCCAGAAGCCTCATGCCCAGTAGGAGAAGCATTGTTTAAATAAGTTTTCAAAAATTGGGTCTCATTCATCGCTTTAGCATATAGAGCACCAGGCTTTAGGCGCAATCTATTTTTGGTTTTAGGTAACTTAAAATTTTAGAAAGATGAACTACTTGATACTTCACTACTACTTAAAGCGGAATGTTGCCATGCTTTTTTCGTGGCAATTGAGCCACCTTGTTTTCGAGCATTTTAAAGGCCTTGATCAATTTAGCTCGTGTCTCAGAAGGGAGAATCACCTCGTCAATGTACCCCCGGTGGGCTGCACGGTACGGGTTGGCAAATTTGGCCGTATACTCCTCCACCTTTTCCTGAAGTTTGGCCTCTGAATCTTCCGCTTCAGCAATCTCTTTTTTGAAGATAATTTCTGCCGCCCCCTTTGCACCCATCACGGCAATTTCAGCCATAGGCCAAGCATAATTCAAATCGGCTCCAATATGCTTAGAGTTCATCACATCGTACGCACCCCCATAGGCCTTTCTAGTAATGACGGTGATCCGAGGTACTGTCGCTTCAGAGAAGGCATAGAGCAACTTCGCTCCATTGGTAATGATTCCATTCCATTCCTGATCGGTACCGGGCAAGAATCCTGGGACATCTACCAATACCAATAGCGGTACATTAAAGCTATCGCAGAAACGCACAAAACGTGCGGCCTTGATCGAGGCATGATTATCCAAAACCCCTGCCATGGACTGGGGCTGATTGCCTACAATCCCAATACTCCTTCCCGCAATCCGCGCAAAGCCAACGACAATATTATCTGCATAGTTTTCATGCACCTCCAGAAAAGAGTTTTCGTCTACGATGCCACCAATCACCTCCCGCATGTCGTAGGGATGATTCGGGTTTTCTGGAATTAGGGAGTCCAAAATGGCTCTCGTCTCGTCTTTCTTCGGTTCGTACGGGTAGACAGGGGCTCGATCCTCACAATTTTGTGGAAGGTAACTGAGCAATGACTTGATTCGCTTCAGTGCCTCCACCTCATTGGCGCAGGCAAAATGGGTAACTCCTGACTTGGTGCTGTGGGTGGAAGCCCCTCCCAGTTCCTCGGCCGTGACCGTTTCTTGGGTGACGGTCTTGACCACATTCGGCCCCGTTACAAACATGTAGGAGGTATTTTCTACCATCAAGATAAAGTCCGTAATCGCAGGAGAGTACACGGCTCCACCTGCACATGGACCCATAATGGCTGAAATTTGAGGCACTACCCCTGACGCAAGGGTATTCCGGTAAAAGATATCCGCATAGCCCCCGAGGGAATTGACGCCCTCTTGAATTCGAGCCCCGCCCGAATCATTCATTCCAATAATTGGCGCACCATTCTTGAGCGCCAAATCCATCACCTTGCAGATCTTTTCAGCATGGGTCTCTGAAAGGGAACCGCCAAAAACAGTAAAGTCTTGAGAATAAACATATACCAAGCGTCCATTTACCTCCCCATAGCCCGTCACTACCCCATCTCCGAGGTAATGCTCCTTGTCCAAACCAAAGTCTTTGGCGCGGTGCATCACAAACTTATCTAACTCTTCAAAGGTGCCCTCGTCCAAGAGCAAAGCAATTCGCTCTCGAGCGGTAAGTTTCCCTTTTTTGTGTTGGGCATCAATTCGCGCTGCCCCACCCCCTTGTTCTGCTTCTGCATTTTTTTGTGCCAAAAGGGCGGTTTTCTCTAGATGGCCTGATGGGCTGTAATTTGGGTTCTTTGGATCTGTCATCACTAGGGATTATTTCTTCTACCAAATATAAACGCTCAAGCGGATAGAAAAAGCCTTCGCACAGCAAATCAAATTCCAGGACTCTTTCAACCCGCTACTATCCTGCGTTTTATCTGATGTATAAAAACTTAAAATAGAACTTTTAAAAAACTTTCTATATTCGCCCATCCAAAAAAAAGGACAATGGCAAATCCCAAAAAAGCAGCGGTAATCGATATGGGGACCAACACCTTTCACCTGTTGTTGGTGGAGCTGCATGGGAAAGAATTTAAGACCATTTACAAGGAAAAAATTGCTGTAAAATTGGGTCAAGGAGGCATCACCCAAAATCAGATTACACCAGAAGCTGAAAAAAGAGCGCTCCACACCCTGAAACATTTCAAAAATTTGATTGACGGGGAAAAAATCGACCAAATTTTTGCCTTTGCCACCTCGGCCGTACGGAACGCGACCAATGGCCCCGATTTTGTCCAGAAGGTAAAGGAGCAACTTGGCTTTCAAATCCATGTAATTTCTGGAGAAGAAGAAGCCCAACTGATTTACGAGGGCATCCATTTTTCAGGAGCGCTGGAAGAGCGTACCTCTCTGATGATGGATATTGGCGGGGGCTCTGTGGAGTTTATCATCGGCAATGCACAAGAGGTATTCTGGAAAAGAAGTTTTGAAATAGGCGGACAGCGTCTTTTGGATGCATTCCATTACCATGACCCCATTTTGCCCGAAGAGGTAGAAAAGCTAGAACAATATTGTGGAGAAAAGTTACAACCCTTGTTGGATGCTATCGCAAAATACAAACCTACTGGCTTTGTGGGCGCCTCCGGTACTTTTGATACGCTGATCGACATGCATTACGCGACCATGCTGCAATGCAAACTCACCGGACAGCACGTCTTCGAGTTACCAGTCACCGATTTTTACCAACTTTTTCAGTTGCTGGTAACCAAAAACAGAGCGGAGCGCCTCCAAATCCCAGGCATGATTGCCATGCGCGTAGACATGATTGTGGTAGCCAGCTGTCTCATCGACTTTATCTTGCAACATGTACAGGTAGGAAATATCCGCTGCTCGCATTATTCCTTGAAAGAGGGGGCAGTCTCCAGAATGCTCTCAGGGGAGATAAATTTGTAACTTCCCCTTACCTCCGGTGGAATAGAACCCCATCACTTATTTTTTAAGAGCAAGGGAATACAAGCCTCCTGATTTCTATCTTTGCAGCATACCTTTTTCCGCAGCAGCCATGCAACAATTCTCCTACGATCACTTGTACCGCTTTACTTACGACATGCTTCTACAGATTGGCTGTCCCGAGGAGGATGCTCAACTGGCAGCAAAGGTGTTGCTTTCGGCAGACCTTCGTGGCGTAGATAGCCATGGCGTGGCACGACTCAGTGGTTACGTACGCTTATGGGAAAAGGGAAGAATCAATACCGCCCCCAAGTTACGGGTGAGCTACGAGACTCCCTCCACTGCCGTAGTAGACGGAGATGGGGGCTTGGGCTTGGTAGTGGCTCCTTTTGCCATGAAAGTGGCCATGGAAAAAGCCAAGCAAGTAGGAACTGGCTGGGTATCCGTCAAAAATTCCAACCACTACGGCATTGCTGGCTACCATGCCATGATGGCCTTGGAGGAGGACATGATTGGCATTTCCCTGACCAACGCCAGTCCATTGGTAGCCCCTACCTTTTCCAAGGAGCGACTGCTCGGTACCAATCCCATCGCAGTGGCCATTCCAGCCCGAGAGGAGCCTCCTTTTGTGGCAGACCTGGCGACTACAACGGCTGCCAATGGAAAATTAGAAATTCTACAACGCAAAGGCTTGGATACCCCCAGCGGCTGGGTGCAGGATAAAAATGGCAATCCTACCATCTCATCCAATGGAGTAAAAGAGGGAGGTGCATTGCTACCTCTGGGTGGTGACCGGGAACATGGCTCGCACAAAGGATATGCCTTAGGCGCGGTGGTAGACATTCTCTCTGCCGTGCTTTCTGGGGCCAATTATGGTCCTTGGGTACCGCCCTTTGTGGCTTTTCTGGATCCGCTCCCTAATCTCGTTGGCGAAGGCATTGGACACTTTTTTGGGGCCATGCGGGTAGATGCCTTCCGTCCTGCTGAGGAGTTTAAAGGGCATATGGACCAGTGGATCCGCAGATTTCGATCAGCTGAACCCACCGCTGGCCATGAGCGCGTATTGATCCCAGGAGATCCTGAGCGAGAACTTGAAATCCTTCGAAAAAAAGAGGGAATTCCTCTACTTGATCCAGTGGTTCAAGATTTGACGGAGCTGGGGAAAAAGTTTGGAGTCAACTTTTAACGTTTCCCCAAAAAGGGGCTAACCCTTCAAGGAAAAGTGATGCAAGGGAACAGTTTTTCTGTTTCTGCCTTCACCGAGGTGCATTCCTCCCTTTTTCTGCCTAACTTAGTACTTAGGTCCCTTTTATCCTGAACTCATGAACCGATTAAAGCTTATCCTTGGATGGTTTTTGACCTGCATTAGCCTCACTGCATGCAGCCAAAAGGCTACATTTCGCATTTTGGACAAACCCATCACTTGGAATGCCGAACGGGAACAACTTTCCCTCAACTACCTCAAAGAACGACATGGATTGGTGCAAAATAGTGCCACCATCAAGCCCCAAATGGTGGTCGTGCACTGGACAGCAATTCCAACCATTGAAGTCACCTTTGATGTATTCAATCCAGTCACACTTGGGGGAAGAGCAGACCTTACCGGTGCCAGCAACTTGAATGTTTCCAGTCAATTTTTGATTGACCGGGATGGGACAGTTTTTCGATTACTTCCTGAGACCACCTTTGCCCGGCATGTAATCGGTTTAAATTACCTAGCCATCGGCATTGAAAACATTGGCAGCGACGACATGCCCCTCACCAAGGCCCAACTGGATGCTAACGAGAAACTGATCCGTTACCTGAAACGAAAATACCCAATCGACTACGTCATTGGCCACCACGAATACCAGCGCTTCCAAAAAACAGAGCTGTGGAAAGAAACAGATCCTAACTACCGTACCGTAAAATCAGATCCTGGAGATGACTTCATGGAACGATTGCGAAAAAATTTGACTGACCTGAACTTAAAACCACTTCCTTCGCATTGATTGCAGCATGAATTTGGCCCTCAAGTTTACCGCACCTTTTCTTCTTTTACTTTTCGTATGGACAGGCAGCTCTGCCCAACAAGTAGATCCACTGGCTCCGAAAACAGGAGCAACAGTACCCGAAAGCAGTTTGACAGCCAGCAGCGAGGCTTCCTTTGTGACTATACCCCATACCCTACCTGAGATTCCCCGAGAGTTCCGAGGCGTGTGGATTGCCACTGTCGCCAATATCGACTGGCCGCTATCCTCCACTGACCCCTGGGAAAAACAAAAAAAAGACTACCTCGCACTTTTGGATTATTACAAAGGGCTGCATTTCAATGCGGTAATCGTCCAGATTCGTACGGCAGGGGATGCTTTTTACCCTACAGACCTAGCCCCATGGTCCAAATACCTCACTGGGAAGCAAGGAACTGCTCCTCAGACCCAAGAAGACCCCTTGGCTTGGATGATTGATGCCGCTCACCAGCGCGGTCTGGAATTTCATGCCTGGCTCAACCCTTACCGTGCCACCATGGATCTCAACACTGCCGCGTTGAGTCCAGAACATGACTTCAACACCCATCGTAAGTGGATGCTCAAATACAGCACCAAATGGTATTATGACCCAGGGCTACCTGAGGTGAAAGCCCATTTGCTTCAAATCATCGACGAAGTAGTCGAAAACTACGACATTGATGCCATCCATTTCGATGACTATTTTTATCCCTACCGAGAGTCCAACTTGGAGTTTCCCGACCAGGCTTCGTATGCAGCGTACAAAAAGCCAGGGCAATCCAAAGACGATTGGAGAAGGCAAAATGTGGATGAACTAATTCTAGCCCTCAGCCAAACCATCAAAAGCAAAAAGCCTTGGGTTCAGTTTGGCATCTCTCCATTTGGAGTGTGGCGCAACAAGAGTAAAGACCCGAAAGGCTCCCCCACCCAAGCAGGGCAAACCAATTACGACGACCTTTTTGCAGATGTACTGCTTTGGATGAAAAACGGGTGGATAGATTACTTGATCCCTCAACTCTACTGGAGCATGGAGCACCGCCTGGCTTCCCACCGTATTCTTGCCGACTGGTGGTCCAACAACAGCTATGGGGTACCCGTGTACCTCGGCAATGGCCCCTACAAGATTCGGGACGATTCGGATATAGCGTGGAAGGAACCCAAGGAACTAATTTCACAAGTACATTACGGGAGAACCTTGCCTCAAATTCAAGGCAATGCCTTTTTTTCGGCCAAATCCATGTATCAAAAGAATCAGGACATCGCCCAACTCCTCAAAAACGAAGTGTACAATCGTCCGGTATTACCTCCTGCTTTTAAACCCAAATCTTCAGTGCGAATCAGCGCTCCACAAGTCTTGGATCTTAGCATTTCCACTTCAAAAATCCAACTTCAACTCGAAAAGCAGTTGGACCCTGCCATTCGCTATGCCCTAGTCCAAGGCGGCAATGACTTGAAAAGCATCCATCAGGCACCCCTTCACAAGGTTTGGGTAGGAGGCAATCCAAAATCCAGTCTAGACATCCCTCAACTGAATAGCAACTACCTGGCCATCCGCTGGGTGGATAGTTATGGCAGAGTGCTTCAAAGTCAAGTGCTCCAACTCACCAAAACTTCACGGCCATGAAAGACATGCTCGTTCGACTGTTCGAACTTCCTTCAAGTACTGAACTAGAGCAGCGGCTTTTGGAGAAGGATAAAATTGTAGTCCGGAGAGCCATTGCACCAGAAAAGCACTTAGTAAGCGACTGGGTGATGCAGACCTTCGGCGCCTATTGGCAATCCGAGGTGGAAGTTGCTTTCTCGCGGCAACCCGTAACCTGTTGGATTGCGCAGCGGGGCAATGCTATTTTGGGTTTTGCCTGCTATGAAAGTACGGCTCGGAATTTTTTTGGTCCTACAGGTACCCTAGAGTCGGAGCGAGGCAAAGGCATTGGCAAACTACTGCTGATCAAATCCTTGGAATCCATGCGCGAAATGGGTTACGCCTACGCCATTATTGGCGGGGTGGGACCAGCGGAATTCTATGAAAAGGCCGTTGGGGCAAAAGTCATCGAAGGCTCAGAAATCAGCATCTACCAACACTTGCTTCGCAAACCATGACCCAAAGCTCCACCAAAAACCCTTGGTTGTGGGTTCCCACACTCTACCTAACAGAGTCAGTTCCTTACGTACTGATCATTACTGTGTCGGTAGTGATGTACAAAAACCTGGGCATCTCCAATGCGGATATTGGACTGTACACTTCCTTTCTCTACTTGCCTTGGGTGATCAAACCGATCTGGAGCCCAATTCTGGAACTCTTTGGTCACAAAAAGCAATGGTTTCTCAGCATGCAGTTTATCCTGTCTCTGGTGTTTTTGGGAGTGGGATTGACTACGGGGACTTCCCATTTTTTCACGCTCACGCTCGCCTTTTTTTGGATGGGTGCCTTTGCCTCCGCCACCAACGACATCGCTTCGGATGGGCTCTATTTGATTGCGCTTAAACCCGAACAGCAAAGTTTCTTTGTAGGCATGCGCAGTACTTTTTACCGAGTGGGGATGATTACAGGTCAAGGCTTGATCGTAATTGTTGCCGGCTTTTTAGAGGAGAAATTTGCAGATCCTACCCAGGCTTGGTCTTGGACCATGCTGGGTGTGGGAGGCTTGATGCTCGTACTGACAGGGATCAATTCCCTCGCTACGCCAAAGGTGATTGAGGAACGGGTTGCCAAAGAAGATCAACCCAGTTTTGGAAAGGTGTTTTCCACCTTCTTCACGAAGAAAAACATAGGACTTTCCTTGGGCTTTGTACTCCTGTACCGCTTGGGCGAATCGCAATTGGTGAAGATGGCCTCACCCTTCTTTTTGGATAAGCGAGCCGCCGGAGGGCTGGAATTAAGTACCACCGAGGTAGGATTTATTTACGGCACACTAGGAGTGATTGCCTTGTTGGTTGGCGGGATTTTGGGAGGCATTTTCATCTCACGAGATGGACTGGGCAAGTGGATGATGCCCATGGCATTTGCGATCAATGCTCCGAACATTGGCTATGTATTTTTGGCCTGGCTCCAGCCTGACAACGTCTACTTTGCAGCCCTAGTAGTAGTCATAGAGCAACTCGGCTATGGATTTGGCTTTGCTGCCTTCATGGTGTTTTTGCTGTTTCTAGCAGAAGGAATTTTCAAAACTGCCCATTATGCCCTCGCCACCGGATTTATGGCCATGGGCATGATGCTTCCCGGCATGCTTAGCGGATACGTGCAGCAGTGGCTTGGCTACCCCGGATTTTTCGTTTGGGTGGTCATCGCTACGATTCCAGGATTTGTGATGGCGTATTTGGTTAAATTTCCGCGGGAATTTGGAAAGAAGGCTTCTTGAGGTACGAGGTACGAAATACGATCTACGGGGGTATGAGGAGCATCAAGGTTACTTTCCAAATTGAAACCCTTATTTTCTCAATCATTCAATTTGCACTAGTACAATCAGCCGATGAATAAAAATCAAAAAATTGCCCAGCTATTCAGCCCAGCTGCGTTTATTCACGATACCGAAGAAAATTACCAGGCCATCGAAACCCTGATTCGCGAACAGGAAATCGGGGGACTTACTTTTTTCCATAGCCGGCATTCTGCTGCGGCCAACTTTGAAAAGCGGGCGGAAGTACTGGATGTGAGCGGAACCTTTGAAAAATTGATTGGTCTCATCAACCGCTACCAGAAAGTTTCCACCATCCCACTTTTGATCAGCATCGATGGGGAATATGGCTTGGCCATGCGCATAGAAAATACACCCCAATATCCCTTTGCCATTACGCTTGGCGCCTTAAACGGGAACGCGGAATCCCAAGTGGAAGAAGTCGGTTACCGCATGGGCTTGGACATGAAGCGCTCCGGCATACACCTCAACCTCGCTCCTTGCGCCGATGTAAACACAAATCCCGATAACCCGGTGATTGGCTACCGCTCTTTTGGAAAGGATACCCAAAAAGTAGCTGAACTGGCATTTGCTGCCTATTTAGGCATGAAAAAAGCAGGGATTGGCGCTTGCTTAAAACACTTTCCCGGACATGGAGACACAGCAACGGACTCGCATTTGGGATTGCCGATATTGCACAAAACCAAAGCAGAACTTCAAGCGGAAGAGCTGTTTCCTTTTCAATACGGCATCGACCGAGGGGTGGAACTCATCATGGTCGGCCACTTGGCCGTACCTGCACTTACGGGAGGGGAAAACATCCCAGCCAGCATCAGTCGCGAACTGATCACCGACTTGCTGAAGGGAGAAATGGGGTTCAAAGGGCTCGTGATCTCCGATGCCTTGAATATGAAGGCCGTGGCCAACCTATTTCCTGAGCTAGGCGAACTTGAGTGGCAGGCATTTCATGCAGGAAACGACCTGCTTTGCTTCTCGGACCATGTGAAAGAGGGCATTGAGAAAATCGCCAAAAATGCCTCAGACTCAGAAATTGATGTTGTTTTTGAAAAAGTCTTGGACTTGAAAAAGCGCTTGGGCGTACTTGATTCCAAGCCCATTGAAGTTCCTGCTTTCGACTGGGAAAGCCATGCAGAACTTCAAAAAACCTTGGCAGAAAACTACGTTTCTGTGACCTCAGGTGAAATTAATTCGGCAGAGCTCGACACGTTATCAAAAGCAGGAAAACTAGGTTACCAGGAATTTTTTTCGGCTAGTCCAAGCCGGTTTTCAGAAGAGTTGAATCTTCCTTTCTCCTCAATCGAAGAGGCAGAGAAAGTGATTTTGGCAGTCTTTGTGCCCAGCCACAAGCCCTTGAACCAATTTGGAATGGACTCAGAAATCCTTGCCCAAATTCATCAGTTGGCCAAAACCAAGCCCTGTATGTTGGTCCATTTTGGAAATCCCTTGGCATTGAAACACCTGGGTGCGTTGGCCGATTTTGAGGCGGTGGTTTGTGCCTATCAGGGATTTACAGAGACTCAAGTACTCACTGCCTCCTTGCTACAGGGGAAATAAAGTTTAAGCCTGAGCCTTTCTTTCCATAGGTTACTTCAACACATGATGCGCCAAGACGCGCTGTACGTCGTAGACGTTGACGGACTTGTTGAACTGCTTTTTGATGCTGGGATGCACCTCACTGGAAACCCAGATTTTTAACTCCGCATCCAAATCAAAGGTGCCCGCCGTCTCCACGCTGAACCTAGAGATACTCTTGTAAGAAATGGAGGTGTATTCGGTTTTACTCCCTGTTATCCCTTGGATATCGACCAAAATCAGTCGCTTGTTGGTAAAAATAAAGGTGTCGCGAACTAGCTTGAAGCCGAGCTCAATCTCCTCTCCGGTGGTGAGCAACTCTCCATATTTCTTTTGAAGTTCCTCTTGACTGACCGCCCCTGCATTCCCCAATAGTGCTGAAAATAATCCCATGATGATTTTTTAAAATGAAAGAATAATTAAATCTCTGTCCAAGAAGACGAAAGATATAGTCCAAAGGTTTTTTGTATCGCTCGAGAAAGTGGACCTACTTAATCTTCTACCGAAAAGCGGTAGTCGATGGTATGCGTGTAGGTTTCCCCAGGACGAAGTACGGGACTTGGAAAGTTGGGGTGATGGATGGCATCGGGCCAATTTTGAGATTCTAAACAAAAGCCCCAATGGGTATCGTAGGTCTGACCCCCTGCACCTGGAAACTTGCTTAGAAAATTTCCCGTGTAGAATTGAACCCCCACATTGTCTGAATACATCTCCAGGACTCGGCCGCTCTCGGGGTGACGCACCCGGGCTACGGGCTTCATTTCGCTTGATTTCTCTCTTTTGATCACGAAGTTGTGGTCAAATCCCCCTCCATTGGCTGCGATCTGGTCTCCCAAGATTTTTGGCGAACGAAAATCAAAGGCAGTACCCGCTACCTCCTTCACCTCTCCAGTAGGAATCAGCTCCTCATCGATGGGGGTGTAGGCGTCTGCCCAAAATTGAATTTCGTGATCCAGGGCATCGCGTTTCATGCCGCCGAGGTTAAAGTAGGTATGGTTGGTCAAGTTGACCAAGGTTGCTTGATCCGCGGTCGATTCAAATCGAATTCGCAGGGTATTGTCGGCTAGGAGCTCCATCCAGAGTATCGTTTGAAGGTTGCCTGGATAGCCCTCTTCCCCATCCGGGCTGAGGTAGGTCATCTTGACCCCGGCAGCATCGTCCGTGGAGTAGGTTTCAGGCGTCCACACCTTCTTGTCAAACCCAATCTTCCCTCCATGCAAGTGATTGTCTCCATTGGTTTTCGCTAGGCTGTATGTCTTTCCATCCAATTCGAATTGGGCATTTGCGATCCGGTTGGCCACTCTCCCTGCGGTCACCCCAAAAAAAGGATGTTCCGTGGTCAAGAAATCCTCCACCTCCTCCAAGGTCAAGGCCACATTGGCTTGCTTCCCATTTCGGTCAGGTGCTAGGATTTTATAAACCATCCCTCCATAATTGGAGAGTTCTATTTGGACGGTGCCGTTGTCTAACACATAGCGGTACACGGGCTGTCCTTGAAAGTCGGTTAGGTGTTCAGAATGAATCATAAAGGTGGTGGTTTGAGAATTTATCGAAGGATCTTTTGGTGAGCTACAACCCCAATTAAAAAAAGAAAAAACAACCAGAAATCCTGCGCCAAAAATGGAGAATGACTTAAGTTGAGTCCTTGTCGTGGCCTTCATTTTTTCTAAACTAGTTTATTTGTTTAAGTTCGCTCCTTGTTTAACCAAATCCAATCCCGCTGATGGAAAAAAGAGGATCATTTTGGTCTACGGTCCACAGTCAACAGTTCACGGCAAATGGTAGTAAACCTCAATTCCTTGTTGCGTTTGTTACTTTTTATTAAGCGGATAGTCAAAAAAAAGCTGGACTAGGGTCCAGCTTTAGTGTAGTATGCAAGTTAGGAATTCGTCCATTGCGTGTGGTAAAACTTTCCACTTGGATCGTCCTTGCGCTGGTAGGTATGTGCACCAAAATAATCGCGCTGGGCCTGAATCACCGAAGCCGAAGACTCGGCCGTAATTCTACCGAGAAGGTAGTTGATCCCCGCACTCATCACGGGCAAGGCAAACCCATTCGTCAAGCCAATTCCTACGAATTCTGCCAAGGCCTTTCTTCCTGAAATCACCTGTTCTTTCACTCCAGCCATTTCGAAGAAGGAAATGGAATCCGAATAATTGGCCGAAATAGTCTCCATCAAACCGGATCGGATGATACAGCCATTGGTCCAAATGCGCGCGATTTCATTGAAATTAAGGTTCCAACCTTTGGCATCTGAGACCGTTTTCATCAATCGAAAACCTACTTCATGATTGATGATTCGAGCCAAGGCATAAGCCTCTTTGATCTTGGGCAGCCAGGTTTCCAAGGAGCCTTCAATGGGTTGAAACTCATGTTGGAAGGTTTTGGAAAAAGCCACTCGCATCGCTTTCTCTCCAGAAACACCTCGCGCATTCACCGCCTCAGCCAATGGACTATAGGGAATCCCATACTCCAATGCAGTCGTCAACGACCAAGCACCGGTGCCTTTTTGGCCAGCCTGATCGAGGATTTTATCGAGAAGTAATTCTCCACCTTCTTTGAAAAGCAATAGATCAGCGGTGATTTCGAGTAGGAAGGATTTCAACTCCCCTTTTCCCCAATTCGAAAAAATTTCAGAAACCTGAGCTGCCGAACAGCCAAATCCAAAACGCAACAGGTGAACCAGCTCCGCCAACACCTGCATCTCTCCGTACTCGATGGAGTTGTGAACCATTTTAATAAAGTGACCCGAGCCTCCCGGACCAACGTAGGTTACACAGGGTTTTCCGTCCTTGTCTTTGGCAGAAATCCTGCCCAAGAAATCTTCCACTAGCGCATAGCCTTCTGCATTCCCTCCAGGCATGATGGAAGGGCCTTTTCGCGCCCCCTCTTCTCCACCAGACACGCCCATGGGCAAGAAGTGCATGCCGACCTCTTTGAGACGATTCACTCTTCGATCCGAATCCAGGTAGAAGGAATTGCCTCCATCGATCACCAAGTCGTCTTTTTCCAATAGTGGAATCAATGCATCCAATTGAGCATCGATAGCCGCTCCTGCAGGGATCATCATCAAAATTCGACGTGGGGTAGCCAAGGAAGTTACAAACGCTTGCAAATCTTCATAAGCAGCGGTTTGAGTGAATTCCGGATTTTCATCCAGCACCTTTTGGGCGATGCCCTCCTCCTTCCCTGCCACAAAGCGGTTGTATAAGGATACGGAAACTCCATTTTCAGCGAGGTTGAGCGCTAGGCTTTTGCCCATCACACCCATACCGATCACCCCCATGTTCATTTTCATCTCTTGTTGCGTTAAATAGTGAAGGGATGCCTCCAGCACCTGGGCCGGGGTCCCTGAAATATCAATTAGTTTGCCTGAAGAAGGTTTCTCCCAAATGGACAGTTGGGAATCCAACATCCCCGCTTTCATGTAGTGGTTCTGACGGGCAAGCATGCGCTCCCAAATCAAATCTCGCGATCCAGTCAAGTGGATCCAACGCAGTTGATTGCTCACCTCAAGCTGTTGGCGGTAAGCGTTTTTGAGGGCGGAACAAGCCAAAATGGCACCTCCCTTTTTCTCCATTTCCAGCAACTCTGAAGCCAAAGCAGCTAACCAAGGTTGCCGATCTGCATCCGTTAAGGGCTCCCCTCTCCCCATTTTTTCAATGTTGGCAGGGGGATGAAACTGGTCTGCATCCAAAAACGGGAGTCCTAGTGCCTGAGACAAGCCCAATCCTAAGGTAGTTTTTCCCGTACCTGACACTCCTGTGACCACTACAAGCATGGTGCAAAGGTAAGTTTTTGATTGCAACTCTACACATTTTCGTTCTTCCTGGAATCGCAATTTTAGAAGGTTCAAATTCCTGCGTCAAACAGTAATTTTGAGAGGGATGATTTTTCCAAGAACTGAATAACTACCTTTGCTGCTCAAATTCAAGTTCCGATGATTTCAGTAGACAATGTATCCGTCATTCACGGCGGCAGCCCCCTATTCAGCAACATCACCTTCAACATCAATGAAAGTGACAAGATAGCCCTTATGGGCAAGAATGGCGCTGGAAAATCTACCCTCCTCAAAATTATTGCCGGGGTAAACAAGCCTAGTTCAGGCTCGGTTTCTGCACCAAAAGGATATGTCGTTGCCTACCTCCCACAGCACCTGCTAACTGCAGACGACTGTACGGTCATGGAAGAAGCTTCCAAGGCTTTTGCTTCCTACTTGAGTATGAAATCAGAAATTGACCAGATCAATGAGGAACTCACCGTCCGCACCGATTACGAATCAGAAGAATACTACAAGCTCATCGAGCGGGTATCTGAACTCAGTGAAAAATTTTACGCCATCGAAGAAATCAACTACGAGGCCGCCGTTGAAAAAGTATTGCTGGGACTAGGTTTCCTTCGAGAGGATTTTACACGCTCCACTTCTGAGTTCTCAGGAGGTTGGAGAATGCGCATTGAGCTAGCGAAGATTCTATTGCAAAACCCAGACCTCATCCTGCTGGATGAGCCCACCAACCACCTAGATATTGAATCCATCCAATGGCTCGAGGAATTTTTGTTGACCAAAGCCAAAGCCGTGGTGGTCATCTCTCACGATCGAGCCTTTGTGGACAACATCACCTCTCGAACCATTGAGGTGACCATGGGTCGCATTTACGATTACAAGGCCAAGTACAGCCACTACCTTGAACTTCGCAAGGAGCGTCGAGAGCAGCAGCAAAAACACTACGAGGAGCAGCAGCGCTTTATTGCCGACACCACCCAGTTTATCGAACGCTTCAAAGGAACCTACTCCAAAACATTGCAGGTACAGTCCCGCGTGAAAATGCTTGAAAAATTGGAGATCGTCGAGGTCGATGAAGTAGATACTTCTGCCTTGAAACTTCGATTTCCTCCTTCCCCGAGATCTGGTAAATACCCGGTGATTGTAGAAGACATGAGCAAGAGCTATGGAGATCATGTCGTGTTTAACCAAGCCTCCATGACCATCGAGCTGGGTCAGAAGGTAGCCTTTGTCGGAAAAAATGGAGAGGGGAAATCCACCATGATCAAGGCCATCATGGGACAGATTGATTTTAAAGGAAAGTGCGAGTTGGGGCACAATGCCATGATTGGCTACTTTGCTCAAAACCAAGCTTCCCTCCTCGACGAAAGCTTGAGCATCTTTGAAACGATCGATCAGCTAGCCGTAGGAGAGATTCGCACGAAGATCAAAGACATTTTAGGCGCCTTCATGTTTAAGGGAGACGACATCAACAAAAAAGTGAAAGTACTTTCTGGAGGAGAAAAAACCCGTTTGGCCATGATCAAACTCCTCTTACAGCCGGTCAACTTGCTGATTCTCGATGAACCGACCAACCACTTGGACATGAAGACCAAAGACATCATCAAAGATGCCCTCAAGGCTTTTGATGGCACGCTCATCTTGGTGTCCCACGACCGAGACTTCCTAGATGGACTGGCTACCAAGGTATTTGAATTTGGCAACAAGCGGGTGCGTGAGCATTTTGAAGACATCAATGGGTTCTTGCGGAACAAGAAACTGGAAAACCTACGCGAAGTAGAGCGCAAGTAACCGGGAGAGCGTACAAAGTACGATGTACCAGGTACGAAGTATTGCCTACGGCAGACGGGTTTAAGCTAATGTCGAATTTTGAACGTTGAACTAAGTAACCATGGAACTCGGCCAGCAGAATCCGTCTTGACTCCTGCAGCGTCTTAGTACTTGGTACATTATACCAAACTTTTTTAATGTCGAATCTCGAAAGCTAAATGCCTGATTTTGACCTGAAAAATAGGCTAAAACCACATAGGACCCTAGAAAAACAAGATTTCTAGGGTCCTATGTGGTTCTTTTTTATCTGGCTACTTACAACTTATGCGATTTCTCTGCTCTTGCTTCTTGCAGCCTCTTGGTACATTGTACTTGGTACTTAGTACATACTACGCAAAAGTTTATCTGGCGTAGCTCACCGAGCGCATTTCGCGGATCACCGTTACCTTGATCTGTCCAGGGTACTGCATCTCTTTTTCGATTTTCTGGGAAATATCAAAAGAAAGCTGACCTGCCTTCTGATCGTCTACATTGTCTGCATCAACCAGGATTCGCAACTCTCTACCTGCCTGCATGGCGAAGCATTTGTTGACTCCATCAAAGTTCAAGGCTAGTTCCTCCAATTCTTTCAAACGCTTCACATAGCTGTCCATGATCTCGCGACGGGCTCCAGGACGTGAACCCGAGATTGCATCGGAAGCCTGAACGATCGGAGAGATCATGGAGGTCATTTCGATTTCGTCGTGGTGCGCCCCGATGGCGTTGCAAATTTCTGGATGCTCCTTATAGCGTTTGGCTAGCTCCATGCCCAAGAGGGCGTGAGGCAATTCTTGCTCCTCTGGCCAAACCTTACCGATATCGTGAAGAAGACCTGCGCGTTTCGCCAGCTTGGCGTTGAGGCCCATCTCGGCAGCCATGGTCGCGGCGAGCTTAGCCACTTCCCTGGAGTGCTGGAGTAGGTTTTGTCCATAAGAAGAACGGAAACGCATACGACCCACCATCTTGATCAATTCAGGGTGAAGGCCATGAATTCCAAGATCAATGCAGGTACGTTCTCCGATTTCTACAATCTCCTCTTCGATGTTTTTCTCTGTCTTGGCCACTACCTCTTCGATACGCGCAGGGTGGATACGTCCATCCTGTACCAAGCGGTGTAGCGAAAGACGTGCAATCTCTCTACGTACTGGATCAAAACCAGAAATGATGATTGCTTCTGGGGTATCATCTACGACGATTTCCACACCCGTAGCCGCTTCCAGCGCACGAATGTTTCGACCCTCTCTACCGATGATTTTTCCTTTGATGTCGTCACTTTCAATGTTGAATACGGACACACAGTTTTCCACTGCATGCTCGGTAGCGGTACGCTGAATGGTGTCCAATACAATCTTTTTGGCCTGCTTGGTAGCGGTCAATTTGGCCTCGTCTAGGATATCTTTAATTTGGGAGGATGCCTTGCTTTGCGCCTCTTCAGTCAGCATGTTCACCAATTGCTCTCTTGCTTCTTCTCTGCTCAAGCCTGCTAGTTTTTCCAAGTCAGCAATGCGCTGGTTGGTCACGCGATCTAGCTCCTCCTTCTTCACTTGAACAGCATGCAATTGAGCCGTCAAATTTTCTTTTTTGGAGTCGAGTTCGGCCTCTCTACGCTTCACATTTTCTTGTTCCTTAGCAACCTGCTGCTGCAGTTGCTTCACCTTATTTTCATTGGTGATGATCAAGTTTTTCTTTGCATTGTGCTCCTCATCAAACTCCGCCTTCAGCTTCAAGTACTTTTCCTTGGCCTCAAGCATGCGGTCTTTTTTGATGGTTTCCGCAGTCAATTCCGCTTCTCGAAGCATGGATTTGATCTTCTCCTTGGTCTCCCCAATCTGTTTGTTTTGTTTATTTTTAAATAGGAAGCCAGCCAATGCGGCTCCTCCACCTAAGCCTACAAGGGCCGCTAGGATGGAATATAAAAGTACGTTTGCCATAGTAGTGATATATAGTTAAGGTTCACCTACCGGCTCTAGAATCATCAAAATGAAGGAGACTTAATCTTAAACGGCCTTGGCAAGCAAGGCGGAGATATGGGCTAAACTGCGCTCAATTTGCTCGCTGTCTTCCGCATTTCCAGCATTGGTCTCTAGAGATTCCACCATGCAATCAAAGGCCACCATGGCCAATAAATCAGTGGTGTCATCCAAGCCAAACTCGGATTTATACTTTCTTAATTTCTCATTGATTACTCGACCTGCATGACGGATCTTGCCTTCATCTTCAGGCTTGACGCGCATGGGGTATTCCCGGTCTCCGATTTTTACTTTTATGGCTAATGTTTCCATGTTATTCGGATAGATGGGTAATCAACTGATCGATTTCTTGTATATAGGAATTGATTAAGTCACTCATTTCGACGGTATCCTCAGGGCTTACCGGTCGGTTGTCCACAATGTTACTAATTTTAATCTTATTTTTAAAATGGTCTAGGGCGACCTCCTTCTCATTCACCTGGGCTTCAAGCGCTACCAAACGGGCAGTTAAGCGCTCATTTTCAACAGTCAAGGCTTCTATCTTTTTACTTACCTGAACAGAAAGTTTTTCAAGTTTTTGTAATTCCTCGTGAATCATAACTTAGCTTCGGATGATGGCCCCCACTTGATTTTGAAAGGCATGAATCAAGTTACTCATTGTTTTTTCAATTTCCTTATCGGTCAAGGTATTTTCTTGATCTTGAAGAATAAAACTCAGCGCATAGGCTTTTTTTCCAGCCTCTAGCTTATCCCCTTGATACACATCAAATACATCCAGACGCTTCAACAACTTTCCTCCGGCCTTTTCAGCAACCACCTTGACACGGGCAAAGGTAACTTCTTTGTCAAGTACCAAGGAGAGGTCACGACGAACTTCTGGAAACTTGGAAAGTTCTTGAAACTTCTTCAATCCGGAAGATTTCTTGGACAGCAAGTCCCAGTCCAGATCCGCAAACCAAACTTCCTGCCTTACTTCGGCCAACTTCAATTGCTTTTCTTCAACCAAGCCCAAGGTACCGACCACTTTTTCACCCAACTTCAACCTCAAGCCGTAAGCAAAAGGGTCTGTTTCAATGACTTCTACCTCGCTTACTTCTACATTCAAGCGCTCGAGAATTCGAGTGACTGTGGCATAGAGATCGGTAAATGCAAATGGCTTTGCGGACTCAACCCAACTCTCGGAAGAACGGTTGCCGGATTGAAAAATCGCCAAACGTCGCGACTCCTTGTAGCCACCTTCCGCCTTCTTTTGATATACCGTACCAAACTCAAAACACTTTAAATCTGTCTGTCTTCTATTGATGTTGTGTGCTACTACCTCCAAACCAGAGAACAAGAGCGTTTGGCGCATTACGCCCAAGTCTTCACTCAACTTGTTGTAGATCTCCACGGTAGTGCTCGCATCCAAAAAGCCTGCCTTTTCCACATACTTGGGACTGGTCAAACTGTTGGTCACCAACTCAAAATAGCCTTGGTTGGCAAGCAATTCGGTCAGTCGGTACTGCAACTTTGCGACATCCTTTACCGGATGCTCAGCCAAGTAATCTGTACGCAGGTTGTCGGAAAGCAGCACCTGCTGAAAGCCATGAATACGCAACACTTCTTCGATGATGTCTGCTTCTCGGGTGACATCCACCCGGTAGGGCTTGACAGTTGCCACGAATCCCTCTGCCGTCAGTTCAGAAATCGCAATGTCCAAATTTTCAAGGATCCCCACCACTTCTGTAGGCTCGATAACTTTGCCAATCAGGCGATTGATGTGTCCAAAATTGACTGGAATACGCACATCTTGCCTTGGCTCAGGATAACAATCGGTAATTTCGGAGGCTACTTTCGCACCCGCATAGCGCTGCAATAGGATGACGGCCTGCTTGAGTGCATACACCGGCATGTTGGGATCGGTTCCCCGCTCAAAACGGAAGGAAGCATCGGTCTTCAATCCATGCACTTGCGAACCCTTACGAATCACGTCAGGGGAGAAATAGGCCGACTCCAAGAAGATGTTCGTGGTTTGCTCAGATACGCCTGAAACAGCTCCTCCAAAGACCCCAGCAATACACATCCCGCCCTTCGAATCACAGATCATTAATTCTTCGCCAGAAAGTTTTCGCTCTTTTCCGTCTAGGGTCACAAAAGTGCTGCCTTTCGGAAGTTTACCCACACGGATTTTACCTTCCCCGATTTTGGCCGCATCAAAGGCATGCAAGGGTTGCCCCAAATCGTGTAGGATGTAATTGGTGATGTCGACTACATTGTTGATCGGTTCCATGCCCAAGGAACGTAGAAAATGCTGCAACCATTGTGGGGAAGGTCCTACTTGAATGTCTGTCAAGACAACCCCTGCATAGCGAGGGCAATCGTCTGTTTTGTCCACGACTACTTGCACCGCAGGGCCTTGAGCCTCCACGGGTAGTGCTTTTTCCTCAGGCAAACAAAGATCTCTTCGCAAAAGCGCTTTCAAGTCCCTCGCCACGCCTAGGTGAGAGGCAGCATCCGCGCGGTTGGGCGTAAGCCCGATTTCTAAAATTTGGTCTTGAGTCACTTCAAAATAGGCCGAAGCAGGAGTCCCGTTTGGAAGGTCCGTGTCTAGCACGATGATGCCCGCATGGGAAGTACCAATTCCGATTTCGTCTTCGGCACAAATCATCCCTTCGGAAACTTGTCCTCGGATTTTGGCCTTCTTGATTTCAAAAGGCTCTCCATTGCTTGGATACAAGGTGGCTCCGACGGTGGCCACGACCACCTTCTGACCTGCTGCGACATTGGAGGCGCCACAGACGATCTGAGACACCTGGTCTGGACCGATAGCTACAGTAGTCAAACTCAACTTATCGGCATCGGGATGCTTTTCACAGGTCAACACTTCTCCAATGACCATCCCCTCCAAGCCTCCTGGTACAGACACAAAAGAATCAATGCTCTCTACTTCCAGTCCGGATTGGGTGAGTAGTGCCGCAATTTCGGCTGGGCTTTCAGTCAAATGGATGTACTCCTTGAGTCTATTGATTGATATTTTCATAGCAGTGGGTGAGCTCCCCTTCCGGTTAGCAAAAAAGGTGCGTGAGCACCATTTGGGTAAGTTGCAAATTTAAAAGATTTGCCTGAGCCCTTGGGCATTAATCGTAATTTTTCTCCCCTACCGGAATGGCAATTCCCAAGATATTTTCTCGAGGAGGCAGCGGGCAGGCAAATTCCGGATTGTAGGCACAGTAAGGATTGAAGGCCAGGTTAAAATCAATCGTTATGCTGTTTTTTCCATCTTGCCGAACATTGAGGTAGCGTCCTCCCCCATAGGTTTCTTTCCCTGAAGTCTCGTCTGAGAAGGCCAGGAAAAAGTTACGCATGTCGGATTCATTCAGCGATTGCAAGAGGAGCACTTTGTTGGTTTTTCCGCCCAACTCAAATTCTGCCCAGGAATGTTCCAAGTAGCGCTCGCTGCTTCCGTCTGTCAATGGAACCTCCCGAACTTTCTTGATTTCAATGGGGAGCAAGCGTGCTTTGACCCGATACGCAGGGTCGATAGCATAAAATTTCAAACTTTGTAATCCGCGTTTTTGCTCCTCAGTCAAGGGGGACTCGACATTGAAGCGGATGTATTTGAATTGGCGCTCCCGCTCCATTTCTATTTTCTCGATGTAATCCTCAGGACTTTCAGCAGCTGTAAACATGTAGGTGATGGCAGCCAAGACCACCAATGATGCCAGAATAAGAAGAAGATGACTTGATTTCACGTGTGTTATTTTTGTTTAACTATCCAAACAAGCCTTCGCTACCCTTGGTTTGAACCCTTACAAAAGAAAGTTCGCCAATTACATCATCCCTTCATCCGCAAAGCTAAAGTATCCCTGATCGGTGTAGATGAGATGATCCAGTAGCGGCAATTCCAACTCCTTTCCGATTTGCTGCACCCGTTGGGTAAGGCGCTGATCCGCATCGGAAGGCTGAAGGTTGCCACTTGGGTGATTGTGAACCAAAATTAGGGAATGTGCCCCGTGTTCCAAAGCAAATTTGAAGACTACCTTGAGGTCAACCACAGAAGCCGTGGTTCCTCCTTGACTGACCCGTTGCTTTTTAATCAAGCCATTGGCTCGATTCAGCAGGAGCAAATAAACTTGCTCTACCGGTTCATCGTGCAAGTCAGGTCTCATAAGCAAATAAACTTGCCTTGAACTGGTAATTTTTTCGCGTTTGGGAAGTTCCTGCTCTTTTCTCCGCCTCCCCAGTTCCAAGGCACTGACAATCGAAACAGCTTTGGCCTCCCCAATCCCCTTCAATTGGGTGAGGTCTGCTACAGACATCCGCGCCAGAGCAGCCAAGTCATTCCCAACCGAGGACAGCAGCATCCGGGCTAGGTCGACGGCACTACAGGCTGCGGTGCCGGTGCCAATCAGGATGGCGACAAGCTCTGCATCGGAGAGGGCAGCCTTCCCTTTGAGGAGAAGCTTCTCGCGGGGCCGATCTGCTTCGGCCAATTCAAAAATTTTGATGGAGGAGTGTGTATCCATGTATAGGTTAAAAAGTATTTGGATTATCCGCAATTATACCAGGTGTGTAAGGCTAGACTTAAATCCTGCGGATAATCGTCGTCGACAGCTGACCGTCAACATTCCACAGCTCACCTAATTGAACCTCAAACCTTCATTTCTTTAGTTAGTGGTGAAAACGTGGATAATCAGCTAAATCTAATTAAAAAAGGGTATAAAAAAACCCTGCTTGTGGGCAGGGTTTGATTTTTTGATGGGATAGATTATCCCAAAGCGCTTACCACTTTAGCCAATCTTGACTTCTTGTTGTTTGCGTTGTTTTTATGAATGACATTCTTCTTAGCCAGTTTGTCCAACATGGAAGAAACTTTCTTGTACAACTCCATCGCCTCTACTTTATCCGTAGCCG
>JACCDS011151132.1_pt1 | contig 25183 bp, 28 predicted proteins | sample 7446441 | NCBI WGS metagenome assembly JACCDS01 (sample SAMN15323445, study PRJNA562643) | freshwater metagenome | isolation source: river surface water | place: USA:Blue River Watershed | collected 2017-08-17 | reverse complement strand
GCCGAGAAGTGCATCTTCTGCTACCCGCGCATCGAGGCCGGTCAGCCCACCGTTTGCTCGGAAACCTGCGTGGGCCGCATCCGCTACCTGGGCGTGCTGCTGTACGACGCCGACCGCATTGCTGAAGCCGCCAGCGTGACCAATGAGACCGATCTGTACAAGGCCCAGCTCGACATCTTCCTGGACCCGCACGATCCCAAAGTGATCGAGCAGGCCCGCGCCGACGGCATTCCCGAAGCCTGGCTGGAAGCCGCCAAGAGCAGTCCGGTCTACAAGATGGCCGTGGACTGGAAGGTGGCCCTGCCGCTGCACCCCGAATACCGCACGCTGCCCATGGTCTGGTACGTGCCACCGCTCTCGCCGATCACCGCCGCCGCCAATGCCGGTCAGATCGGTGTGAATGGCGAGATCCCGGACGTGAGCCAGCTGCGCATTCCGCTCAAGTACCTGGCCAACCTGCTGACCGCCGGTGACACGATGCCCGTGGCCAATGCGCTGGAGCGCATGCTGGCGATGCGCGCTTACCAGCGCGGCAAGCATGTGGACGGCGTGGTCAATCAGAACGTGCTTGACCAGGTGGGGCTCTCCAGCGCCCAGGTCGAGGACATGTACAAGACCATGGCGATCGCCAACTACGAAGATCGTTTCGTGATCCCGACCACGCACCGCGAATACGCCGAGAACGCTTTCAATGTGCGCGGCGGTTGTGGCTTCAGCTTCGGCAACGGTTGCTCCGAAGGCGTGACCGAGACCAGCCTGTTTGGCAGCGAGAAGAAGCGCACCATCCCGATCAAGGTGGAGGCCTGACCATGTTCAAGACCCAAGCCCCCACCATGCGCCTGACACTGCGGGTGCTGGCGCACCTGCTGCGCTACCCCGACGCCGAGTTGCGCTCCCATCTGGGCGAGCTGGCCGATGCGTTGCGACTCGAAGCGGCAGTGTCCGGCCACCGTCTGGATGAACTGCAGGCGCTGATCCGCCGCCTGCAGACGCTGGACGCGCTGCAGACCGAGTCCGAGTATGTTGAGTTGTTTGATCGCGGCCGCAGCACTGCGCTGCACCTGTTCGAGCATGTGCATGGCGACTCGCGCGACCGTGGCCCGGCCATGATCGACCTGATCCAGACCTACGAGCAGGCGGGCCTGTACCTCGGCCCCGAGGAACTGCCCGACCACTTGCCGGTGCTGCTGGAGTTCGCTTCCACCCAGCCGCCACAGCAGGCGCGCGAATTTTTGGCCGAGACCGCGCACATCGTGCGCAGGATATTCAGCGCCTTGCTCAAGCGCGAGAGCCCCTACGCCAGCGTGCTGGCCGCCGTGCTCGAACTGGCCGGTGAAAAAGCCGAAGCCGTGCCGGTGCCCGCAGAGCCGCACATGGACGAGTCCTGGGCCGAGCCCGAAGTCTTTGGCGGTTGCTCCACCGAAGGCCAGGCCCGCCCCGGCCAGCCGCAACCCGTTCGCCTCGTCAGGAACGCTTCCTCGACGGCATCTTCTCTTGGAGTCCAGCCATGAACCTGCTGCACAACTTCTTATTCAGCGTCTACCCCTACATCTGCCTGGCGGTGTTCTTCATGGGCAGCCTGGCCCGCTTTGACCGCGATCAGTACACCTGGAAGAGCGATTCCTCGCAGCTCTTGCGCAAAGGCCAGCTCAAGTGGGGCAGCAACCTGTTCCACGTCGGTATCCTGTTCCTGTTCTTTGGCCACAGCGTGGGTCTGCTCACACCGCACTGGGTGTATGAGCCCTTCATCACCGCTGGGCAGAAACAGATGATTGCCGTCACGGCTGGTGGCATTGCAGGCTTTGTCTGCTTCATCGGCCTGACGCTGCTGCTGCACCGCCGTATCTTTGATCCGCGCATCCGCCTGACCAGCCACCGCACCGACCTGATGATCCTTGTCATCCTGTGGGTGCAACTGGTGCTGGGTCTGGTCACGCTGCCGTTCTCGATGGGTCACAGCGATGGCGCGGTCATGCTCAAGCTCTCGGCCTGGGCGCAAGGCATCGTCACCTTCCAGCCCAATGCGGGCAACCTGAGCGGTCTGGACTGGCCCTACCTGGTTCACCTGGTGCTGGGCATGAGCATCTTCCTGCTCTTCCCCTTCAGCCGTCTGGTGCATGTGTGGAGCGGTTTCGGCACGCTGGCCTACATCGTGCGGCCTTACCAGGTGGTGCGCAGCCGCCGCCTGGGTCTGCCCACCCGCGGCCGTTGAGGAGCAAGACATGGAACACGTGATCGACAAACCCGAGACGGCCGGTGGCTGCGGTTCCGGCAGCTGTGGCTGCGGCTCGGCCGCCATCGACATGACGCCTGCCGCTGCAGCCATGCCTGAAGTCCGCATCAACGGCCGCCGTCTGCACATCGGCCCTGGAGAAGACCTGGACACCGTGCGCGAGCGCGCCTGGGGCGAGGTGCTGCGGCAGGAAGCCGTGCGCCAGGGCCTGCTGGCCGATGTGGTCAGTGATTTGGCCCCGACCCTGAGCGCTGATCAGCAGCAGGTCATTGAAGACATGCTCGACGCCGCGGTGCAGACGCCTGAGCCCACGACCGAAGCCTGCCAGCGTTACTACGATGCCCAAAAGCCGCGCTACACCCACGGTCAGCAGGTGCAGCTGCGCCACATCCTGTTTGCCGTGACGCCTGGGGTGCCGGTCCAGAAACTGGCCCAGCACGCTGAAGCGGCTTTGCTGGAGCTGACCCACAAGGATGCCCCGGTGGGTCGCTTTGCACAACTGGCCGCAGAACTGTCCAACTGTCCCAGCGGCGCCCAGGGCGGCGAGCTGGGCTGGGTCGGCCCGCAGGACTGCGCGCCTGAACTCGCGCAGTTCCTGTTCATGCAGGAGGGTGGTGTGGCCCAAGGCCTGCAACCGCGCCTGGTGCATTCGCGCTTTGGCTTGCACATCGTCGACGTGCAGGACCAGCGCCCAGGCCAGCTGGCGCCTTTTGAGCAGGTGCAGGACCGCATCGCAGGTGAGCTGACGCTGCAGTCGCGCGCCACCGCACTGCGCCAGTACATGCTGCTGCTGGTGGGGCAGGCCCGCGTCGAAGGCATTGACCTGGAAGGCGCCGACACACCGTTGGTGCAGTGAGCCCGCCCCATGCCGCTGTCTCAGGGTGATCAGGACGAACTGCTGCAGCGCCTGCGGCAGTTCCACTCGGACTACTTTCCGCGCCACCAGCAGCGCTTTCAGGACCTGGTGGCCCAAGGCCAGCACCCGAAGACGCTCTTCATTGGTTGCTCTGACTCGCGCCTGGTGCCGTACCTGCTGACCGGTGCCGAGCCGGGCGACCTGTTCATCGTGCGCAATGTGGGTGCGTTCGTGCCACCTTATGACGGCTCACATGGGCTGCATGGCACCACGGCGGCCATCGAGTTCGCGGTGCTCAGCCTCAAGGTCGAGCACATCATTGTTTGCGGTCACACGCACTGCGGCGCCATCCGTGCAGCCTATGAAGGTGCGCCAGAAGAGGCCGTCAACCTGCACAATTGGCTGCAGTTGGCCGACGAGGCCTTGTTGCCCGTGCAGACCAGTCCGGAGGCGCTCTACCGCACCGAGCAGCGCAGCGTAGTGCTGCAGCTCGAACGCCTGCTGGACTACCCCATGGTGCGCCGCGAAGTGGAGGCCGGTCGGCTGCATCTGCACGGCTGGCATTACGTCATCGAGCAGGGCGAGGTGCATGTGTTCGATGCCCAGCAAGGCACTTTTGTGGCCGCCAGCGATGCCGCGCACAGCGGCACCGGGCCGTACAGACCCTATGTGGAACACGACGGGCAGGTGATTGCAGACGAGTGAGCTTTGGCCTCAAGCCCACCAGCCGGCAGCGTCATGCGCCAGTGCGATGCCCGCCATGCTCAGCACCACGCCCAGTGCCGCGATGAAGAACACCAAGCGCTGAGCGCGCGTGCGCCCTCGCTTGAGTGCGTATGAACCCAGAACGATGTAAACCACCAACAGTCCCAGCTTGACGCCCAGCCAGGCGTTGCGCACGGGGTGTAGGCCCAGCAGGGCCCAAAGGCTGGCGCCCGCTGCCAGAAGCAGCACATCGATCACCACGCTCAGGTACCGCCAGAATGGCTGCATCGGCCAGGCGTGCAGGGCGGCGATACCCAGGCCCCGCGCGACGAACAGCGCGATGCTGGCGGTGACACAGCCCATATGCAGGTGTAGCAGGGCAGGGTAGAGCCCCGGGTGGTTGGCCAGCAAATCGCTCATGCGCCCAAGGTTAGCAGCTCTCCCTCGGGTGTCAGCAGATGCCGAACCAGTTCGGCCACGCTGCGGATCTGCTCGCCAAAAGGCAGGCGTCCAGCGCCCCGGAAAAACAGACCGCGCTGGGCATCGCCCTCCATGGCATGGCCGAGCTGCTGATCGATGCAGAACTGGCCGATGCCCGCCAGGCCATCGCGCAGCCCGCAGGTCTGCAGGCAGTCGAACGACATATTGCACTTGGCCTTGGGGTGGGCGCGCTCCTGCAGGATGGGCAGGATGCGCAAATATTTGTCCAGCCAGGGTGTGCGCACGGCACGCGCAGGCAGTCCGGCCACGCTGGTGAATTCCACAATGTCCTGCGGCTGCGCCTCTGCCAGGATGCGCTTGAACACCTCGGAGGCGTCGCATTCCTCGGTCACCGCAAAGGCCGTGCCCAGTTGCACACCAGCGGCGCCCAGTGCCTGCAGACGACGAATGTCGGCATGGCTCTCGATGCCTCCGGCGGCGATCAGCGGGATGTCCTGCCCGTAACCTGCCTGCTTGAAGAATTCCTGCACCTGCGGGATCACGACCTCAAAATCAAAGCGCCCATCGCCCAGGTCGGCCACCTTGGCGGCGCCCAGGTGCCCACCGGCCAGGCGTGGGTGCTCGATCACGATGGCGTCGGGCAGACGGCCTTTCTTTTCCCATTTGCGCACCAGCAGCTGCACGCCGCGCGCGTCCGACAGGATGGGGATCAATGCCACTTCGGGGTGTTCGCGCGCCAGATCGGGCAGGTCCAGCGGCAGACCCGCGCCCACCACCAGGGCATCGGCACCGCTTTGCAGTGCCTGCTTAACATAAGCCTCGTAGGCGCTGAGCGCCTTCATCACGTTCACCGCGATCGCCCCCTGACCGTGCGAGGCTTCGCGGGCCGTGCGGATTTCGCGGTCCAGAGCGACAAGGTTGGCCGTGTCGATCAATTCACGTGCATCGGGTGCCTTGTCCAGATGCGCGGTCGCCGCCATCAGGTCGGGGTGGCGGCGGCGCAGGTCTACCGACGAGATGGTGCCCATGCCCCCCAGGCAGGCCACGGCAGCCGCCAGACCCGAGGCAGACACGCCGACACCCATGCCCCCTTGCACGATCGGCAGCAGGGTTTTGTTGCGGACGCGCAAGGGCTTGAGACCCGAGGCCATCGCCAGGGCCAGCCAGGGCGCATGGCTGGCGGTTTCAGTGGGCATCTTCATTTCAATGCGCTGCCTGACTTTCAAACACCGGAAAGAGCAGGTTGTTTTCGGTGTGGATGTGTTCGATCAGGTCTTCGGTGAGGCGGGCCGTGCCTGCGTAGAGCGCTTGCCAGGTGTTGCAGGCACCGGCGGGTGCCTGGTGGTGCTGGGTCAATTCGGCCAGGCGCTCGATCTGCGCGCCATGGCTGACGTGCTCATGGCGCATCATGCCGATCGGATGCACCACCATCGGGTGCCCACCCTGCTTGAGCAGCGGAAAGAGGATCTGCTCTTCCTTGGCCATGTGGTCGAGCAGTTCCTGCTCCATGGTTTCCAGGTGGTCGGCCAGACCCTGCGGCACTTGCGGGTGATCGCGGTGCACGGCTTCAACGCGGCGCGCCATGCGGATGAGTTCGGGCAGTTGCTGGCGGTGCACCTCGTGGTAGCGGCGCAGGATGTGGTCGATCAGTTCGGCCGGGGCGGGAGCTTCGGGCGCAGCTTCCAGCTGCTGCAAGCCGCGAATTTCATCGAGCACAACGCTGGCATTGAGGCCCTTGCTGGTGCAGGCAGTGTCAAGCGATTGCTGGCCACCGCAGCAGAAATCAAGCTTGAGGCGGCGGAACACCGCCGTGGCGCCAGGGATCTGTACGGCCAGACTGCCCAGGCTCTGGCTGGCTTGTGCGGGGGTGTGCTGTGGGGTCATGGTGCTTCCTTTTAAAGGTTCATTGAATGTGAATCTATTGTGCGATAAGATTCATCTGAAAAGAACATTTACCTTGCGTGCCGTCAGGTCTTTGCTGTGGCAGCGCGCGAAAGGAGAACGCCATGCGCCTGACCCAATGGACCGATTACGCCTTGCGTGTGCTGATGTACTGCGCTGCAAACGCCGAGCGCGAGAACGCGCCCACCATCGCCGAGATTGCCGAGGTGCATGCCATCTCACGCAGTCATCTGATGAAAATCGTGATGGAACTTTCGGCCAAGGGCTGGCTTTCGACCACGCGCGGGCGCGGTGGTGGTTTGCGGCTGGTGCAGCAGCCGTCGCAGATCGTGGTGGGCGAGGTGGTGCGCCAGATGGAAGAGGACTTTGGGCTGGTGGAGTGCTTCAACACCCAGGGCAGCCATTGCAAGCTCGATGGGCACTGCCGACTCAAGGGGGTGTTGTCGAATGCGCTGCAAGCCTGGATGGACGTGCTCGATGGCGTGACGCTGGCGGACCTGGTCGCGCCGGGGGCAGCGGTATCGGCGCTGCCTTTGACCCGCATCAAGCGTTCAGCGCGCGGTCTTGCCGCATGATGCGGACAGCCTTGGAGCTGTCCCATGGATTTTTCACCGTCTCTTCGCGCACAAGAATGGCAGGTCCGTCTCTCGGCCTTCGTGTCGCGTTACCTGCTGCCCTACAACGCAGCCTGGCACGCTTCGGTGCAAAGAGGTGAATTTCCACCCCTCTTCATGCAGGACCTCAAGGCCCTGGCGCAGGAAGAAGGGCTGTGGAATCTTTTTCTGCCGACGCTTCAGCCCGATGAGCCGGGCACCGCATTGAGCCACCTCGACTATGCGCCCCTGGCAGAGACCATGGGGCGCCTGCCCTGGGCGGCCGAAGTGTTCAACTGCAATGCACCGGACAGCGGCAACATGGAATTGCTGCACCGCTTTGCCGAAGATGCGCAGCGCGCGCAGTGGCTGGTGCCGCTGCTGCGCGGTGAGATCCGCTCGGCCTTTGCCATGAGCGAACCCGATGTGGCGTCTTCCGATCCGACCAATCTGCAGACCGCGGTGCGGTCCGAGGGTGACGAACTGGTGCTCAACGGGCGCAAATGGTTCATCACCGGCGCGGCGCATCCCGATTGCCGTTTGCTGATCGTGATGGCACTCAATGAAGGAGCGTGCGCCGATGCCCACCACAGCCACAGCCTGGTGCTGGTGCCCATGGACACGCCGGGCGTGAATGTGGTGCGCAACATCCCGGTCGTGCACCACCTCGCGCCCGACGGGCATTGCGAGATCGTTTTTCGCCAGGTGCGCGTGCCGCGAGCCAACCTGCTCGGGGCCTGGGGTGAGGGTTTTGCCATGGCCCAGGCCCGACTGGGCCCGGGGCGGGTGCACCACTGCATGCGCACTATCGGCCAATGCGAACTGGCGCTGGAAATGGCCACCGAACGCACCCTGGAGCGGCAGATGCACGGCCGGGTGCTGGCCGAGCAGTCCAATGTGCAGGACTGGCTGGCCGAGTCGCGCATCGAGATCGATCAGGCCCGTTTGCTGGTGCTGCGCACCGCCTGGCTGCTGGATCAGGGTGACAACCGCTCTGCCCAGGCGCGGGCCCAGATTGCGGCCATCAAGGTCGTGGCGGCCCGCTTGCAAAGCCGCGTGGTCGAGCGGGCCATGCAGATCTTTGGCGCCATGGGCCTGTCGCCCGACACGCCACTGGCCGCTTTCTGGACCTGGGGCCGCGCCATGCACCTGATGGACGGCCCGGACGAGGTGCATTTGCGCACGGTGGCACGCCACGAAATCGCCCGTGCCCGTGAGCGTTTGGGCCAATCGGCCGCCTGGTTCACCACCCCGGAGCAGATGCGCAGCGAGCCGCATTTGGCAGCGTGATGACGCCCCCCTTTTATCTCAAAAATCCTTGTTTCGGCGGGCGATTTTTAGGCCACAATCCACCCCCTTCCGGACCGATCCGGAACCCAGAACATCAGAATTTCACATCATGAACAGCCCCCTCGACCACGCACAGATCGCCCAAGCCATGACCCACTTACCCCCCCAGCCCATCAGCACCGACGTGCTGCGCGAGAAGTACCTCAAGGACGGTGAAAGCACCGTGGAGCAGCTCTACGACCGCGTGGCCCGCGCTCTGGCCAGCGTGGAAAAGGAAGAACTGCGTGCCGACTTCGAGCAGCAGTTCCGCCGCAACCTGGATGCGGGTGCGATTGGCGCCGGTCGCATCATGAGCGCGGCGGGCACGGGCATCCAGGCCACGCTGATCAACTGTTTTGTGCAGCCGGTGGGCGACTGCATCCAGGGCGTGGACGACGACGGCTACCCCGGCATTTACGAGGCGCTGCGCGAAGCGGCCGAAACCATGCGCCGCGGCGGCGGCGTGGGCTACGACTTCTCGCGCATCCGCCCCAAGGGCGCGCGCGTCAAGGGCACAGCTTCCACCGCATCGGGTCCCTGCAGCTACATCAATGTCTTCGACCAGTCCTGCGCCACGGTCGAAAGTGCCGGTTCACGCCGCGGCGCCCAGATGGGCGTGCTGCGCATCGACCACCCCGATGTGCTCGAATTCATCACCGCCAAGCGCACGCCCGGACGCTGGAACAACTTCAACGTCTCGGTGGGCGTGACCGACGGCTTCATCGAAGCGGTGCAGCAGGGCGCCGACTGGGAGCTGGTGCATCCGGCCGAACCCGCAGCCGAACAAAAGCAGGGCGCCCGCCAGCGCGCCGATGGCCAGTGGGTGTACCGCACGCTTCCCGCACGCGAGCTGTGGGACACCATCATGAAGTCGGCGTATGACTTTGCCGAGCCGGGCATCCTGTTCCTGGACCGCATCCAGACCGACAACAACCTGCGCGCGGTCGAGTCGATCAATGCGACCAACCCCTGCGGTGAGCAGCCCCTGCCGCCCTACGGTTGCTGCGATCTGGGTCCGATCATCCTGACCCGGTTTGTGCGCCATCCCTTTGACCACGAGGGGTCGGCGAGCTTTGACTTTGAAGCCTTTGCCCAGAGCGTGGCGCTGCAGGTGCGTGCCCTCGACAACGTGCTCGAACTCACGCACTGGCCGCTGCCCCAGCAGGAGCGTGAGGCCCAGGCTAAGCGCCGCATTGGCGTGGGCTTTACCGGTCTGGGTGACACCCTGGTCATGCTGGGCTTGCCCTACAACGCCCCCGAGGGCCGCGAAATGGCGCGCCGCATCGCCGAATGCATGCGCAACGCCGCCTACCTCGCTTCGGTGGAACTGGCCGTCGAAAAAGGCCCATTCCCCCTGTTTGACGCCAAGACCTACCTGGCCGAAGGCACCTTTGCCAGCCGCCTGCCCGACGAGATCAAGAAGCAGATCAAGAAGCACGGCCTGCGCAACAGCCACCTGCTGTCGATCGCGCCCACCGGCACGGTGAGCCTGGCCTTTGCCGACATCGCGTCCAACGGCATCGAGCCCGCGTTTTCCTGGACCTACACCCGCAAGAAGCGCGAGGCCGATGGCACGCGCAGCGAATACGAGGTGCAGGACCACGCCTACCGCCTGTACAAGGCGCTGGGCGGCGACACTGCCAAGTTGCCGCCCGCTTTTGTGGGTGCGCTGGAGATGAGCGCCGAGGACCACATCGCCATGATGCAGGCGGTGCAGCCCTACATCGACACGTCCATTTCCAAGACGGTGAATGTGGCGGCCGACTACCCCTACGAAGACTTCAAGAACCTGTACCTGCAGGCCTGGAGCGCGCGCCTCAAGGGCCTGGCCACCTACCGCCCCAACAGCATCCTGGGCGCGGTGCTCGAAGTCAAACCCGCTGAAACCGCTGCAGCACCTGCTGCCGCTTCGACAGCTGAACCCGCCCCCGCCCCGGTGGTGGACCCGATGCGCACCGTCATCGAAAGCCGCCCCTTGGGCGCGCTGGACGCGGTGGCCGAAAAAATCGAATACTGGACCAGCGAAGGCGCCAAGTCCCTGTACCTGATCGTGTCCTTCCTGCCGCTGTCGCGCGGCGAAGGCAAGGGCACCGTGGACCGCGCCATCGAGTTCTTCATGCCGGTGGGCCAAAGCGGCGAATCGCAGCAGTGGATCACGGCCAGCATGCGCTTGCTGTCGCTGGCCGCGCGCGGCGGCTTTCTGGAGCGTGCCCTGTCGGACATGCGCAAGGTGGCCTGGGACCGCGGTCCGGTGCGCTGCGGCCACAAGGTGCGCGAAGACGGCGCCCGCGTGCCGCTGTGGCACGACTCCGAAGTGGCGGCGATCGCCTGGGCCATCCAGAACATTCTGGAGCTGCGCGCCCAGCGCCAGGGCACGGCCGACCAGCTGGCCCTGCCTTTGCCCGAAGTGCAGGAAAGCGCCGCTGCAGCGCCCGCGCCCGGCACGGGCGTGATGGCGGGCAAGAAATGCCCCGATTGCGGCGCGCATGCCGTCATCAAGAAGGACGGCTGCGAATACTGCACGCAGTGCGGTTTTGTGGGCGCCTGCGGCTGACCATTGATCGCCCTCTGAAATGCAAAAGGCCCCGAATCCGGGGCCTTTTTGCTGGGCAGTGCTTCAGCCCTGGATGGCGCGGATGGCGGCGCGCAGCCCCAGCAGGTAGCTGTCCACGCCGAAACCGGCGATCTGGCCTTTGGCGATGGGCGCGATCACCGAGTGGTGGCGGAATTCCTCGCGGGCGTGGATGTTGGACATGTGGATTTCGATGATCGGGCACTTGAGGATGGCCAGCGCGTCACGGATGCCGTAGCTGTAATGCGTCCAGGCGCCAGCGTTGATCAGCACGGCGGCGGTGCCATCGCTGTGGGCGCGGTGGATGCGCTCGGCCATCTCGCCTTCGATGTTGGTCTGAAAGCATTCCACCTCAACACCCAGTTCCTTGCCCAGTGCGATCAGCTGCGCGTCGATTTCGGCCAGCGTCACAGTCCCGTATTGGGCCGGGTCGCGCTTGCCGAACATGTTGAGGTTGATGCCGTTGAGGGACAGGATTTTCATGGCTTGCAGGGTTATGGTGTCTGAATGCCACGATTGTCCAGGATTTGGGGCAAGATCAGCGCCATTGACTCCTGAAAGCTCCGCATGACCGCCTCGCTCAAAATCGATTTTGTCTCCGACATCGCCTGCCCCTGGTGCGCCGTGGGCCTGTTTTCGCTTGAAAAAGCCCTGGACCGCCTGCAGGCCGAGGTGAGAGCCGACATCCACTTTCAGCCCTTTGAGCTCAACCCGGACATGGGCCCCGGCGGCCAGGACCTGGGCGACCACCTGACGCAAAAATACGGCTCGACCGCCGAGCAGCAGGCCCAGATCCGACAGACCATCAGCGCCCGTGGCGCCGAAGTCGGCTTCAGCTTTGCGCCCGGTGGCCGCGGCCGCGTCTACAACACCTTTGACGCCCACCGCCTGCTCACCTGGGCCGAGGGCCAGGGCAATGTGGAGGGTGAGGGCGCGCAGCGTCGCCTCAAGAAAGCCTTGCTCGCGGCCTACCAGGGCCGGGCCGAACGCATCGAAGACCACGAGGTGCTGCTGGCCGTGGTGGCCGAAGTCGGCCTGAACGTGACCGCTGCCCGCGATGTGCTCGAATCCGGCGCCTACGGCGACAAGGTGCGCGCCGTCGAGCAGCTCTACCAGCGCTCGGGCATCCACTCGGTGCCCGCGGTCATCATCAACGACCAGTACCTGATCTCGGGCGGCCAGCCGGTCGAGGTGTTCGAACAAAGCCTGCGCCAGATTGCAGCCCAGCTGTCCGAAGCGCCGCAGGCATGAGCGCAGCGCCTTTACCCGTGCTTTTTGTCTCGCACGGCTCACCCATGTTTGCCGTGCAACCCGGCGAGGCCGGTCCGGCGCTGCATGCCTGGGCGCAGGCGCAGGCCCCGGCGCAGCAGCTCAAGGGCATCGTGCTCATGTCGCCGCACTGGATGACGCGTGGCATCGGCGTCATGACCACGCCACAGCCTGAGACCTGGCACGACTTTGGCGGCTTTCCGCCCGCCCTGTACGAACTGCAGTACCCGGCCCCGGGCGCGCCCGGTCTGGCCGAGCAGGTGCTGAACCTGCTGCGCGCCGCCGAGCTGCCCGCCGGGCCTGACCCCGAGCGCCCGCTGGACCACGGCTGCTGGGTGCCTTTGATGCACCTGTACCCCGATGCGAATGTGCCGGTGGTGCAGGTCGCCTTGCCCGCCTATGTCGGCCCGGCCGAGGTCTACGCCGTGGGTCAGGCGCTGGCGCCGCTGCGCGAGCAGGGCATCTTGCTGGTCGGCTCGGGCAGCATGACGCACAACCTGCACGAGCTGCGCCGCGAAGACGGCCCGACCGAGCCGTATGTGACGGCGTTTTGCGGCTGGGTGCACGACACCCTGATGCAGGGCGACCTGGCCGCCATGCTGGACTACCGTGCCCGGGCGCCCCACGCCGCACGGGCACACCCGACGGACGAGCACTTCCTGACGATTTACTTTGCCCTGGGCGCAGCCGCTTGGGGCCAGCCTGGCGGCAGCACGCCGCGCTACATCACCCGCGATGTGCAGTTCCGATCGATCTCGATGGACGCGTTCAGCCTGCACTGAGGAGCCGACATGCAACGACGCACCGCATGCCTTGCCACCGCCCTGGGGCTTTGGGCGGGCACCAGCGTACGGGCCGAGTCCTCGTTGTCGGCGCTCGCGCGCCAGGGTGGTGTGCTGCTGGTCCGTCATGCCAGCACCGAGGAAGGCCTGGGCGATCCGGCGGGCTTCACGCTCGGGCAATGCAGCACCCAACGCAACCTGTCCGAGGCCGGAAGGGCCGAGGCCCGGGCCATGGGCGAGTGGTTCCGGCAGCATGGCCTGCAGCCGCAGGCGGTGCTCAGCAGCCAGTGGTGCCGCTGCCTGAACACGGCGCGCCTGGCGCTGGGCCGTGTGGAGGCCTGGCCCGCGCTCAATTCCACCTTTGCCGGACAAGGCCAGCCCGAGCGCCAGCTGGCCGAGCTGCGCGAGCGCCTGCGCACACGGCCTGCCGGATCGCTGGAGGTCTGGGTCACGCACCAGGTCATCATGACCGCGCTCACGCAGGCCTACCCCGCCATGGGTGAGGGTTTTCTGGTGGACCGGCAGGGCCGAATGCTGGCCCGCGGCATGATGACGCCCCATGCCTGAACCGAGCGACAACCCCGAACTGACGGTCTATTTCGACGGCAGCTGCCCGCTGTGCCGCCGTGAAATCGCCTTTTACCGTCGTCTGCGCGGGGCTGAGCGCCTGCAGTGGCTGGACGTGAGTGCGGGTGCGCCTTTGGGCCAGGGCCTGTCGTGCGAGGCCGCCATGCGGCGCTTTCATGTGCGCGATGCGCAGGGGCGGCTGCTGAGCGGTGGCGCGGCCTTTGCGCGCCTGTGGCAGGCCTTGCCCGGCTGGCGCCTGTTGGGTTGGCTGTGTGCCTGCCCCCCGCTGTCGTGGGGGTTGGAATGGGCTTACCGCGCCTTTTTGCCACTGCGTCCGCGCCTGCAAGGTCTGGTGCGCCGCTGGTGGCCCGACACGGAGGCTTCTGCAAGATGACCCATGCCCTGTTCATCGCCGCCGCAACGGTGCTCATGGCTTTGTCCGCACAGGCCCAGATGGGCGAGAAGGTGGTGCTGCACGGCCTGGGTGGCCTGCAGATCGACCGCACCGAAGTGACCATTGGCCAGTTTGCCCGTTACGTGCAGGCCACCGGCGTGCGCACGCGCGCCGAGCAGGAGGGCGGTGGTTTTGAGTATGTGGCGGGCTGGCAGCGCCGACCCGGCTGGACCTGGCGCCAGCCCGATGGCGTGTCTGCATCGCCCGAGCTGCCTGCCGTGCACCTCACGCACGCCGAAGCGGCCGCCTATTGCCAGTGGGCGGGCGGGCGCCTGCCCACGGCCGCCGAGTGGCGACGCGCCGCTTTTACCGAACTGCGCGCAGCGCCGCCCGCGCCTTGGGCGCGTGGCCAGACCTATCCCTGGCCCACGGGCGAGAGCCCACAGGGCGCCAACACCAGCGACAGCGACCCCTGGCCGCGCGCCGCCCCGGTCACCCAGACCCGCGCGGGCGTGAACGGCCTGCACGACATGGGCGCCAATGTGTGGGAATGGGCTGCGGACGCGCGCGGCCACGAGCGCCAGACCCTGGGTGGCTCCTGGTGGTACCCGGCTTATCAGATGAAGGCCGATGTGGAGGCCTGGAAACCCGCCGACTTTTATGCGGTCTATATCGGCTTTCGCTGCGTGTACGACGCGGGGGCTGGTCGGTGACGGCGTCCATGCTCAGCCTGCGCCACGGCTACCGGGCGCTGGTGATCGGCGCCAGCGGGGCCATCGGTCAGGCCTTTGTGCAGGCCCTGCGCGGCGACCCGTGCTGCGGCGATGTGCAGGCCATTTGTCGCGGACAGCCCATCGCCTGGGATTTGACCGATGAGGCGAGTCTGGTGACATTGGCCAGCCAGGTGCAGGGCCCTTTGCACCTGGTGGTGGACGCCACGGGCGCGCTGACCCTGGACGGGCAGGGCCCTGAAAAACGCCTGCAGGAGCTGGACAGCCAGCGCCTGTTGCACAGCCTGCAGGTCAATGCCGTGGGGCCAGCTTTGCTGCTGCGCCACCTCAGCCCGCTGCTGGCGCGAGGCGAGCGCGTGATCTGGGCCAAGCTGTCGGCGCGTGTGGGCAGCATCGAAGACAACCACAAGGGCGGCTGGTACGGCTACCGCGCTGCCAAGGCGGCGCTCAACCAGCTGCTGCAGACCGCAGCGATCGAAGTCAGCCGTCAGCGCCCGCTGGCGGTGGTGGCCGCACTGCAGCCGGGCACGGTGCGTTCGGCCTTGAGTCAGCCCTTCGTGGGCGACGATGCGCTGGCGCCGCAGGTGTCGGCGCAAGGCCTGCTGCAGGCGCTTGATGCTGCTCCGGCCACAGGGCGCGCACTGTTTATGGACCACCGGGGAAACCACATTCCCTGGTGAGGCTGCTTGTGCCCTTCAGGGCACGCAGCCGCGCACGGCGTTGGCCAGCTGTGCGTGCGACACCGCCTGGGCCGTGACAATGGTGCAAGCCACCTGTGCTTGCAGAAAGACGCAGCCCTGTGCAGGCAGAACCTGTACGCGCTGGCCCAGTGGGGTGTGGGCATATTGGCAAAAATCGAGTGCATCCGCTTGCTGCGTCCAGCGCACGCGGGGCGGGAGCTTTTGCCGCCAGGCCGGATCAAGATCGGCGAGCGCGGCTCCCGAGCCCGAGCAGTCTTCGGGCCCTGTCTTGACCGGCGCGACGAAGTGAATATCCCCGGTTTGTGGATCGACTTCGAGCGTGCGGTACTCGCAAATGGCGTCTTGCTCTTCGTTGGCCAGCGCAGGGGTGGTCGCGAGCATGGGCAAGAGCCACAGCAGAGCTTGCGCTACACAGTGCAGGTGGGGGTCAGATGCTGCGGCGCGCATGTTCCAGGACTTTCTTGCTCAGCAGGACGCGGTCAAACGGTTTGACCATGGACTCGTTCATGCCCACGTCCAGGCAGCGTTGATGCTCGCGGGCATCGTTGTTGGCGGTCAGGGCAATGATGGGTGTGTGGCACTGCGGCGCGGGCAGTTCGGCGCGCACCTTGCGCGCGGTTTCAAAGCCGTCCATGTCCGGCATCAGCAGGTCCAGCAGCACCACGTCGTAATGGCCGTCGCGGATTTTTTCAAACGCCTGCTGGCCGCCTTCGGCCTGGTCGATCTCAGCCTGCAGCAGCTGGCGGCGCAACTGCAATGAGGCCACCTGCCGGTTGAGCGGGTTGTCGTCCACGATCAGGATGCGGATCGGCCCTTGCTCGGTCAGCGGCACATCCGAAACGATGCGTGGCTGCAGGGGGGCTGTGCTCTGGCAGGGCAGGCTGATGAAAAAGCGGCTGCCTTGCCCCGCTGTGCTGTCCACCCCGATGTGGCCGCCCATGGCTTCGACCAGATTGCGCGTGATGGACAGGCCCAGCCCGTTGCCGCCAAAACGCCTGGCAATGCTGGCGTCAGCCTGCACAAATTGCCCAAACAGCTTGGCCTGGTTTTCTGACGGGATGCCGATGCCGCTGTCGCGCACCTCGATGTGCAGCACGCCATGCCCGGCATCTTCCAGACTTTCCTCGTACTGGCAGCTCAGGCTCACAAAACCCTCGGTCGTGAACTTGACCGCGTTGCCCAGCAGGTTGACCAGCACCTGCGTGAGCCGGTGCGCATCGCCCAGAATCCAGCGCGGCACATTCGGGCCCAGGTGCTGGGTGTAGCGGATCGGCTTGGTCAGCGCGCGCGGCTCCAGAATGGTGTAGGCCGTGCGCAGCGTGTCGTGCAGGTCAAAGGGCTCGTGCACGATGCGCAGCGCGCCCGCCGAAATCTGCGAATAGTCCAGCAGGTCGTTGATGATGGTCAGCAGGTGCTCGGACGATTTCTGGATGTTTTCAACCTTGGCGCGCACATCGTCGGGCAGGCGTTTGTCGTGCTGGATCAGGTCGGCCAGGCCCAGGATGGCGTTCATGGGCGTGCGCAACTCGTGGCTGACGGAAGCCACAAAAACATCCTTGTCCTTTTGGGCGTGCACCAAGTCGTCACGCATACGGTGCAGCAAGCGTGTGTGGCGGTGCATGCGTTCGAGCCGCTGCGTGCGCAGGCGCTGAAAGCGGTAAAGCAGGCCCGTCTGAACCGCCAAAATCAGCAGCGCCACCAGCACATGCCAGTGCACCAGCAGCGAAGGCGCCATGCCCAGCGTGACTTCGCCGCCCAGCAGGGCATAGGCATAGAGCCCCAGAATCAGCAAGGCCGTGCCGCCAATCCAGGCATGGGCGTTGCGGATGGAGCGGTCGATCACCGCAGGCAGCGAAGCCCAGGCCAGCCAGCCCAGCATGGGCGAAAAAATCCCGCCGCTGGTCCAGGCCAGTGCCAGCGCCTGGGCCAGCAAGGTCCATTGCGTCAGCCGCACCAGCCCGGGCAAGGCGGTGCCGCGCCAGCGCAGTGCAAACACCGTCAGATTGAGCAGCAAACCCGCCAGATGCAGCCCGGCCCCTTCGCGGTAGTCCACCGCCCATGACACTCCGGCAAAAGCCCCATTGGCCAGCGCCAGAATGGCCAGATAGGTCAGGAACAGCTGGTCGCGCTCGCTGCGCAATGCCACTGGCAGCCAGCCAATTCTGAGCGGAGAGGCAGAGTCGTCCGACGTTTTTTTGATACTGGAAGGCACCATAAATATCCCTTGCTGATTACCTTATTATCAATAAATAAGCCTTTGGCTTCTTACGTGGCTGAACGGCGCGGCGGCTAAGCCGACCAAGCGCCCCACGCAGCTGAGCTACTTTGTGCAAGACCACCTGGGCTCGATCGCGGCCATTGCCGACGAGACGGGTGCGGTGATCGAGCGCCTGGCGTATGACCCCTGGGGCAAGCGGCGCAACGTCAACGGCCTGGCCGACAAGGCCGACAGCCTGGTGGGGGTGAACACCGACCGGGGCTACACACTGCACGAGCACCTGGACGAGGTGGGCGTGATCCACATGAACGGGCGCGTGTACGACCCGCTGATTGGCCGCTTCATGAGCGCCGACCCCTTCATCCAGGCGCCGGGTAACCTGCAAAGCTACAACCGGTATGCGTATGTGATGTACAACTCGCTGTTCTACACCGATCCGAGTGGGTATTTGAGCCTGAAGAAAGTGTTCAAGACTGTGGTTGTGATCGCTGTGGCTTATTACACAGGAGGTGCAGTTGCAGGATCTCTTGGTGTTGGCGCTGAACTCATGCAGTGCGCTTTGCAATGCGCCACCGTTGGGGATGATGAGTTGCCGCAGCAGCGGCTTGAGCGTGCCAATCAAACGCTCGATCCTGCCGTTTTGCCAGGGTGCCTGCTTTTGGGTAGTGGGGTTTGGTCTTTGGTGGTAAGAACTGAGGGCAAACGGCGCATATGATTAAATCGGCCTGAACGCTGGAGATCTGCCATGAAGCCATCTGTCGCATTGCAAACCCATCGAGCCGCGATCCGCTCAGTGGTTGAGCGTCACCGTGCCCGCAATGCCCGTGTTTTCGGCTCCGTGCTGCATGGCGACGACCAGGAGGGCAGTGACCTGGATATCCTGATTGACCCCACCCCCGAGACCACCATGTTTGACATTGGCGCCATCCGCCATGAGCTGTTGCAACTTTTGGGCGTGCAAGTGGATGTGTTGACCCCGAATGCGCTGCCCGACGCCTTCCGTGCCAAGGTCATTGCAGAGGCTCGGCCTGTATGAGCAGCGATCCCCAGCGTCTTGCCGACTATCTGGCCCACATTTTGGAAGCCATCGAGCGGATCGAGGAATACGTTTCGGACATGGACGAAATGGCTTTTCTTGGCAACAAACTCGTCCAGGACGCCGTGATTCGCAATTTCGAGATCATTGGTGAAGCCAGCAACAACATCGACAAACGTTTTCCTGACTTTGTGACCACCCACCCCGAGCTTCCGCTGGCCTCTGCCTACCAGATGAGAAATGCGGTTGCGCACGGTTACTTCAAAGTGGATTTTGAAATCATTTGGAAGACGATCCATCGGGATCTCCCGGTCTTGCACGCACAGATTCAGGGCGCGCAGGCCAGTGTGAACGGGTCAAACCCCATCTAACCAGACTGCGCACCAGTCAACCACTGTTGGGACGGCACGACGGGGAAAAGTTCTCAACTCGTCGAGTGCCGCTTGGCTGGCTCTGGAAAGAATCACCCGCCCAAAGCCCGACCAATGCGGTCGCGCCGCACGGTGGGTTTGGGGCAGACGCCGCGCGGCAGTTCAAACCATTCGCGCACGTCCTGGTCCAGCCCCACGCCGTGCATGAAGTTGTAGATGGCTTTTTTCAGGCCCTGGCCCAGCACGTCGTGGTCCACGCCTTTTGGCATGGGGGTGGGGTCGATGAACCCGACGTCATTCTTGGCAAAGGTCACCGGGGGCAGCGGCAGCAGCTGCACGCCATAAGCCTCGGGGTTTTGCCCCACGGGTGAATGCACCGGGCAGACAAAGCGGTGGAAAAAGCCGCTGTGGAAGGAGGCGGGGTCAAACAGCTGGCGCACGTACTCGAGCGCGTCCACGGTGTCCTGCAGCGTTTGCGTCGGAAAGCCGTACATCAGGTAGGCGTGCACCAGAATGCCCGCGTCGGCCATGCCACGCGTGACGCGTGCCACCTGGTCCACTGTCACGCCTTTTTGCATGAGCGCGAGCAGGCGGTCGGACGCGACTTCGAGCCCACCCGACATGGCGATGCAGCCGCTTTCGGCGAGCAGCTCGCTCAGCTCGGGGGTGAAGGTTTTTTCAAAGCGGATATTGCCCCACCAGCTGATCTGCACGCGGCGGCGCAACAGTTCTTCGGCCAGGGCCTTGAGCATTTTTGGGGGCGCGGCCTCGTCCACAAAATGAAAGCCGGTCTGTCCCGTTTCGGCCACGATGCGCTCGATGCGGTCCACCAGGGTGCTGGCCTGCGCCGTTTCGTAGCGGCCGATGTAGTCCAGGCTCACGTCGCAGAAGCTGCATTTCTTCCAGTAGCAGCCGTGGGCGATGGTGAGCTTGTTCCAGCGGCCGTCGCTCCACAGGCGGTGCATGGGGTTGAGCATGTCCAGCAGGCTCAGGTAGTCGTGGATGGGCAGGCCGTCCCAGGTGGGCGTGCCCACGTCTTCGAAAGGAATGTCGGGCTCGGGCCAGTTGAGCAAGCGCACGCGGTCGTCCTCGCGCACAAAGGTGCGCACCAGGCGTTCGCGGCTGCGCTGGCCCTGCAGGTGTTCGATCAGGCTGAGCACCGGGCGTTCGCCACCGTCCAGCGTCACAAAGTCCACGAAGTCAAACAGGCGCGGCTCGGCCAGTTTACGCAGCTCGGTGTTCACAAAACCGCCGCCCAGGGCAATGCGCACCTGCGGGTGGTGTTGCCGGATGGTCTGCGCGATGCGCAGCGCGCCGTACACCGAGCCGGGAAAGGGCACGGACAGCAGCACCAGCTGGGGCTGGTGCTCGGCCATCGCGGCCAGCGTCAGTTCGGCCAGGGTCTGGTCGACCAGGTTGGGTGCTTCAGCCAGCGCCTGGGCCAGCGGGTCAAACGTGGGTTGCGCGGCGGCCAGGCTTTCGGCGTAGCGCACAAATTCAAAGCGCTCGTCGACGGCATCGCGCAACACATCGGCCAGGTCATTGAGGTAGAGGGTGGCCAGGTGCCGTGCGCGGTCGGTGCTGCCCAGTGCGCCAAAAGCCCAGCCCAGCGGGTCACCGGTTTCCTCGTCGTCGTAGGCGTCCAGCGCGGCAAAGCGCGGGCCTTCGGGCAGAAAGCCGCGCGCGGCCATGCGGTGCGCCAGCGTGCTGTCGCGGCCTTGCAAAAAAGCGATGACCGGGTCGATGGTCTGCTCGTATCTCGCGAAATGGTCCAGGAAAAAATTGACCGGACCGCTGCGTTCTTCTTCGGCCTGCGTCAGTGCTGCTGCGCGCAGCCGGGTCAGACCGGAGCGGCTCATCAGCTTCAGCACCAGCGCCAGCGCCAGATCGGCCTGTACCGCGTCCACCCCGCGCGAGCGCAGAAAGCCCGTGAGGTAGGCGGTGGACGGGTAGGGGGTGTTGAGCTGCGTCATCGGCGGGATGAGGCTCAGCACTTTGAACGCAGCAGGACGGGGCAGGGTGTCGGGCATCGGGTATGGGCAAAAGTCCCCAGGAATTGGCCTGATTATCGTTGCCGAGTCGTGTTTGGGCGGTGTGCCCTGTTTCTTGTGGCCTAATATTGGGTGTTCGCATTTTTATCGGAGCCAATCATGGGCAACAAAATCGTTACTGAAGCAGACCGCAAGTTCACCAAACCCCTGCCTACGCCGCCTGGCGTGACCCTGCCGACCGGCGGTCGCGGTCAGCGCGTGAGCCTGGAGCGTGGCGTGGCCACCCGCAACAAGAAGAACCCCGGCAAGCGTTCCAAAAAAGGCGGCTGATGCCGTGCCTGCAGCAGGCTTCGGTCGTGCTGCCCGCCACAAGCCACTGGTGCACAGCCAGTGGCTTTTTTCATGAACACAGAACATCGCGCTTTTTCGGCTGAGCCGTCCGTTTATGCCGCACTGAGTCTGCAGGCAGGCCCGGATGCCCCCTTGAGCGCCATGCAACAGCGCTACAATGCCTTGCTGGCGCGCCTGGAGGTCTTGTCGGCGCATGTGGCGCGTTTGCAGGCCTGGTCGGGCCAGCACCGGCATGCGCATGTGCAGGCGCTCTACCAGAGCGCGCAGCAAACCCGGGCCTTGCGGCAAAACCTGCTGCTGTTTTTGCATGAGCAGCTGCAAGGCGATGCGCTGACGGCGCAGCAGCAACGCATGGCGCGCACCCAAGTGCGCTGGTTGATCGCCCAGTTGGGCGAGGTGGCCGACACGCAGGTGCAGGCGGTGGCCGATCTGTACCGGCTGGACGACGACGAACTGGACGAAGAGCGCGCCCAGGAGGCACAGCGGCTGCGTGAGCAGATCGAGGCGGCGCTGGGCCAGCCCATTCACAACCCCAGCCATTACCAGACGCCCGAAGCGATGTGGGCGGCGGGTGTGCGCCAATGGCAGCAACAGCAGCAGGCCGATGAAGCGCGCAAGGCCGCCAAGCGGGCGGCGCGCAAGGCGCTCAAAAAGCCAGCTGCGCATGCCCAGGCGCAGGCCGAGCAAATGGACGCCCGCAGCGCGATCCGCACGGTGTTTCGGCAACTGGCCAGCGCCTTGCACCCGGATCGCGAGCCCGATGCGCACGAGCGCGAGCGCAAGACCGCCTTGATGAGCGAAGCCAATGCCGCTTACGAAAAAAATGATCTCAGCACCTTGCTGCGACTGCAAATGCAGACGGCCCTTAGCGGTGCACCGGCTGCAGCACGATGGGCCGATGACAGGCTGGCGGGCATGTGTCTGTTGCTTAAGGAACAGGTCAGCGCCCTCGAAAACGAGCTGGCCCAGCTGGAGGCCGAATTGACGCAGGCGCTGTGCGTGCCGGTGAGCGCCCAGCACAGCGAAGCCGCCATGACGCAGGCACTGCAGCGCCTGCAGGCCGAGCAGCGCCAGGTGGCCGACAGCCTGGCCGCTGATGTGCAGCGCATTCAGAACGGCAACGAACTCAAACGCTGGCTCAAGGAGCAAAGCCGGGCGTTCAAAGCGGCGTCTGAATGACGTGCGCCTGCCCGGCAGGTCAAAAAGGACGCCGGGCAGGGTGGGGTTGGCGATCAGCGATGGGGTGAGCTGGCGCTGAACTGGCGCAGATCGGCCAGCAGTGCATCCACGGCGGCTTCGCTGGTGTCCCAGGCGCACATGAAGCGGCAACCGCCGCCCGCAATGAATTCGTAGAACTTCCAGCCTTGGGCGCGCAAGGCGGCAATCGTGGGGGCGGGCAATTGGGCAAACACGCCGTTGGCCTGTGGCGCATGCAGCACCTGCACCCCGGGGATGGAGGTCATGCCTGCATACAGGCGCTGCGCCATGGCGTTGGCATGGCGGGCGTTGCGCAGCCAGACCTCGTCTTCCAGCAGGCCGACCCAGGGCGCCGAGATGAAGCGCATTTTGGAGGCCAGCTGCCCGGCCTGTTTGACCCGCCAGGCAAAGTCCTGTGAAAGCTGGCGGTCAAAAAACACCACCGCCTCGCCCACGGGCAAGCCGTTCTTGGTGCCGCCAAAACACAGCACGTCCACGCCGGCTTTCCAGGTGATGTCGGCCGGGCTGCAGCCCAGGTGCGCGACCGCATTGGCAAAGCGCGCGCCATCCATGTGCAGCTTGAGCTGGTGTTTTTTGGCGGCCCATGAAATGGCACGCACCTCGTCCACGCTGTAGACGGTGCCCAGCTCGGTGGCCTGGGTGATCGACACCACCTTGGGGCGTGGGTAATGGATGTCGCTGCGCTTGGTGACCAAGGACTCGATCGCCTCGGGTGTGAGTTTGCCTAGTTTGGCTGCATCGGATTGGCCTTCGGCCACCAGCAGTTTGGAGCCGTTGGAGAAGAACTCGGGGCCTCCGCATTCGTCCGTCTCCACATGCGCCACGGGCGTGCAGATGACCGAATGGTAGCTTTGGCACATGGAGGCCAAAGCCAGCGAATTGGCCGCTGTGCCGTTGAAGACGTAATACACGTCACAGTCGATGCCGAACAGCTCGCGCAGCATGTTGCTGGAGCGTTCGGTCCAGCGGTCATCGCCGTAGGCGGGTTCGTGCCCGCTGTCGTTGGCCTTGGTCAGCCACTGCAAGGCTTCGGGGCAGGTGCCTGCGTAGTTGTCGCTGGCAAATTGTTGGATGGGTGTGCTCATTTTTTGGTTTCTCCCTGTCATTCTTTTCTGGTTCAGAGCCACTTGTGCATGAAGCTGGCCTGACCGGCGCTCGGGTCCAGCTGGTAGGGCTCAAAGCCAAAGCGCTGGTAGCTGCGCAGTGCGGGGTCATTGCCGGTCAACACCTCCAGCGTGAGCTTGCAGCAGCCCCTTGCGCGGGCATGGGCCTGGGCTGCAGCCAGCAGCGCTTGGCCCACGCCTGCGCCCCGGTGTCCGGGCAGCACCGCGATGTCATGGATGTTCATCAGCGGCCGGGCCTTGAAGGTCGAGTAGCCCTCGATGCAGTTGACCAGCCCCACGGGCTGTCCGTCCTGCCAGGCGATGAAGCTGGCCGCTGTGGGGAGGGCGGCCAGGTCGTCACACAGTCGCTCCTGCACGTCCGCCGCCAGGGGCTCACCGCCGCCCATGGGGTCACGGGCGTAGGCGTCGAGCAGCATCACGAGGGCATGACGATGGGCAGGATCGAGGTAATCGACAGGCAGGACGGTCAGGGGCATGGGCAGTTTCAGGTGGTGCCGAGGGCGTGGTCAGCGCCAGCGGTCGCAATGACAAGGCGCGCATTGTCACCGAAGGCCGTGCTCACATGCCCGGCCAGTTGGTGCGCGGTGATCGCGCTCAGCGTCCAGCCCAGGTGGCCGTGGCCTGTGTTGTAGAACACATTGGCCTTTTTGCCTGCGCCCACGCGCGGCAGCATGTCGGGCATCATGGGGCGCAGACCGGCCCAGGGCACGACCTTGCGGGTGTCGATGCCCGGGAAGCATTCGTTGACCCAGCGGATCAGCGGCGCGATGCGGTCGGCGCGGATGTCCAGGTTGAAGCCGTTGAACTCGGCCGTGCCCGCCACGCGGAAACGGTCATCGCCCAGGCGGCTGGTGACCAGCTTGGTTTCGTCGTCGAGCAGGCTGACCTGCGGCGCAGCGGCCTGGCTGGCGGCGTCGGGCATGTTCACGGTGATCGAGTAGCCCTTGACCGGGTAGACATTGAGACGGTCACCGAGCTGCGCGGCCAGGCGGCGGCTGTGCACACCGGCGCTGACCACGATGCCGTCGAATGTCAGCGTCTCGGTCTGCCCGTTGTGGCGCACCTGCACGCTGGCGGTGTGGCCGTTGCTGCTGACCGACAGCACTTCGTGGCCTGTCAGCATCCGCACGCCCAGGCGTTCGCAGGCCTGGGCCAGACCAAAAGTGAACTTGTGGATGTCACCGGTGGAGTCGCTTTCGGTGAAGTAGCCGCCGTAGTACTGGCCCTGCAGCGTGGGCTCGATGGCGCGCATTTCTTCGGGCGTCACGGCGCGGCGCTCCAGGCCGCCCGCGGCCAGCAATTTCGACACACGGCCAGCGTGGTCAAAGCCCTTCTTGTCGCGGTAGATGTGCAGGATGCCTTCGCGCTTGTGGTCGAAGTCAATGCCTTCGGACGCGGCCCAGGCAAACAGGTGCTCGCGCGCGTCGATGGCGAGCTTGGCGGTGTCGATGGTATTGCGCTCGTATTTGGGGATGTTGGCCACGAACTCGGCGATCCAGCTGAACTTGTGCCAGCTGGGCTTGGGGTTCATCAGCAGCGGGGCGTCGGCCTTCATCATCCACTTGAGGCCCTTGATGAGGGTGGAAGGGTGGGTCCAGACCTCAGCGTTGGACGCCGAGAGCTGCCCGCCGTTGGCATACGACGTTTCCATCGCCGCGTAGCGGTTCTTCTCGATGAGGGTGACGTTGAAACCCTGACGGGCCAGGGCGTAGGCGGAAGTGACGCCGGTGATGCCGCCGCCGATGACAACCATGTGCTTTTTCATGGAGCTTTCTCTCTTTGCAAAACGTCTCAAATGG